>Ga0209935_1004422_pt1 | contig 12994 bp, 10 predicted proteins | sample ThiBio_1000_plan_2_FD_183958 | JGI IMG/M metagenome (GOLD analysis project Ga0209935, IMG submission 183958) | Wastewater bioreactor microbial communities from Cape Town, South Africa - Thiocy_cont_1000_plan (SPAdes) | ecosystem: Engineered > Bioreactor > Thiocyanate-remediating >... | reverse complement strand
CTCTCTCTGTTGTGGTTGTAGTTGCACATTGCCTTCCACGGTTGCTTGCAAAACTACGCGACCGTCGGCAACGCGTACATTAACAACACGGGCTACAACAAGTGGGCCGATACCAACAACATGATCGTTCTCTACCCGCAGACGGTCGCCACGCACATTAACCCCTCGAACCCCAACGGCTGTTGGGACTGGTGGGGCTACGACAACAACCCCTCGAGCTACGACATTCAGTCAGGCTACCAGATGGCTGCCGTCAAGAAGATGATCGACCGCATCGTATCGGGCGCCGGCTCTGTCACCGTCAACCCACCGACCGGCCTCACGGCCACCGGCTCCACCGCCTCGTCCGTGTCGCTCAAGTGGACCGCTAGCACCTCGACCGGCGTCACGGGCTACAACGTCTACCGCAACGATGCGCTCGCCAACTCGAGCCCCGTCTCTGGTACCACCTACACCGACTCGGGCCTCGCTTCCGGCACCTCGTACACCTACTACGTGCGTGCTGTCGCCGGCTCGTCGCTCTCGGCGCCTTCGAGCTCCATCTCGGCTTCGACTTCTGGTTCGCCTCCTCCCTTGACCGCTCCTCAGAACCTTCAAGTCAAGTACGCGCTTCGCTCTCTCTCTCTCTCTCTCTCGCTCTCTCTCTCTCTCTCTCTCTCTCTCTCTCTCAGTAGTATCTCACTCGACTCTTGTAGGTCCACCACTTCAACCTCGGTCACTCTCTCGTGGAACTCGGTCAGTGGTGCCTCGGGCTACAACGTCTTCCGCAACGGCACGCTCAGCAACTCGCAGCCGACCACCAGCACCTCGTACACTGACTCGGGCCTCGTGTCTGGCACCACCTACTCGTACACCGTGAGCGCCGTCAACGCCGAAGGCACTGGACCGGCGTCGTCCGCCGTCACCGCCACCACGTCGTCGGGCTTTGCGTGCACCACCACGACCGCCAGCAACTACGAACACGTGCAAGCCGGCCGCGCCTACGTCAAGCTCGGCTACACGTACGCCAACGGCTCGAACGACAGCATGGGCCTGTACAACATCTTTATCTACACCACGCTGGCTGAGACTGGCCCCAACTTTTACATTGTTGGTGCTTGCCCCAATGAGGATCTCCTCCTGCTCGAGACTGAGCGCATCGTGGCCAAGATTGTCTAGAATGACTTGGCTCCCTCCACTCACTCCCTCTCACATTACGTGATGCTGCTCTCCCTCCTTGTCTCTCTCTCTCTCTTGATTGCAGTTGTTTGCTTATTTACCAATCACCGACTCGAATCTATCACGCTCCCTTCTAGCCTATCTATCACTCGCTTGTTACTCTTCTGTCGTCGTAGTAAACTATCGCCGCCTTTCGAGCTCAAATCTCCACCTTGATTGCTTGATTGATTGCTTGATTGATTGCTTGATTTATGTATATACTACAGCCGCTCGATCACTGCATCAACCAACGAGTCCATTACACGAGTATCTGTGAGATTGAAGGCGCCATAGAAGAGTGCCGTCACGTCGGGTGTCACTACGTGTGTGAGACCCATGGCCATCGAGATGTACTGAAAGTAGCGCAGTTGCGAGTCGTGCGATGGCAGCTCGATCACCGTCGTGCCCGGCTGGCAGAAGAGAATGTTCGAGAGTCCGGCGCCGTGCGGCGAGATGACGACCTTGGCCGAGCGGAACATGCGAATCTGCTCGCGAACCGATTGCAACGCCGTGTGAACGTGCACCGCCACGACGTCGGTGCCTTGTAGTGCTGTCTCGTGCTCTCGATTGTACTGTTGTACTCGCGATCGCAGTCGCTCGAGGAATGCCTCCTCACCCAAGACGATGCGGTCCTTTCGAGGGCTGTGTGCTCGAGACGAGTACACAATGTGTCGATGCGCCGGTGTCTCTTCACCGAGGCCACTCAGAATGATCTCCGACAAGCGCTTCAGTACGGTCGCTGGCGGATTAAAGTAGTGGTATGCGTTGGCAAAGTACTGCTGCTGCTGCTCCATGTCGTCGGACTCGGTAGCGTTGGCGAGCGAAGCAGCGTCGATGCGATCGCTCCAATCGACCATGTGCAGCTGTTCGACTTGGTACACGACGCGATGGTCGTACCACTCGATCATGCGTGTCAGCTCGGGGAACACACCGACCACGATCTCGAGCACTTGAAACGAGAACGGAATGCCGTTCTGCGAGCGTGACGCGATGATGACCTTAAAGTCTGGCAGCAATCGATTGGTCTCGCGCAGGTGCGGAATCACGTGATCGAGCAGCAGCACGAGATGCGAGCAGCCCTCGATCAAGAAGTGAAAGTAGTTGGCCACGTGCTTGAAGGCCACGATCGCTGCTTGGCGCAGTCGCTGCGGTGGCGTCTGGAAGGCGTCTGCTGGCGCCGCCGCCACGCGGATCGAGTCCGATTGTCCGTAGGACCAGTACTGTCCGCACAGCCACACGCGGCACGGACTGTACACGATCGGTGGCACGTCGCCCGAGTACGACGGGAAGACGGTCGCGTTCCGCAGCACGACGTGTACCGATTCGCGCCCGACATGCACCACTCGTATTGATGATGATGATGCAGATGCTGCCGATGCCGACGTCGAGTGTTGCTCACGCCGTGGCAGTCGCAACACTTGCACATTGATCGAGTTGCGCGGATCGGGCTGCTTCAAGACGCCGGCGTACTCGAGCCCCAACTGCCGTCGCTCGGGATGCCTGGCGTACTCAAAGATGCCGCGCACATCGAGGCACTTCCAAGCATCGAGTTGGTTCACTTGGTGGCATCCCGTACGTCCATGCATCGGATGCCAGTTGAGCTGCAGCCATAGCTCCCATCTCTCGGCCTCGAGCTCGCGCACGATCTTGGCCACGGCCGGATCGACGCTCGAGCGCGAGCGGTACAGCAGCTCGAGATTCGTCAGCGGCTGCATGATGCCTTCGAGATCGCGCCCGACACGTCGTCGAATCGCGTGGCACTCGGTGTAGAGCTCGATCGCTCGTTCGGTCTCGCCACGCCAATGCCGCAGCAAGCCGGCGTTGAAGGTCGCCGTCGAGTCCTCGTCGAGTATCGTCTCGGCAGCGGCGAGCACCGCCGGCAGCTCGAGCGAGTTGATGCACAACGCGCGATCCGTGAGGCACGATTGCTTGTACGCGAGCAGCAACGACAGCACCACGAGCCGCTGCGTGTGTGCGAGCTCCGACGGCTTGGCGGCGCTCAGGTACCGCAGGTCGCCCGACAGGACGCGTCGTCGCACATGCTCGTCGAACACGCCGCCCTGCACCGACGCGAACTGCTGCACCACGCGAACGAGCACCGCCAGCGCCTCGCGCCACTGCTCGCGTCGAAGCAGCTCATCGGCCTTGGAGCTCTCGGCGAGAGCCTCACGAATCACGCGTCGATGGTGCTCGATCTCGGCTGCCGTCAGTGGCTTGGCCGGTGCGGCGGCAGGCTGTAGTAGCTGCGGCAGGAACACGACCGCCACCGCCAGCAGCAGCGCAATCGCGCCGCCGCCGAGAGCGATCAATGCTGTGCGAGACGACCAGAACGACGACGACACCGACGACGAGCGTGTGCGAGAGAGCGTGCTCGAGCTCGTGGAGCCGCGAGAGCTCGAGCCCTTGGATCGTGATGATGCGCCACTCGATGGATGGGCTCGTGCAGGTGGCATGGACGGGCGCGCTGTGCGAGATTGGTTGGCTCGATGTCGATGTCGATGTCGATGTCGTCGGCTTCATTCATTCATTCGCTCGCTGCCGCACGCACCCCACGCCCCCACGTCCCCTTGTCGGCCAAGAGAGACGTGCTCCAATCACTTGATCGTGTGTTTGTGATCGTGTGCATATGTGTTTGTGATGGACGACGAGCGAGTTCCTTCAGGCAAGAAGCCGTCGGTGGGAGATGGCGATCAGAAGCCGATACACAGCAAGGTCGCAATGCTGCGTGCCGAGGAAGGTGGCGGCGACGGCGGCGGCGGCGGCGGCGGCGGCGGTCGACCATGGCGCACGTCTGCCAACGCCAAGAACACACGACGCAAGACGGTATTCCTTGGACGACGAGACTCGACTGGAGGTACGCGTTCTCGTGCCTCGTGCGTGATCGAGCGGGGCGGCGCTCTTGATGCTGATCGAGCGCGCCGTGCAGTACTCGTCAATCCCGAGGCCATCACGCCACAGGAGCTCGAGCGATTGAAGAAGGTATGGGGTATCTCGAATGATATGGCGCACGCACCAAGGCTGTCGGCATCTGTGTCTCTCTCGCAGCTTTCGTGTGCTCATTCGTGAGCGTTGTACGCATCCGTGTGTCTGTGAAGGTCGCACAGAATCTGCAGTACCACACGTACGCCATCTGCCAAGGCGCCGATCTTCTCAAGGAACGTCGAGCCGGTACGTGACCTCGCATCGACCGGCAATGGCCGCTCTCGTTCGTTGGCCAACTTGCTCATACGTTGATACGTGGTTGCAGACGAGGTCGATCGAGGACGAGCTCTTGCTGCATCGATTCACGAGGTACGCACACCAACACCAACACACGCTCTTGCTTCAAGGGCGCGGCGTTCGATTGGCAGCAGCGACAGCGCCACTGACCAGCAGCCCAACCCCAGTACGGAAAGGTGATCGAGCAACTCGACGACACGTCCTTGCTATCGGAGACGCTCTTGAAGGCGTCCGAGTTCATCGATACGCTCGAGGAGCTGAACTCGAGTCTGGTACGCTTGCGAATGTCGGCGCCGCTACGCACTATACTGACCTACTCGCTCGGTTGTTGTGTTGCTACTCGTGCTGTCGACGATAGGAACGCAATCTGACCAAGAAGCTCGCCTCGCCGATGAAGGAAGTCATCAAGAACGAGCTGGCATCGACCAAGGTTCGTTGCGTCGAGCACACGCGCGCTCTGGCGCAATCGCCACCGGCTCACCGCTCGCTCTCGTGTCGTAGAAAATCGCCGCCGCCAAGGACGAGATCGAGACCTATGCGCTGTACATTGGCAACAGCAAGCTCAGTCGTTCGACGACGCTCAAGGCCGTGATCTCGTTCGCCGAGGTCTACACTGCCTTCTTCAAGATTGGCAGCCAGGCGATCGAAGGCTGGCGCCAGCATCTCCTCGAGTATCGCTCGTTGATCTCGCTCTACGTGCGTCGGTGAAGCATGGCAGCGATTCAATCGCGGTGCGCACCACGATCAACTCACCACTCGACTCGGTGTGTGCCTGCAGGACGATGCGATTCTACACTGTGCCAAGGGCGAGCGGCTAGAACTCCCGCCGATGGAGATCATCAAACAAGGCCCATTGGTCAAGAAGGGCGCCAAGCGAACAAACTGGAAGGAGCGCTGGTACGATGCGTACCGTCTCAAGGCGGGTATCGGTGGTGATCACACGAGTAGTGGTAACATTGGCGAGCAACGTGGCGCGTGTAGGTTTGTACTGCGATACCGCTGCCTGTACTACTTGAACAACCGCTCGGACATGTTCATGAAAGGCTACATTCCATTGATCAACTGCACGGTGGCCGAGAACAATCGCAAGCCACACTGCTTTACGATTGCCACTGACTCGCGCACCTTTTACATTCATGCCAATTCCGAGGACGAGAAGCGCGCCTGGATCGAGGAGATCGAGAGGTACATGCACCTTCCATCGATACCACCAAATGTCAATAGATTAATCTCTAACTCTATCTCTATCTCTCTCTCTCTCACTGTCTCTGCTTGTTATTACAGTTGTTGTGTCTTTGAGCCACATGCCCGTTCACCGATTCTACTGGTCGAACCAAAGCTCCAAAGCAAGCTACTATCCGAGTACAGCCATCCCAAGGTATGGGTGCAAACACACATTCACTAGTGTGCGTAGTTGAATCACTGACTGAATCTAATGCATCGTGTGTGTGTGTGTGTGTGTGTGTGTGTGTGTGTGTGTGTGTGTGTGTGTGTGTGCATGTGGGTGGGTGCGTTCATGCGTGCGAGTAGACCATTGTCGAGTTCCTTGAGACAGATCAGTTTGGCAAGTACTGGCGTGACTTTCGAGCCAAGAACCCAGGCATGTTGGCGTGGGTCAACAAGACCGAGACCATCTCTGGTCTCTTGCGATACCTCATCATGGACCCAGCGGTTGCTCCAAAGATGACAATCGAAACACCCGACCCGTATGAGTCCCGCCATTAGTGCAATCCCCACTCTGACTCGCTCACTCACTGTTGAATGACTCACTCATTCTGAATAACTCACTGTTGAATGAGTAGGAACGTGGAAGGGCAATTCTTTGTACGCGAGGTTCCCGACGAGAAGCTGCAGTTACAGTATGCCTCGCTGGTGGCGAGCGTCATTGCCTTTGAGGGCTTCGATCTATTTCGACTGTTCTCGAACGAAAAGTTGATTCGGCAGTTCTTCATGTTCCTCGATCTCAAGCCTCCGCTGTCGCTGCCGGCCGCCATGATGTTTGCCGAGATATTTGACTACCTGCTCGTGCAACGACCACTGGAAACGTTCGAGTATCTTCGTGACCATCGCAAGACGGTCGATCAGCTGCTGGTGCACATCAACAGCGAGCCGTTGCTTCGTATCCTCGTGAGTCTCTGGAAGTACGAGCACTCCAAGGCGCAGGTGCAAGTGCTCAACACGGTGGCGATCCAAGCGCTCGAGCGCTTCCTCAAGCTCTCGTACGAGCCCGAGAGCGAGGAGCTCCACAACCTCTCGGTCGTGATCCAGACCATCCTCCGCCGCCACCAAGTGCTACGCGTGCGCATGGCCAACAGCATCATGGTGACGCCTCTCGCAGGCCAGCAAGACAGCAACAAGGTGGCGCAGAAGAAGCGCCGCCATCTGAGCCAGATGCCGATGAACTTCTCGGGCCTCTCGATGCTCGCGTCCGACCGCAATGCGGCGTTCGACTTTCTGTCGGTCGGAGACGATGAAGAGAGCAAAGAGGACGAGGAGGAGACCGAGCGTCGCTACTCGCCTCGCGGCGAGACGGGAGACGTCGAGATTCGTTCGTTCGACGACGAGTACTCTGGCATGGTGCTGGTACCGCCCCCGACCGCCCCAACGCCTGCTGCCGCCAACGATGACGAAGACGATGATGCAGCCAAGCTCGCCAAGGCGATTGCGACCGGCCGCCGAGCAATCGACGAGTTTGCCAAGGATGGCGCGTTCGATGAACCAGTCGGTGACGCCCATGAGGCGCAGCAGGAGGAGGACAGCAACATCGCGTCCTCCAAGCCGGCCACCGCCACAGATGCAACCGACAATACCACCAAACACGAAGAAGCCACCACTGTTCCGACACCACTGCACCTCGCGGTCGAGAAGGGCGACGAGGCGTTGGTGGCACAGCTGCTCCAACAAGGTGCACAAGTCAACGCGCAAGCCAATGTCACTGGACAACAGGGTGCCACGCCACTCCACATTGCATGCCGACTGTATGTATCTTACCGACCATCATCTTCCGAGTCATCATCATCATGTTGCTCACACCATGCTCACACACGAACTCATTCATTTACTCACTCTCACTCGTCCAGTGGCCATCGAAACATTGTGCGTACACTTGTACTCGCTGGTGCCGACGACTCGATTCGCGATAGCGATGGCAAAACACCGTTGGAAACAGCAAGCTACGGCATGGCCAATGTGCTCGAGGATGCACAAGTCGGTACGGCATCTTGGTGGCCTCTGCCTCTGCCTCTGCCTCTGCTTCTGCTGTTACTTTCTTGCTTGGAGGCACTTGTCAATGATTGACCATTGTATGCAACTATCCAGAGCGCGAGGAGCAAGACAAGCAGCAACCTGAGTCATCATTGGTCTGGGCGGCGATCGAGAAGCACGACCACGCGACACTCAAGCGCTGTATTCGCGCTGGTATCGACTTTTCGATGCGAGACGATTACGGCTCGACACCACTGCACGTGGCGGCGTTCTATGGCAATGCCGACGCATGCAAGCTGCTGCTCCCTCTGGTGAAAGAGGGTCGCATCGATCTTGAAGCCACCGACGACGCGGCACAGACTGCCTTCCATGCGGCGGCCATGCAAGGCCACGAGCGCGTCATCAAGATGCTGCTCGCCGCCATTCCGAGCTCGTCTGGCATCGCACCTCTCGAGGAGACGGATGTGCATGGCGAAACGCCGCTCTCGTGGGCCAAGTCTCGAGGTCATGCTGGAATCGTCACGATCATCGAGCAGTTCATTGCTGATCCTTCGCAACCAATATCGACAGAAGAGGAACCAACCACTGAGCCAACCACTGAACCAACCACTGAACCAACCACTGACAAGCCGCTAGCACCTGAATCATTGACCAACGACAACGACAACGATCATGAGCGTGACACGACCAGCAGCCCTCAGCCCAAAGATGAAGCTGACGAAGAGCCACACCACGAGTCCGATACCACCAGCACCAGCACCACTCCGCCTGTCGAATCAGATGTAACGCCAACGACGCCCACTGCTGAGCAGGCCGAGCAGCACAGCCCGCACGACACCGACAAACCGCTTGTCGAGTCACCTACCAAATCCTCCAAATCCTCCAAGTCCTCTTCGTCCAAGTCATCCAAGAGCAAGCATCGATCGAGCGTATCGTCCAAACGAGCTTCGACCTCATCCAAGAGCAAACGTCGCGAGTCAGCCTCAACGTCACCGGTCAACAGCAATAACAGCAGCAACGGCAGCAGTACTGCAACGGACGAGAGTAGTGCCGAAGCGCCCGAGTCGCTGGCGAGTCCCGAACTACTGGCGTCGATCGCACGTTCGTCTCGTTCGATGATCTCACGCCGCAACACGACAGTCGACGAGGGAACGCTGTTCATCTCGCAGCTCAAGGACGTCAGGGTGGTGAACAGCCTCGTCACCAAGGCGCTCAGGGCGCGCGATCCGCACGGCAGCGTCAAGACCATCGAGTTGATCATCTTGATGCTGCGCATCCAACCCAACAGCGCCAAGGCCACCGACTTGGTGACTCCCAACGTACCTCCGCCATTGTTGAGTGCCTTGATCTCGAGCGAGACCACGCAGTCGATCTACGGCCTGCTGCGCATTCGCGGCGAGAAGAAGAAGACCGGCTCCTCGTCGTCGCTCACGAGCTCGGCCACGTCGTCGGCATCCTTGTCGTCGTCGTCACTCGGTTCGCTGTCGTCGGCCATCCTGTCGGCGCAGCATCCGAGCACGCCGTTGGGCTTCCACCGACTGGCGCTCATCAAGTTGATCCGCTACATCTTTGGCACGGGCTTCGCGGCCGCCGACACGGCCATGATCGAGAGTCGCCTGCTGTCACGTTGCCTCGATCTCGGCTTCTTGTACCACCGCAACAGCGTGCTGCACTCGGTGCTGGTCGAGCTGCTCGAGGCCATACTGCAAGACCCGCGACACGACCCGGTGGTGGCGTATCTGATCCGCAAGTACCACCTCACCAAGAAGATACTGCAAGTGCTGCATCCCGAACCGGATAGCGAGTTCGCCGTGTCACCGATCGGGGCGACGCTGCGCGCCTTCCTGGTGCTGGTGTCGAATATGCTCGTGTCATCACACAAGGTCAAGAGGATCATGCGCAAGTCGGCGGCCTTGGGCGAGCCGTGGACGGCGTTCGTCGACAACGTGCTGACGCCCATCAACAAGAGCCAGTTCGTCGATCCGGCCGTGAAGCCACAGCGCGACCCCGAAAAGTCGCAAGATGACGCACAGAAGTGGTTGCGTCGTTGGGAGGACTTTGGCTTCATCATCTCGCATCAGTAGCGCCACTGATGGTTGTACTCTGATTGATTACCTACCATGTCGTTCTTGCTTCTAGCAAGAACTCTATTCTTCTCTCTTCTCTCTCCACTACTCCTCTAAGCTATACTAACTATATTGATGTATTGATGATGCTGTCTCGTAGATTCGTAGACTGCAATCTCCGTTCTCTCTCATTCTCTCTCATTCTCTCTCTCGCTCGCTCGATCGGATTGTGCTACAAACGACGTTGATTCATTCATTCATTTGATGACTTGCTGGCTGGTATCTTTGGAGTTGTTGGTGGGCTGGCGACGCTCCTTCTCGATCCATTGCCACGTGGCATCTTTGTTGGGATCGAGGGGCCATCGCGGTCTTCGATCGATCGAGTCCGGCTGATCGAATGGCACTTGCCTACCAAGCCGCTCGAGTGCACACCAAGCAATCATGGCACCGTTGTCTAGAGACGGTCGAGCGCAATCACAGTCAGTGCTCCACAAGCAAGTGCCACGCGTAGACTCGAGTACGCACCTGTACAGTACTCGGGAGGCGCGTAGTGCAGTGCCACGTGCGACTCGGCAGCGAGCTTGTGTAGCAGCTGTCGCAGCGTCTCGTTCCGAGCCACTCCGCCAGCCACCACCATGCGCGTTGGCTTGACTTGCGACACGGCAAGCTTGACTCGTCGAAGCAAATGTGCAAAGGCACACGATTGAAACGAGGCTGCAAGATGGCATGTCGCTTGCGGATCGTGTGTAATGTCGTGCTGCTCGATGAAGCTGCGAGCACACTCGATGAGTGAGAGCGAGAGCCATTGGCACATGGCGATCGTGAACCTACCGTCGTGCTTGGGCCTTGAGGCCCGAGAACGAAAAGTCCATGCCCTTGACACGCAGCATCGGGATCGTGAAGGCATAGTGTCGTGGATCTCCGGCTCGCGCGAGGTGTTCGAGAGCCTGGCCCGCGTGGATCGGCTGCTTGGTCACATGGTCGACTGGCGAGATGGCGAGCATCCGTGCGACCTTGTCGAATGCCTCGCCCAACGAGTCGTCTCGTGTCGTCTGCAAGGCTCAGGCATTGAGATTGTAGAACCGTGGCTCGCGTGTCGATTAGGGTCACGTACGCCCAACAGTCGGTAGTCACCAAAGGCTCGGCAGTCGAGGATCTGCGAGTGGCCGCCACTGACGAGCAGCGTCATGAATGGGAACGGCAGCTGTTGCTGCAATCGCACGACCAGCGCGTGTGCCTACGTCGCGAGACCAGCCACCACACCATTATCATCTCTAGCGATGCAGCTGCAACAGCAACGACAAGGCGTCGTTCAGAGCATACTTCCAGGTGATTGATGGCGTAGAGTGGCAGAGAGTGCTGGGCAGCCAGGAGCTTGGCCTTGTCGATGCCGACGCCGAGACAGAACGCCAATCCTACACGGCAGCCGACCAGTCTCAACGACCTTGCGCACATTCAACTGCGCTCGAATCCAATCGACTCGAGCAGTAGATCCACTCCCTCCCGAACCTGGCCCAGACGTAACAGCAATGGCGTCAAGCTCCTGCATCGAGACGGCGGCCTTGTCGAGCGCCGATTGTACCACGGCGTCGATGCGCTCTTGGTGCTCGCGATAGGCAGCGAGCGGGTTCACTCCGCCGTACGAGAGCGTCAGCTCATGCTGTGACGACACGACGTTCGATAGCACCGTGCCATCTCCGCCGTGTGGTTGGCATCGACGTGGACGACGCACGACGGCCGCCGCCGTGTCATCGCAGCTGGTCTCGATGCCAAGCACGGTCCAATGCGTGCCATACGCGCGATGGCGCTGTTGGAGCGATCGGCAAACGACACTGAGGCCACTACCGTGCAAGCGTGATAGATGACGCCCCCATGGATGAGACAGCCACCGGTGCATGATAACAGGCAGGCGAGCGAGGCTTGCCGCCGTGCTCGAGCTTGTACGAGAGCGAGCGAGCGAGCGAGGAACAGTGAACAGCGAAGCCCTCCTGGAGCTCCATCAATCGTGTAGCTGCTGCCACTGAGGTAAACGGGTGACCGAACCAACGTTGGACAGTTGCGTTCGAATCGAACTTCAATAGAGAAACACACGAGTTAGACGAGACATTGAGAGGCCGAGAGAGCGAGAGAGAGAGCGCGCGGGTGAGCGAGGCCGCGGACGTTGGCGTGTGGGCGCCGAGGCCTCGGCAGAGAGCGCTCGCTGCACGACGACTAGGCGCCGCCTGCCGATACGAGGCCTCCTTGCTGGTCCCTTGGCGAGTCCGCTGGTTCGTTGAGGTTGTTGGCGTTGGTGTTGGTGTTGGCCGCCGTGCTAGAAGCGTCTCCTTGCTGGGGCTGCGAGGCGGTGCTCGAGCCCTGCTCCTGCTCCTGCTGTTGCTGGTTGTTGTTGGTGTTGGTGTAGGCTTGGGGAATCGGACTGTACGAACGCGAACATCATCAGTCTGGTGCATTGTGTACGGCAATGTGGTGGCGAAGCGATCCGTGGCCCTAGTGCATACCGATTGGTGCCGTAGGCGTCGAAGAGGTCTCGCAAGGGAACCTCGTTGCGTCGCGTTCGCAGCGCAGTCAAGTTGTTGCCGGTGCCGTTGTTCGAGGAGCATTCGCCAGCGCAGCTGCCGCCAGTCATGTTCCACAAGCCGCTGGGGCATTGCGCAGGTTCGACGCAGTATTGTATGCTCGGAATGAAGATCGAGCCAGTTCCGTTGCTAGAAAGACAGCAGCGCCAATCCAATCGGAGGGATACGATGTTGGTCGAATCAACGTGTTCAAGGTCGATCATGGTTGTCCATCGCTGCGTGAGTAGGTGCTTCCTAGAGGAAGAGAGACCGCATCGCGTACCAAGCGAGGCAAGACGAGCACTCAGCCGGCGGGGTGTTCGAGCCGCTGTTCGACGATCCGGCAGCGACATCGACCCAGACGTAGACGTTGAGCGTGGCGCCGGTCGCAAAGATCACAATGATCGAGATGATGCACAGCCACAAGAACTTGCCCTCCTCTTGCGTATCTGCCTTGAGGAACAAGAACTACTCGATGGTAATGGTGGCGATGACAGTGGTGGGTGGGTGGGTGAGTGGTGTAGGTTCCATTCCGAGTCGCAATCACGCCAAGAAGGAGAGGGGCCCCGCGAGTTCGGTGATTGGTGAGAGCGAGCCCAGACGCAACGAGCGGAGCGAGCGACACGAGCGCGACGTACGGCCATGCCCAGCTGTGCGACGGTCAAGAGCAACAAGCCAGCAATGACAAAGTGCTCCCAATGTCCCTTGAGGCCATAGACGATGGCGATGATGACACAATACTGCGAGCGAGCG
>Ga0209935_1004420_pt1 | contig 12998 bp, 16 predicted proteins | sample ThiBio_1000_plan_2_FD_183958 | JGI IMG/M metagenome (GOLD analysis project Ga0209935, IMG submission 183958) | Wastewater bioreactor microbial communities from Cape Town, South Africa - Thiocy_cont_1000_plan (SPAdes) | ecosystem: Engineered > Bioreactor > Thiocyanate-remediating >... | reverse complement strand
TTTGTGGTCCTACCAACTCCACTGCAAGTACCTTCTTCTGCAAACGGATCACAGAAGTCCATTTCTTTTCAAGCAGACCATCTGCTTTTGCATCCTCCTCGATGTGCGTCTCTTCCTTGAGCGCTTCAAAACTCTTCGTAAACCCCATCGTTTTCAAGTATTCCAAGATAGCTTGATGCCTAAAATTTTTTTGTGAGCTTAATTCTATCTGCACAAGATCAGCGTACAATTGTTCTCGCTGCTTGTTGGAGAGATGCGCTCGTCCAGTCGGAGTGCTATTCGTATTGTCATCCATCTTTGTAGCAAATCGAAAATGCGCTGCTTAGATTAAAGCGGAGGAAGCCGTTGCTCTCTCAGTGTTTTCTATTTTTCCCCTCTTTCGGTCGAACTCACCACCACAAACTCAAATGCTGCGGAAACCAAAGAAGACCCAAGCTACCCTGCCCGCTTGAAACTTCAACCACCAAAGTTGTCGTTACTTCTTTCTTCTTTTCGAGCGCAAGATAAGCCCGATGATGAAAAAACACTTTAGCTCCGTATGATTTTTATCCAATGAAAATTCATACTCTAACTCCGCATGTCACTCGCGCGCGAATAGACAACACAGCATAGAAGAGAGAAGGGCAGGAGAAACAAGAAGAGGTGTTCAGCTCGTCATCGTCTTTTTCAATTTGCTGACCAGTCCTTTGTTGATCTCAAAAATAAACTGGAGATTATGAATCTATACAAGAGAAACGTTTAGTATTTATACTCATCCGCTTATTGTGTTACCTCTATGAGACTCCCATCAGCCAGATGTGCCCTCTTCCCCTTCTCGATGGGTTTGCCATTAATAAATATCAACCGCCTTCCGATGTTCTTTATGTAAAAGTCGCAGTCCCGTTTCATCTTGATGACAGCTTGCTGCCTCGATACCTTGGCAGCGTTTCCTTCCTCACTCAAATCGACATCCACAACAATGTCACTACTCATGCGCCCCAGTAGTATCTTATTTGTGTTGTTTTAAGTGTGAGTGTGTTGTGGCACATATAGAGAGACGACTTTCTCTCGCTTGCTCACTCACCTCTTTCGATTTCATTTCATAGCGAAGATATCTACCCCTAAATATCGCTAACAGCTTCTGCCGTTTGTCCTTTTCCCTCGCCAACTCCTTTTCCATCCGCAGTGTGCCTCTCTGCGTACTCTTTTCTTGACTGCGATATTCTAAATGAGAAAGAAAAGTATTTTAATATCAAACAGGAAAAACAACGCATTAAATCTACTTACGTTTTTGTCTATCTTTCAGCGTATCATGATCGGTGAAATGGGCACTGGGGGGAACAAGTGAGTTAAGGCATCATCGATTTATTAGAATTCCCAACTTACCCATCATTAGATGAATACAGAGAATGTTCCATTTGTGAGAAAGTGGAATTGGTCAAATTCGTAAAATTCACTACACATGGAATAAATAAGCCATTAAAAAACAAAAGGATTTAAAGGATGACTCACTCTTCTGTAGGGTGCCGTGCCGTTTCATTCGATAGTAATGTGCTTCAAGACTCTTCGCTGTGCGCGAGGAATGGAATATTGCTCGGTTGCGTTCGAGGACCTTCTGGAAGGATACAAAGTGGGTGCTATGAACCTTTAGCGGCAAAGATAAATTAGTTTAGTAGTCGCACACCATCTTCCCGTTTTCTTACCTCGGTTCTGAGGATATCTTCTTCATGTTCACTCCAAAGTACTCTACGATTGATGGATGGCAATTGTGCCATTGCCGCTGCAGCTTCTCTAAAATAAAATAATTGTTAAAATATGTGTGTGTGTGAGAGTGAGAGAGAGAGAGACACAGAGAGAGAGAGAGAGAGAGAGAGAGAGAGAGAGAGAGAGAGAATGAGCGCGAGGGATACTTACTCTGCTAACTTCTGATCATATAGAAGGGCGTTCCATCGATTCTTAATCTGTTCGGCCGAAAACTTGGCAGAGAAACGGACCGTCTTGGCGATTTTCTCGAACGATGGGGCTCCCTGTATGCAATCCTTCAACAGGACGTCATCGGGGGGAGTCCATTTGCTGAAATTGAAGGGATCTCCATCCGTTATGAGATCCTCGGGAGACTTCCTTCTTCGTTTGGGTTGCCCATCAGTGCCCGGAGGTAGTCCTAGTGCTGACGCTTGAGATGCCCTCTATAGGAGACAGCGCGTGAGTATCATAAAGAGAGAGAGAGAGAGAGAGAGAGAGAGAGAGAGAGAGAGAGAGAAGAGAGAGAGAGAGAGAGAGAGAGAGAAGAGAGAGAGAGATACCTTTCTTTTAGGCGCAGTACCTTCGGGGATTGGCCCTGTAGGCAAATAGGGAAGAGGGAGTCCTGCAGCGGTGGGAGGAAGAGCGCCTGGGTGCGGCGCGAGGTAGGGTGTGGCCAAAGGATTAAAAGGCGAGTTGGGCAAATCGGGTCCAGGGGGGAACTGCGCTGTAGTGTAGGCGTTCTGATAGAGCGGCCCAAAGGCTGCGTATTGCGGTGGTGGGTGTTGTACTTGTTGTGGTTTTCTGGTTGGCGCTGTCGGCGGGGGATTACCCATGCCAAAGGGATCGTTTGGGCCTGATGAAGCTTGCCGCTTCTTTGCAGGGGCAGTGGTTGTGGTTGTTGTAGTTGCCGAAGCTGTAGGTGGGAAGTATTGGTCATACTGTTGTTGATAGTAGTGCGGGTATGCGAAGGCTTGTTGATAAGTTGGATAATGAAATTCTTGTGCACCCTCCTGTAGCGATGGTAGAGGCCCTGTTACTGTCGATGTAAAAATTAGTACAATTAGTTAGGCAAAGCAGAAGCTGCTGACCTGATGCAGGAACTGCCGATTGTACATGAGGACGAAAGGGTCCCTATTTAATTTTGATTTAAATGAGGTATTGATACTAAAATACGCACATTTGATGCTGGGGAAGGAACGGTTGAAACTTGGGGGCGAACTGTAGTTTGAGCGATCAATGGCGCAGTAATTGGGGGATGTTGTCTTGGTGGTTGATTTGGCACGGGAGGGTTAGTGGGTTGGATTATGGTTGGGACCGCTGGTTGAATGGGAGATACGGAAATTGGTGCAGCTTGCACTGGTGGCTGTTGTGTTGGTTGATCAAGTTGAGGTTTTGGCGGTGGTTTTGCTGTTGGGGCTGCTGGGGGAAGTGCTGGAGTTGGTGTGGGTACGTTTGGGGTCTCAGTCTTGTCTGCCATTGCGAGGGAGAAAGGAAAGGAGGCGGAAAAACAAAAACCAAAATTCTCAGGGCTACGCAGTACGTCGCCTCCTTTCTTCTCTGTCGCCCTCGGAGTTATCGGAGTTTGAAAAACGGCAAGAGACCGGTTCTGCAGCTTTCTTCGTCCTGGTTGTTTACCTGTCCTTGATTGTTGACCCCTACTGCGTATCATTCAACACTTGCTTTGTATAACTGCTTGTTTTTACTACTTTGCAGCCTTTGCCTTTCCAGGGTTCTCCTTGATAGGATTGTCAATTCTCCCAACACCAGACAATTTGGAAGAAAAGAAACGACAAGCAAGGAAGGACAGGACCTGCTGACGGTGTCTCTCTGTAGTCATGGATCTCTACCAGATGATCAAGCAGGTGGAGGACGAAATGCAGGTGTCTCCAAGGAAGAAAAAGAACTCCAGCTGGCAAGATCACTCGCTGACGTTAGAGACGCCCGCAATAACGATAGAGCCCGCAAAGAGAAAGCCGTTTGAAGATGCAAGTTATGATGGGGCGAGTGATGAGGAAGGTAATGAGGAAGGAGAGGAGGATGAAGAGGAGGAGAAGGAGGACTTGGCGTGGCTTAGCGCAGGGATGCCGAGTCCAATGTACACAAAACATATGGCGGATTTGATACTTTCGGGTAGCGATGAAGACGAAGAGGAGGATTTAGGATTGGTGGCTGAAAAAAATTTATCTGGTAGCGATGAAGAGGAAACTTGGAAGAAACCAAGGCGAAGTAAGGGCCCGCTCTCATTTTCGGGTTCGTCAAAGGATTCTTCGATAAAATCGTCGGGCCATAAAGGTTCTCTACCAACATTTGGGAGATTGACGGAAGAGGAGAAGGAAAGAAGATTTAAAAGAACGAGAGATATGTTAAGTAGCCTCGATGATCTTCTCACACTTTCTGATGAAGACCAAGAAGGCACTTCGCAACCCAAAGAATCGTCTCATGGATTTTTAGCGGCCAGCGATGATGATAAAGGGAACGAAGAAGAGGAAGAGGAAGATGAAAGGGAAGAAGATGACGACAAAATACAACCGCGCAAAAGCAGAGTGGAAGAAAGAAAGGAGATGATGGAAATTCTTGATTCTATTCTTCCTGGCGTGGATGGAGACGGCGTATCATCGTCCAACAGCTCTAGCGACAACGAAGGTGATAATCTAACAGACGACGTGGACGAGACAGATTCGGGGATCTCGCATCCTTCTTCCGAGGAGATATTACGTGAGCAGGAGCGGCTGGAGGAAGACGCGCGGGAGGAACGAGAAAGGAAGGAGAAAGAGGAAGTGGAAGAAAAATCAAGGCTCGAAAGGGAGGAACGAGAGAGGAAGGAAAAGGAAGAACAAGAAACGAGGGAGAAGGAAAGGATAGAAAACGAGGAACGAGAAAGGAAGGAAACGGAAACGGCATTAGAAAACGAGAAAAGGGAGCGGGAGGAACAAGAGAGGAAGGAAAGGGAAGAACAAGAAACAAAGGAGAAAGAAGACAATGAGAACAAGGAGAAGGAAGCGGAAGCGAAGCGAGCTCAGGAAGCGAAAGAGAAGGAGGAACGAGACAAGAAGGAGAAAGAGGAGCGAGCTGCTACCAGAGAAAAAGAACACGAGGTCATTTCAGGGCAGAAAGACGCAACGGAAGAGGAAAAGAATAAGACAAGAAAGGGGATGAAAGGCGAAGAGGATATCAAGGACACAAAGGTAGTGGGGCTAAAGGAACCACCAAGAATGAGAAGAAGCGGAAGCAGGGAGGACACGTCGTTGCTGCATTCACCCGTTGTGAAACGGGGACCGTGTTGTGTGCTGTGGTGATGCCTGTACCTACTACCTTTCCAATCAGAATTCAAATAGCTTAATTCATTTGTTCGAGGAAACAGCGCAAAATGAAAGCAAGCCTGTCAGCCCCACCTTGCGCCAAGGGTGTATATTTGTGGGGAAGCAGCAGCAAGACATGTCATAGATTGCTGCATCCTAATTCTATGTACTCTGGAACATTTAATTCAATTACTCTTTTTGTAAACCGCCCACATTTTCTTTTTTGTTGGGCTGTTTGAAAAGGCAAAATTACTCATCATTTTTATCATTCTCCACATTCTGCAAAACCGCAACACCGATGGAGGAACAGGATAGCCCAACGCAGCCTCCAGCAACAACCTCGTTAACATTTGTAGTTGGTACCACATTTCCATCATTTGAAATTCATTTTCATCATTTCTCATTTGTCTCTTGCAGAGACAACGGCGAGGGAACCCGTTGCGCTCTGGAATGCGCCGGAGCTGCAAGATTTATCATTCTTTGAGACAAACTTTGAAGGAATATTGCGGGAGGATGAACCCTCGAATGCAGGAATTTATCTTTCGCAAGATCGCGGTACGATTAGCAGCTCCTCACTAACCTTTAACCTGCTCCCAAGAGGATTATTTTACCCCTGAACGCGTAGAAGACAAGCGAGCGCAGATAAGGTACGCCGAGTTAGGTGGCTCACAAAACAACAGCCGCTTCAAGTTTGAGCCTGAAATGGGAAGCGCCCGAGCACACCATATGCTTGACAAGAATTTCCGCATCGTAGCCGAAATTCTCATCACCACCAAACACCTTGGGAAATGCATTGAAGTTGAAGGCGTGCACATTCCTGTCAGCAGAATATGGGTCAAGTTCTCTGGCTGCCCGTTCTTTCTCTGCAAAAATCCGAGGTGCCTTGCGAACAAGCAATCCGGAAAAGGAAGGCCACCCGAACGTTGCTCAACAATCGCGATAATACATGGGTGAAAATGCCGCCAGACGGAGTTATGAAATTGCACCACTTTCGCCTCCGAGGTGCACAGGTATTCCCGTGAAGACACGTTGGCGTAGCATTTACGTTTCTCTACTCACCAGGGGAACATATCCAGCATTGCGCACTTTTATTTCCTGGACAACCAAGGGAACTGTCGACCGCTACCCAACACAGCACATGCGGAATTATCCCTCGAGCTGAAAACCAAGAAAGGAAGCGAATCGCAACACTCACCAGTGCAGCAAATGCAAATCGATCCTGTGCAACCTCAGCTCCCCTTGAGCAATCTCCAACAGGTCGATGCACCCAGCCGGTCGGTTCCACGTTTTGGTGAAAATGTGGTTGTTTACGAGACCAGTAACCCGAAAGGTATATCTGCACTAGCACATGGAGGTCGGTACCATTTGATTGACCCTGGGGCTGGGCTAGTGGGAGTAAAGAATCCGGCTTTTGTTTTGCACGATATCCCGATTCAACCAGCTTCTGATTTGGCAGTATATTTTTGGGATGGGGAACGACGGTGCACCGAGGTAATAGAAGCTGTGGCCATTAAGTGCTAATATGCCCCCAGGCTGCTGAAATTCGTTTTGTATCGAATTCTGAAATGAGCGTGCGCACGCCAGCGTTTCCAAAGGAAGGAATAGCACAAACTTACATTCAGTTCGAAGGGAACCCTATTTACGGAGCGCCCCAAACGACGAATTTCCAATTTAACTTGATGTTGAAGGCTTCAGCAGGCGACAAAGAACCTGATTACGATCCTCCCAAAGGTAAACCCCACCTTTTTGAAAAAGCTAATACACATCATTACTCAGCCAAAGAGGGGCAGATTTTCATTCCCTACCACCCTAGCGTGGATGGTCCCCTCACAAAGCGCCTATTGGAAGAGGTGGTGCAGCGGCCAGGATATCAGAAGATGAAATTCACGCAGTTGATGGTTGCTGCCTTTGTTGGAGATGTGTCTCTTGTGAAGCATCTCCTACGGGATAATCACAATAGGCTGCAGAGAGACAGCAGTGGACGAACTGCGCTGTGGTGGGCAGCAAAGGGTTGGGCATCTGACGTCATGGTAATCCTCCCATTCGTTGTGCCAATCTCTGACACTCTTCAGCCTGATATTCTATGCCGCAACCTGCCCAAGACCGACGCGCGTCCTTTTCTTGAAGAAGTCCTGGACCTTAACGTTCCCGTTGCAGAATTGGAGCTTGAAGGGAAAATTGGTGGGGAAGAGAGCGACGCAACAGTGGCTACAGTCGCCAAAATTCTTGCCACCAACTCTTCCCTCTCTCTCCTGGATTTGAGGGGGAATGAAACTGGGGATGAAGGAGCAGCAAGGCTTGCCGACGCTCTTCGTGTCAACTCTTCCCTCTCTAGCTTGCTCTTGAAAGGGAATAACATTGGAAATAATGGAGCTGCAATGATTACTGAAGCCCTAAGCTCTTCCATCACTTCCTTGGATTTGTCGAGGAATAACATTGGGAAGGAAGGAGCTGCAAGAATTGCTAAAGCTCTTCGTGTCAACTCTTCCCTTGCCTTCTTGGGTTTAAAACGCCTTCGCTTTGGAGACGAAGAAGCGGCAATGCTTGCTGAAGCGCTTTGGGGAAATTATTCCCTCTCAAAATTGAAGTTGTCACGAAATATGATGGGAGATGAAGGGGCAGCAAGGATTGCTGAAGCTCTTTGTGTCAACTCTTCCCTCTCCGCCTTGTATTTGGGGGATAATAAGATTGGGGATGAAGGAGCTGCAAGGATTGCTGATGCGCTTTGTTTAAACTCCTCCCTCTCTTCCTTGGATTTGAAAAGGAATCACATTGGGGATGAAGGAGGGGTGAGGATTGCTGAAGCTCTTTATAGCAACTCTTCCCTCTCCGCCTTGGAGTTGCGGGGAAATAAGACCATTGGGGATGTAACAGCTATGAAGCTGGCCGAAGCCTGGGATGAAGTTGTAACACAAAGAAGGATTTCTGGCCAAACACCGTCGGTTAGCCAGGAACCAACGGGTATATTGTACCGGCTCTCCCTGGATGAATTGAAAGGGGCCATCGTCTCCGCTCTTCCAACACCGTTGTACTCTGTTCCAAAACATGATGGCAACATCAAAGGCAAAGGGGCCGATTCTGTCGGAGGGGCAAATTGGGGATGCGAGGTGACCTTGAACAACTTGACGCTTGTTGGAGATGGACAAATTACTGTTCGTGCCGCTTGTGCTCTGAGCTATTGGATTGAGGGTAGAGCTAGTATGTGGGTCAAAGTCTTTGGAAAGGATGTCGGTACGCCTCCTATCTATGGCAGTGCTGGGGTTGGCGAGCCTTTGCGACATCTTATGGTAATATTCGATATTCAATTCCCCAGTGTGAATCAAATTGTGGTTACCATGGTTGGCTGCTCAGCAAAATCACCTTCCTTGAATTCGACGTCACCGAGCAACTCATTTCGGCAGTGAAGCCACATCTCGAAAGACAAGCCCAGACACTACAAGCTTTGATCGGCAATCGACTTGCAAGCCACAATCACAAATTGGGAGAGTTCTTTCATCGAGGGTTGCTAACAATCCGTGTAGATGGACCACATCTCAGTTTTCTGTTAAAAAAACAAAGTAACAATTAAATAAACGCCGGAACCTGTTTATTTGTAGGTCTCAACATAAAGCACTGTCGCTTTCACATGGCTTCCAGTGTATCAATACCCAACAAAAAGAGATTCTTCTTGATCGCTTCCCCAACTGAACAAGTGAGCAGCAACCTTGCCTTCTTGAGCTCAGGATCGCCACAAGTTGAAATTGGATGCACCCTCAATTTCGGCCTCTTCTTTTGTTCTCCCTTTTCCTTTCCTTCCTCATCCTCTCCGCCCTCCGATTCTTTCTTCACTTCTTCCTGAAAGAAGAGAGAGAACACCTTGGTCAAGGGAAAGAGGCTGTCGGCAATCTTGGCAGGATCCTTTGATGTCACTGCAAAGGTCCCATCAACAGCCAATTGACACAATTGGTTGAGGACCTGCCTCTCCCTCTCGGTTGCAAGGCTTTGGAGGGAATGCACCAATTCCTGTTCCTCTTCGGGTGTCTTGTTGGTCAAATCAAAATCTGAGGCCTATTAAGGAAAGTTAGTAAAGTTCGGGGCATGCCTTGGTCATCAACAGGTACCTGGACACCACATTTCCTCAAGATACTTCGAGTCCTTGCATATCCATAAAGATGATAGGGACCCGTGTTGCCATTCGTCTGTAATGATATCTTGTATGTGCCAAAGAAATACTTTTAGGTATTTGGTCAACAAGGAAACAGAGGTGATTACCTTTGGATCAAAAGTGATTGTGGAGTCAGGGTGATGACTCAAGATCAGATATTTGATTGCCGCCAAGGCTTCAATGGGAACAAAATCAGAGAGGATGAAAGACAAACAAAGGTTGTAGAAAGAAGGCAATACCAATCTTTCGCGCTCGCAAATGGATTTCTTCAGCTGACAGCTCTTTGCATCGCTTGGTTGTCGCCACCTCTTCCATTTCCGTAACCTCCTCCACCAAATCATCAGCGTCAACAATCTTGCCCTGTTATATTTTATAGAAAGAAGATTACGTGAGCATGCAAGAGGGCTACAATTCTTAGAATTACCTCTCGGCTTTTCATTCGCCCTTCAGGAAGGTAGACCATGCCATATGACCTATGATGACAAATATCCTAAGGAAGGAACAAGTGAGTCAGCTGCCATTGAATAATGTGTGTTACCTTCAATTGAGGCCTGATGAGAGCCAAGATGGCGAACAACTCAACAAAGTGAGTGTTCTGTTCATTCGCCACAACATAAATCATCTTCTCCGCATTGTATTTTTCGAATCGCTGAACAGCTGTGCCGAGATCCTGGGTCATATATACACTCGTCCCTAATAGAAAAAAAGAATAAATCAGCTGTATTCCTGTAAATTGAAAACACTATGCAACATACCATCCGACCTCAGCAATGCCTTGAATGGATTCTTCATTTTAGCTGCATTTGGAACTTCTATTTTTTCAAAGGGTTTAAAATAACTGCTAAATAAAGAAAGTAAAAATTACCTGTTTTGGTCAAATCGCACACAATGGTACCATCGGGCAATTGAGAAAGGATGCCATTGGCCAATGCCTCCTTGACCAACTCCTTCCCTGAGAGATAGGTGTTGCTCTCGAGGTCGATGTCATCGAATGAGACACCCAAGGTTTGATAGGTCTCGTTGAACCCAGCAATGACCCATCCATTCATCTTCCTCCACAACGCCCTCACCTCTTCATCTCCTTTCTCCCAATCAACCAACATCTGCTTCGTTTCCCCTCCGAGGAGGCTGTGGGTGTTAAAGAATGTGTCGACAAAGAATTCTTCGAAAAGTTTCTTCTCGTCTTTGATTCGTCCAGAGAGCTTCTGCAGCTTGATCTCATCGTTCCTTTGAGCCATGGCTTCGTCTTGGATGTCCTTCTCTTCTTTTTCCTTTTCCTTCTGTTCGAATTCCGCAACCTTCTCGCTTGAGACTTGCTTTTTGGCCCTCTCTGCTTTCCTTTTTTTCCTTTCTTGTTCCCTCTGTTTGGCTTTCTTCTCCATCTGGGCTTTCTCCTGTGCGATGGCTTTCACCGTCTTCGCATTCAATTCCGTTTGCTTCTTGATGTCCCTCTTTCCTGCTTCGCTTGCAACCCAAAGATTGAATTCTTGTTTTCCCGCCTTGAATTGAATTCAATGTTAGCGGTCTTCATGCTATTAAAATAAAGGGGTAACCAACCTCAGAGTCCAGCCATGCTTTGTATTCATCTCGGAAGAGGTTTTCAAACATCACGTAAAACTGTCCAACTAAGTGATCTCCTTTGATCTTTTCAGATTCGGGTGTCTTACCCCCTGTTTGACAACATGTTATCATGATTACGTTTTGTTGGGGGGGGGGGATAACGCGAGAGAGAGAGAGAGAGAGAGAGAGAGAGAGATGTAAGGGAATGAGAGGAAGGCGAAAGATACCTCCAAACTTCTTGTACGCTAGCATCGACTTGCAAATGTGTATGCCTCGGTCGTTGATCAGATTGATCTTATGCACTGTGTGACCTGCATCCTTGAAGATTCGAGCCATCGACTCGCCCAAACAGTTGTTCCTCACATGTCCCAGATGTTGCGGTTTATTTGTGTTGGGTGAACTGAACTCGATCACAAGACTTCCTTTGGGTGCCTAAAGTAAATTTGAGCAGATTAAGCACGAGATTAGGTGGGATGAATCTGACCTTTGGCCTTGGCTTCAGCCATTCGCAAACAGCGGCGGTGGCGAGAGGATGAATTTTAATCCTAATGTGAAGATGACCCTTTTCATCAGATCCAACCGCTTCAATTATTGGATGACTCTTTGTTGTTTAATTGATTAGAACAATTCACAGCATCACAACATTATTTGATGTGTACCTTAGTGGACAACGCCCTTGCGATGATCTTAGCAGATTCTTCAGGCGTATTCGCGTTTAAGAAGCCCGAGAAACAGTGACAATGGATTGCAACATCGCCTTGAACCACATCTCCCGATTCCTTTCGAATTGTTACCACTGAACATCAAATCCTTCTTGTACTTACCGTCCTCTGTTGCGGCGCAGGAACTAGTGTGAGGGGAAGTTTCTTCTCCTTGCTATTTATCGCGATTTCGTTCAGGTGCGTTGCGGTAATTCCCAACGAACTCAATCCGACCGTCAAGAAATTGATAACTTGTTCGTGAAGTTCAGCCACGGACTGTGGCAAACAAAAATGTGATTCTCCTTCCATGATATCTTTGTTGTGTGAATCTCAACGAGCACTGTAACAAAGTGCTTCGTCAACATCCTTTCTTTTGTTGGCCTGTTCGGAGAAAAAAGCGAGAATTCTACTCTTTGGTCTTTGCCTGTAAATGTATATATTGCCTTGACCAGATTAAGTTCCCGCGAGAATGACCGAGCTTCTCTCGTCTCTTGTTGAAACAATCTAAAATATCTTCTTTATTTGTACACATGCCATTAAAGAACCTAGCCCAAACGAAGCCGTAAGGTTATATCTAAATAGTCCAAAAAGAAAGCGGACGTGGAAAGGGTGAGCATGTAGCCCAACAACACACCCCAAGCGAGCCAGTTCGATGCATAAATAGTCTGTACACAGAAATTGATTCCACCAGTCATTAGATTGGCCTTCATAATAAGAGTTAGAAAGGAAAGTAACAAAAGAAAAGAAAAGAAAGGAAGAAGGGAATAGCTACCAATAAGAACATAAATAGCTGATTCCTGCTAAACGCATTTGCTAGTCCATAGTCCATTGATGAGTCCCGCCTAACCTGAGCAGGAGGTCGAGTCGCTTCTCTTCTACGGGGTACCGAATGTGGTGCCCTGATGAACAGATCCACAAACATCATCGCCGCCAACGTAAATGTGCTGAGTGCCCACACCGCCATAACATAGGTTATGTTAACCTTCAAAAGGAGAGAATTAAGCAGACTTTAGCAGTTTTTAGGGCATTTTAGCAAATTTTACCTGTTTGCGTGAGATAGGAAGGAAGATATTGACCAATGGAGTCAACGCGATAAATATGACTGCTTCCCCCAACAGCCATGCTGCGGCGTTCCACCAAGCGTAGATATTGTTAGACACCGTCCTGAGTCTTTCTCCCAATGATATGGCAAGCAACGCCAACGCCAAATAACCCAGTAGACTCGATATCCCTTCTTTGTTTTGTTCATACCACTCATCTCCTCTTGGATTTTCCACCCAGGCGCCCACCCGAATGGATAATGCTAATTGATGTACTAAAAACGAAAGTTAACAAACAAACAATAAAGTATAAATATGGAAATAATAATAATCTTACATAATATGATAACGATTCCCCATATCGGACTGGAGCCTGAGAGAAAGTCTCCACCCAAAAATATTATCAGCGTCATAAATACAGATACAAAGGCTAGCGTGAAGAAGAAGTTCCAATGCATCCCATACTCTGTCACATGTTCCTAGAAATGGGACTTTAGTACTGTGGTTGAGTGCGAAAGAGGAGAGAGAGAGA
>Ga0209935_1004419_pt1 | contig 12999 bp, 20 predicted proteins | sample ThiBio_1000_plan_2_FD_183958 | JGI IMG/M metagenome (GOLD analysis project Ga0209935, IMG submission 183958) | Wastewater bioreactor microbial communities from Cape Town, South Africa - Thiocy_cont_1000_plan (SPAdes) | ecosystem: Engineered > Bioreactor > Thiocyanate-remediating >... | reverse complement strand
TGGTTGGTTGAGGGAGGGAGGTGCTGTTCTTTGTTCCTTCATCGATTGGTTCTTGTTGCTTCTTGTTGCTCGTTGCTTGCTTGCTTGCTTGGTGTCTCTCTCGTGTCTCGTGTCTCGTGAGAGAGAGCTTCATATCTTCATCTCTTTGGATTTGAGCAGTTTGGAGCTTGAGAACATCTCTTTGTCGTTGAGAGAGATTGAGAGAGAGAGAGAGAGAGAGAGATTGAAGAGGAAGAGATGGAAGACGATGCTCTTGATCGTGATGCTCGAATCAAGCTCTCGATTGGCACCAAGCAACAAGGCAATGCTGATGGCGAGTTCAACTATCCGTCAGGCTTGGTGTTCGACCATCATCGAGGCCTCTTGCTCGTCGCCGATTACTGCAATGATCGAGTGCAAGTATTCTCGTGTGATGATGATGATGATGATGGCTTCTCGTTCGTGTCCAAGTTCGGCGAGCATGGCGACCAACCAGGCCAGTTCAATGGTCCGTTCGGCCTTGCGATCGATCACGATCATGATCGCATCCTCATCGTTGATACGTTCAATCATCGAGTACAATCATGGTCATTGAGCGAGCAATCGTTCTTGTCGTGCATCGGCCATCGTGGAACACGAGACCTCGAGTTCTTCAATCCTCGAGGCATTGCAATCGACAAGCATCATCGTCGCATCATCATCGTCGATACCGGCAACAATCGATTGGTGTTCTTGTCGTCGATCGATCTTTCGTTCTTGTTCTCGATCGGCAAGCGAGGATCTCAACCTGGCGAGTTCTACTCTCCAACAGGCATTGCGATCGATGATGATCGACATCGAATCATCGTTATTGATAGCTTCAACCATCGAGTGCAAGTATTGTCGCTGATCGATGGCTCGTTCTTGCTCGAGTTCGGCTCGCAAGGCGATCAACCAGGCCAGTTCAATTATCCTCATGGAGTGTGCATCGATAATCAAGGTCGAATCATCGTCGCCGACCAGAACAACCGTCGATTGCAATCATTCACTCACGAAGGCCATCACATCTCATCCTTCGATTGTGGCACCGAGGACCCAGTCGCAGTTGCGTTCGACGAGCATCGAGGTCTCATCGCCTTCACGGCAGGTCATCGAGTGCATGTGATTGGAGCCAATCAATGGCTTGCCGACACCAAGTTCGTTTGGCGTCCAGATCGTCATCGATATGCACCATCATGGATCAAGCAAGCGGTGTCGACGATGACGATGATTCGATCGGTGGTTGATGAGTGCTCGGCGATGTCAATGATTCCGAACGAGCTGCTGTTCGAGATCTTCTCGCATCTCGAGGCTCCAGAGCTCGAGGTTCCTCTTGATCATCAACATCAATCCGAGACCGCAACGATCACGTCATCGTCATGTGATCGATCTCGAAAGAGCACCACCACCTACAAGAAGTGCACGATGATGTGACGATACTATCCTGCGCCTCCTCTTCATCGCCATCATTCTCATCGTGCAAGCACACTCACAATCAACCAATCAACCAATGGTCTTGATTGAAATGCCGTGCAATCTTGAACGAGATATCAATCAAGGCCTCTTTCTCTCTCACAAATGCGTTGCTCAACATGAGTCTTGCTCTCTCTCATCAATCGTTGTATCAATCTCAATCAACTCCTCTTTCCAATACCAATACAAGACCAAGACCAAGACCAAGAGAAGAAGATTCAAGAATGATGATGAAGATCAAGAAGAGGCTCGTGTGAGTGAGGGAGTGGTTGGGTGAGGGAGGGAGGTGCTGTTCTTTGTTGCTTCATCGATTGGTTCTTGTTGCTTCTTGTTGCTCGTTGCTTGCTTGCTTGCTTGGTGTCTCTCTCGTGTCTCGTGTCTCGTGTCTCGTCTCGTGTCTCGTGAGAGAGAGCTTCATATCTTCATCTCCTTGGTTTGAGCAGTTTGGAGCTTGAAAACATCTATTTGTCGTTGAGAGAGAGAGATTGAAGTGGAAGAGATGGAACACGATGCTCTTGATCGTGATGCTCGAATCAAGCTCTCGATCGGCACCAAGCAGTATGGCGATGCTGATGGCCTGTTCGCCGACCCTAATGGCTTGGTGTTCGACCATCATCGAGGCCTCTTGCTCGTCGCCGATTGCTACAATGATCGAGTGCAAGTATTCTCGTGTGATGATGATGATGGCGGCTCGTTCGTGTCCAAGTTCGGCGAGCAAGGCAGCCAACCAGGCCAGTTCCAGTGTCCATGGGGCCTTGCGATCGACCACGATCATGATCGCATCCTCGTCACTGATGGCGGAAATGATCGAGTACAATCATGGTCATTGAGCGAGCAATCGTTCTTGTCGTGCGTCGGCCAGCAAGGATCAGGAGATCTCGAGTTCCACAATCCTCGAGGCATTGCGATCGACAAGCATCATCATCGCATCATCATCGCCGATACCGACAACCACCGATTGGTGTTCTTGTCGTCGATCGATCTTTCGTTCTTGTTCTCGATCGGCAAGCGAGGATCTCAGCCTGGCGAGTTCAACTGCCCATCAGAGATTGCGATCGATGATGATCGACATCGCATCATCGTCATTGATACTCTCAATCATCGAGTGCAAGTACTGTCGTCGATCGATGGCTCGTTCTTGTTCGAGTTCGGCTCGCAAGGCGATCAACCAGGCCAGTTCATGCACCCTGAAGGAGTGTGCGTCGCCAACCAAGGTCGAATCATCGTCGCCGACTTCAACAACAATCGGCTGCAATCGTTCACTCACGAAGGCCATCACATCTCATCGTTCGAGGGCGGCAGCGAAGAGCCATTGGCCGTTGCGTTCGACGAGCATCGAGGTCTCATCGCCTTCTCGGCAGGCCATCGAGTGCACGTGATTGGAGCCAATCGATGGCTTGCCGACACCAAGTTCGTTTGGCGTCCACATCGCCATCGACATGCTCCATCATGGATGAAGCAAGCGGTCTTGACGATGACGATGATTCGATCGCTGGTCGATGAGTCGGCGATGTCGATGATTCCGAACGAGCTCTTGTTCGAGATCTTCTCGTTCCTTTGAGACCATCCAGATCGCATTTGCGCCATGTGATCGATCTCGAAAGATCACCACCACTACCAAGAAGAAGTGCACGATGATGTGACGATACTATCCTGCACCTCCTCTTCTTCCTCTTCATCGTCGTCATTCTCATCGTCATCATTCTCATCGTGCAGCACACGCACAACCAATCAATCAATCAACAATGGTCTTGATGAAGGAATGATTGATAAGTCGTGTGCAATCTTGAACGAGATATCAATCAAGGCCTCTCTCTCAAATGCGTTGCTCAACATGAGTCTTGTTCTCTCTCATCAATCATTGTATCAATCTCAATCAACTTCTCTTTCCAATACCAATACCAATACCAAGACCAAGACCAAGACCAAGAGAAGAAGACTCAAGAATCATGATGATGAAGATCAAGAAGAGGCTCGTGTGAGTGAGGGAGTGGTTGGTTGAGGGAGGGAGGTGCTGTTCTTTGTTCCTTCATCGATTGGTTCTTGTTGCTTCTTGTTGCTCGTTGCTTGCTTGCTTGCTTGCTTGGTGTCTCTCTCGTGTCTCGTGTGTGTGAGAGAGCTTCATATCTTCATCTCCTTGGTTTGAGCAGTTTGGAGCTTGAAAACATCTATTTGTCGTTGAGAGAGAGAGATTGAAGTGGAAGAGATGGAACACGATGCTCTTGATCGTGATGCTCGAATCAAGCTCTCGATCGGCACCAAGCAGTATGGCGATGCTGATGGCCTGTTCGCCGACCCTAATGGCTTGGTGTTCGACCATCATCGAGGCCTCTTGCTCGTCGCCGATTGCTACAATGATCGAGTGCAAGTATTCTCGTGTGATGATGATGATGGCGGCTCGTTCGTGTCCAAGTTCGGCGAGCAAGGCAGCCAACCAGGCCAGTTCCAGTGTCCATGGGGCCTTGCGATCGACCACGATCATGATCGCATCCTCGTCTCTGAATACGGAAATGAACGAGTACAATCATGGTCATTGAGCGAGCAATCGTTCTTGTCGTGCGTCGGCCATCATGGATTAGGTGATCTCGAGTTCCACAATCCTCGAGGCATTGCGATCGACAAGCATCATCGTCGCATCATCATCGCCGATACCGACAACCACCGATTGGTGTTCTTGTCGTCGATCGATCTTTCGTTCTTGTTCGAGGTCGGCAAGTATGGATCTCGACCTGGCGAGTTCTACTCCCCAACAGGCATTGCGGTCGATGATGATCGACATCGCATCATCGTCTGTGATGACAACCATCGAGTGCAAGTATTGTCGTCGATCGATGGCTCGTTCTTGTTCGAGTTCGGCTCTCGAGGCGATCAACCAGGCCAGGTCAAGCATCCCAAAGGAGTGTGCGTCGCCAACCAAGGTCGAATCATCGTCGCGGACACCAGCAACAATCGGCTGCAATCATTCACTCACGAAGGCCATCACATCTCATCGTTCGATTGTCGTCGCGAGAATCCATTGGCCGTTGCGTTCGACGAGTACCGAGGTCTCATCGCCTTCACGGCAGACAATCGAGTGCATGTGATTGGAGCCAATCAATGGCTTGCCGACACCAAGTTCGTTTGGCGTCCAGATCGTCATCGACATGCACCATCATGGATCAAGCGCACGGTGTCGACGATGACGATGATTCGCTCGTTGGTCGATGAGTCGGCAATGTCGATGATTCCGAACGAGCTGCTGTTCGAGATCTTCTCGTTCCTTTGATGACGGATACCTCGTTACACATCGTCACGTAACCAATGTGTAATGGATATCTCGTTACACATCGTTACGCAACCAATGTGTAATGGACCCGACCCTCTCGTTACACATTGCATCACCGACCTGATTCCTACAAATGCACGCCTACTACCATCCACCTCCAGCCTCGTGCGTGTTTTGGGCCTCACTGCTCGATGACGCTGGCTCTCTTCCTCCCCCTCCAGTACCTGCAAGCATCTATCATCATCGAGCATCGAGAATCTTTCGAGCTTTGCCATCAAAGATCCCGCATCCTCGTCGATATCGATCATCATCAGCACCAAGTTCCACCAGCTGCCAACCATCACTGCTCTCGAATATCTCTCCGTTCATCAGGCACCCATCGACTGTCTCTCACTCTAGACTTGTGAATCGTGGATCATTATGCATCGAACAGCACCATCGCCATCACCGAGCAATCAGTCGAGTATCTCGATGCCCGATGCCCACTCAACCACGACCAACCTCGATTGGATTCGCTCGTTCCTCGCCAACTCACACCGCAAACGAAGCTGGGCCTTTCGATATCCTGCTCCACCGAGGCCCATCTCGATCGACGCCAACTCGAAAGCCAAGGCCCCGAGCGACTCCGATCACGACGAGCGTAATGTCGATGAGACCCATGAGACGTGCGCTCGAGTTCGGCTGCCACCACTGAATGCCGTCCATCGCAAGGTTCGTGTGCGTAACGAGAGCCTCGACGGAGAGGCTCGATTCATCGTCAGTTGACCCATCTCCTCTAGCCTCGCCGTCGTCGCATCGGTATCTACCGTGGCCCACGATCGATGCCGCCGCCTCGTGCCGTGGAACTCGTCGCTGACCTCGAGGCACAACAAGCCGCCGCGGACCTTTGGGCACATGAGCAACATCAGCGCCTCAACCAAGCACTCGATCAGGTGGAATGCGACAACGCCAAGAGAGTGACGTCGATCGAACCCGCTGTGGTCGCCCAACGTCGCGTCGTTCATCACGATCGAGTGTTGCACGATCATCCAATCTTTGATGCTACTGCCCGGTCGTTTCGATCGGAATTGCCGCTCATCACAGGCACCGTTCAAGGTCGCTCTCCTTCATATGACACCGATGACAGCGATGACGACGACGCTGCTGTTGCGGAGGAAAACGACAACTCTGCCAATGAGCGCGAGCAACAGCAGTATGCGTTACGCACTCGTCGTGCCATGCAGCCGCTGCTCAAGCCTGTTGTCGCTGCCATCGGCGTCGAGATCCCCACCCCAATTTTCGAGGAGCATCTCTCGAGCGATGACGACGAGGCCGAACAGCAACAACAACAACAACAGCAGCAACAACCGTTTGATGTATCGCCTCTCGTGAAGCCGCGGCGATTGCGGCGACTCCATGAGCCGTTGCCGGTAGCGATGGCGCGAGACATCGAGCGCTGTGCCAACGAGAGCGATCAACCAGCTGACGATCGGGACGACACCGACCAAGATGACCGTCGCTCGTTCGCTTCGGAACGATCGCGTGAACCACCACCGCCTGTTGTTACGCATCGTCGCCTGCATCGCTCCGCATTGTCGCCAGTGCTTCAGCTCGTGGACCACGAAAGCGCCTCGCTGTCCACCGCCACCTCTTCAGCTCAGTCATCGCCAACACCGCCAAGCGCACCCCAACAACCGCCGCTTCCCGAGCCTCCACTACACCGTCGCTCATTGCGACCACTGCTATTTCCACCGCGCGACGCGGTCGCTGCCGTCACGGTGCCCTCTCCGAGTCGGCTGCCGCTGCTGCGCACGATCGGCTTCGTCGATTCTCGTGGCCACAGCGAGCGGTATGCGCTGGTGGCCGAGAGCGAGTACATTGCGTGGCCGACAGGTGCCATGCAACACTCGTGCCCGCGCAAGCAACCCGACTTGAGCTGCAACCACGACAATGACGCTCCGACGACGCCCTATCAGTACCGCATGTCGGCCCAGTCGATACGCGAGGCTCTCATCGCCTCTTCGGTCAGATTGCGACAGGTAGCGCCATGCCATCATTCGACTGCTCGCATCTGCTTGACACCTCCTTACTCAGTATGTGTGCGCGATGGCGTGTGTCGTTGGCCAGAGGGCTGTTGCGAGCCTCATGGAGGAATAGGCACCAATGCCAGGTTGCGAACGAGCGAACGAACGATCGATCGAGTGCCTCCCTGCCAATACCTGCTGCACTCTGAGGAGGATGTTGTTGGTCGTTATTGTCGTTGTTATTATAACGATGCATTGCAAGCAAAGATAGCAATCGAGGAGAGAATGAAAACAGCCGTGGTATGAAATAGGCATGGATAGATAGATGCAAGAAATCGACGATGCGGCAACGCGGCCGCACGAGTACGGACGAATGACAGGTGGTACAGTTGCAGCAGCAGCAACAGCAACTCGGTACTCGAGTCGTTGTTGCGTGCGCGGTATGGCGGCGGCAAGAAACGCCAGCCATGAGAGTGCTCCCAGGAAGAGAGAGAGAGAGAGAGAGAGAGAGAGAGAGAGAGAAGCACTCGCCAAGAACAAGAACGAAGAACAATGAGAAGGAAGAAGACGACGATGTGCGATGGATGGTTGACGGGATACGATGGGATGGGTGGGTACGTGGATGGTGGAACATGTGACACTACTACAACGCGGGTGCTGGCCTATCAAGACGAGTGAGAAGAGCGAGAAGAGCGACGAGTGCCGCTGCCTCTGCGCCGCAGCCAACACCGCAGCAAACAACCAATAAATACTACAAGCACCAAGGGAGCAACGAGTGGCGCCGTGCGGATCGCACCAGCCCCAACAGCTCCAATAACCGTACAAACACGCGCACGCACGCCTACTGCTGCACGTATTTCTGAACGTAGAGCTTCAGCATGTCCTTTCGGGTGCCTTGCAGCTTGAATCGAATCGCCGGGCCCTTGTACGACGCTCGCTCGGCATTGATCACTGGAAAAGACAAATGTCTTAGCATGCGGCGGCGCTCCTCCATTCACCGACCGAGCAAGCGAGCACGTACGTTTGGGAATCAAGTAGGATTTGATGGCGTCCTTGTGGAAGACGGGTGGATTCGGCAGCGGTGGTCCGAATGGCGGCACGCCATCTTGTGTAACGATCTCGACCCGAAAGTGCGTTTGGCCAGTCTGCTCGGTAAGCTCACGCTCGACGCCAACCACAGCATACACGTCTAACAACGAACACACACGCACACAAGTTAGAATCGCACACAGGTGCAACAGGATGAGGCGGAGCCGGAGCCACACGTACGAATAAAGTTGGTCTTGATCGACTCGGGGTTGAAGGTCTGCGAGTAGCTATCGACAAAGATGACGTTCACGACATCGTTGCCGAGATGGCGCTTGCGCTCGACTCGTTGCTTGTCGTCCTCGTGGAATGGCAGCAAGGTCGATACGTGGTACACGATCTTGAAGTTGTCTTGATACGAGGCGCAAAACGTATGCGTTCCAGTGCTTCCCTCTATACACTCTAACGTTAGTATTCCGCCTCTCGCTGTCGAACAACAAGAAATCCCGACGTACTCTCGACGTCCAGGCCTCCATCGAACCCCTTGAGCGTTGATAAATCGACTTTGGTTCCAATGCACTCGAGAAACTCCTCCCAGTACGGAGAGCCCTCGCCTACGATCGCCGCGTCGGTGAGTATCTCTCAGGAACAACTTGTAGTCGCACGTGAATCACGTACAGTTCGAGAAGAACTCATCGTCGGTGGTTTGGTTCTCCTTTACCAGCAGCACGCCAATCTTGTAGTGGTGGAAGATCTACAACCAATTCCACGAGTTAGTGAGCTCGCGAGCAAGCAAGCAACCAGGACACATCAATCTACCTCAGACTCTTCAAACTTGCAGAGGTCCTCGATGAGCTCGGGTTTCTCACAAAGACGCATCGAGGTCAACGTGAGGTTCGGTGGCTTGCCTTCGTTCAAGGCGACGTCCTTCAAGAGCTGCTTGATGGGCAGCTTCTTGGTGGCGTTGTTGATCGGCACCTCCATCTTGGTATCGCCCTGATGCGACCGCGAGCACAAATACGACACCGCCACCACCACAATATCCACCAGAGATTAAACACACGGGCCTGAAAGCCAGTCTCCAAACAATTCGTGCTATCCATCCATCTATCGATCTATCGATCTATCTATCGGCTCAATGATCGAACGCGACACATTGCTTCTGCACGAACCATGCACGAAACGGTACCTTCTTGGTGCGGAACAGGATGGTATGGACGCCCTTCTTCTTGTCCTTCTTTACAGAGATAAACACCGGGCCAAGCAACTTCTCGGTCGCAATGTAGTTCTGATGCTCTGTCGAGTGTTGAACGAATGCAGGCGAGAGAGAGAGAGAGAGAGAGAGAGAGAGAGAGAGTTAGCAGAGAGTAAGTAGAGAGCCTATGGCTCTCACGAACGAACCCTCAACGTACCTTGCGTACTAAAGTACGTGCGATAGTACGCCGAATCGTACTCTCGAAACTCGATCGGATTCTCGGCCGTCGAGGACTCGGGAGGCTCGGGCACGACCGGCGGAGCGGCCGGCACCTCGACCGTCCAGCCGAAGCCATTGGTCGTGTAGCGCGGCTTGTACTTGGCGCTGTCGTCGGCCTTGTCCTTGCGCTCGACCAGAGGACTCTCCTGGAAGACTAGCGCTCCGTAGAGACCTGGTTCGCTGCGGTAGAGAGGTATCGAGTCGGTGCCGCCACTGCTGCTGCTGCTGCCGCCGCCGGTGCCGTTCGAGTCGTCGACGCCGTCGTCGTCGGCCGTGTCGTCGGTGCGGCTCGAGCGCCACAGCCGCGAGATGCCCGAGCTTCGTTTCTTCTTGAGGAGCGGCGAGCTCGAGACCGTGAGCATCGACGACGAAGGTATTCCTCCGGTCGAGGCCGAGAGCGAGGCCGACGAGGCCGACGAGGTCGACGACGACGACGACGGCGTCGAGCTCCGATTGCCGCGCAGGATGTTGATGCCGTGCGTCAGTGTGCTGGCTCGCTTGCGCTTGGGTCCATCGCTCGCAGGTCGGAGATCAATGTAATCATTACCACCTCGCGCAGCTCGCGACGATGAGCCCGAGGTGCCCGAGGCGCTCGACGACGACGACGACGACGACGACGAGCCGGCGGCGTTGGTGTCGTCGATCGCTCGCGAGAGCTTGCCCGATCGATGGAGCAACAGCAGTCGCTCGATCTCGGCCGACGTTAGCTCCTGCATCTGTACTTGGAGTTGTTCGCGTTTCATGTTGGGGTTCATCTTGGAGAGCGCCGCGAGTAGCTCCTCGGCCTCGGCGCCTCGAACTCCCGACGATGGTCGATCGGTGAGGCTGCCGCTCGCAGCCGTCGAGGCGCTCGGTCGATCGGTGAGACTGCCGCCAGGCGAGCCGCCTCCGGCCGTCGCTCCCTCCTGAGCCAACACTGCCACTCGCCCAAGATTCAATGCCATACGTTGATTCCCAACGAATCTACGAGGCGGTCCATCTGTCGACGTCGTCGTCGTGGTCGCAGTCGCGCTCGTCGTCGTCGTAGAGGTCTTGAATGGCGTCGTGACCGTGAGCGCCGGCGCAGAGCTCGATAGCAACACCGAGTCGTCGTACGCTGCTCTCGACTTGGACTGTATACGACGCTTTGGTGATTTGATACCACCACCAAGTGGCTCGATATCATCCGAGTCTCCCATGCTGACGACGACGACCGATCAACTTCCGATCGATCAATCAAGCGATAGCGCGAGAGATAGCAAGAGCACTAGAACTCCTCGAGAGACGAGCGCCTCGGTCTCGATATCTCCCTATCCACCAACCAACCTACCTACCTATCTATCGATCGACCTCGCTAGCAGTCTCTGTCTGTCTCTCTCTCTCGCTCGCCAATCGAATCGCTGCTGCTGCTGCGTCGTTGCGGCGGCAAAGAAACGAAAGACCGAAACCACCGAAACTACCGAAAATACGAAAAATCTCTCCCGCACTCACCTCTCATCTTGCTCGCTCGCCATCTGATGATGTCGATCTAGTAAACTATCTCAATCTGTCGCGAGACAAGACCTTTGTCCAACTGCCCATTCGTTGAGGCCAGTCTGGAGCATCTCTGTGAGTTTTAATTATGGCGGGGGCTGCCCAGGGAGCTTCGATCATCGATTGTTGTCTGTCTCTCGTACCGGAACCCACGCCAGAGACAGCAACGCGCTGGAGAAGCCTTCGATGACAACTGGAATCGAGACACCGTCGGCATCAAGGTCGAGGCGGTTGGGCACCAGATCGCCATCGACGAGATCGTATGCCTTGCAGTTACGAAGCGGGTCGAGCCCGCCGCACTGAAGCAGCGTCGAATCGGGAATGTTCGGCACTCCATCATTGTTCGCGGATACCGCCAACGCCGCCTACGCCGCCAACGACACCAGCACCAATGCGAACATCATTGCGAACATCATTGCGAACGAACACGAATAGCACCTTAGCGACACCGTACGAGTCGATTTGATTGTGCGATCGGTCGATCGATTGCATGTATCCTCCTGATCGTCGTCATCGTAGAGCTGGAACCTTCCTTCCTTCCTTCCTTCCCTCCCTCCCATCGATGCTCGGGACTAATTCATCCGGTGCGTAGCGCCATTGGCAGATGAGGGGAGGGTGGAGGGAGAGAGAGAGAGACGCTAACCCGCAAGGCCTCCATGTCGGCAGTGGGAAAAGTCTATGGAGGACTCGCGTGCCAGAGTCATCTTCATTCGCTTCTTGCCTCGCTGCCCCGCGCATCTCCTCTCCTTACGTTGTGTGCGTCGGTGTGAGCGTACGAGAGAGACAAACAGACAGACAGCCGATCCAATGGCCCGCTCGTCGTCGCTTCTCGTCGTGGTGGTCGTTGTAGCGGTGGCCGCGTTGGTGGCGGCTCAATCGTGCAACAACTCGGGCAATCGAGTCGACTGCGGCTTCACGGGCATCACGCAGCAACAATGCCAAGCGCAAGGTTGCTGCTGGAATCAGGTGAACCCCAACCCCAACAACCTGCCGTGGTGCTTCTACTCCAACAACAACCCACCGCCGCCTCCTTCGGGTGGTCAGACTTGCAACGCCAATGGTGATCGAGCGGTATGCATCGCTTCTCCACAGTGAACGAGCGAGAGATAGAGATCGCTCTCGCTTCGATATCGATCGACATCTCATGATCTCGATCGTGCCCTGCTTGATATCTACAGGACTGCGGCTTCGTCGGTATCACGCAGCAACAGTGCCAAGCTCAAAACTGTTGCTGGTCGCCGTTGAACCCCAACCCCAACAACCTGCCGTGGTGCTTCTACCAGAACCCGACGCTCTACGGCTATCAGGTCTCGAACGTCGTCAACACCGGTACGACCTCGTCGCCTCATGCCTCCTCGATATCTCTTCGAGCAAGCGAGAGCTAGCGCTAGCACGCTCTCTATCGCTATCGTGTGTTTGTCGATACTCTATCTACCTCCACATTGAGTGCTGCTGCTCGATGATCCAAGCATCAAACACTGCCAGGGAGCGCGAGATAGATCTCTCTCACGATCGCTCTTGTGCGTGCGCTAACTCGATCGTCGCTCTCGCTCTCTCTCTCTTTATTGAACTATCTAGCTACCGGCTTCCAAGCGACCCTCACCTTGCTGCCGGGCAACTCGAGCTCGACCTACGGTCCCGATATCACGCCGTTGCTCTTCACGGTTGAGCTGCAAACCGCTAACCGTCTCCATGTGATGATCACGGACCCGAACAACGCGCGCTACCAAGTGCCGCAGAGCGTCATCCCTCGCCCGACGGTCTCGCAGGCCGCTAGCAACCCCAACTACGCCCTCACGTACACCTCCTCGCCGTTCGGATTTGCTGTGACTCGCAAGATCGATGGTACACATCAACACTATGCGTTCATTCTACCAATTCTCTCTCTCTCTCTGATCGATTGGTTTGGTGGTCGTCGTTGTGCGCGTGCCTCGACACCTTGATCAACAACAACGATAGGAATGGTGTTGTTCAACTCGTCGGTCACCAACCCTGCGACCTTCAATGGCTTGACCTTCAAGGATCAGTACCTCTCGCTCTCGACTCAGGTATGCAACGAATCGGCATCATCTCCCTGCGCTCCCACACTCACACTCACTCACTCGTAATACAGCTGCCTGCGAACGCCAACATCTATGGTCTGGGCGAGCAAACCAACTCGGACGGCTTCCGCCTCGACACCAATGGCCACACGTACACGCTCTTCAACCGCGATACGCCGAGTGCCACCGCGAACCAAAACCTCTACG
>Ga0209935_1004417_pt1 | contig 13009 bp, 20 predicted proteins | sample ThiBio_1000_plan_2_FD_183958 | JGI IMG/M metagenome (GOLD analysis project Ga0209935, IMG submission 183958) | Wastewater bioreactor microbial communities from Cape Town, South Africa - Thiocy_cont_1000_plan (SPAdes) | ecosystem: Engineered > Bioreactor > Thiocyanate-remediating >... | reverse complement strand
ACTCATTATTAACAACTTAATCAGACAGATTATAGTGAACCCGAAGTGTATGAATTTACGGAAACTTTGGATGACTCCTTTCAATTGGCGTGGGAGAAGTGTGTAGGCAAGGAATCGCAACCGATGATACAATCCCCTCGCCTCAAGGCTACCTTGGTGCAACTACCCGTCCTCGCGATCGAGGTTCATGATCATCTGGAAGAAGTCAAGGAGCGCTTCCTTAACCCTCCATCGGGTGTGATCCCCTATAGAGAGTGGCGGGAATTACTTACGGAGGAACGGCGAGATGTGACTGTGTATCAAAACGAGGAAGAGATCGAAGGGGAAAGAGTACCTTATGTATATTTCACGGGAACGCAATTCGGGGGGACCTATTATCCTTTACAGGTGAATTTTGTGGTGTACAAGGTGAGGAAAGATATCTATGCAAGGGAGTGGGATAGGTTGTTTAGGAGGTTGCGGGCGCGAGTGAAATGCGAGAGACACCAACAGTTATGGTGCCCCGTTTGCGCTGTGCTGCAAGGCAGAACAACCGAGGAATCAGACCGAAGAAAGAATCGAATCGAGAAGATGCAGGACGTGCGCTTTCAAGGAGAAGGGAAAGGGAATTACTTCGTGCAACAAAGTATGACCCAAAAGAAGAAGAGAAGAAGGCACAGACGGACGCGAAAAGTAAACGAATAAAGTTATAAATTGCTGAATTCCAAGAAAATGAGACGCACAACGTAAAAGGAACGCACAAGCAAGATCGACCTCTCGATGTACGGGAATAATCCAGATCCCAATCGGTTGGGAAACAAGTTGACATGCTACCCACAACAAACTTCACAATCTCCACCAAACCACAAACAATCATGAGTCTCTCGAGCTTTATACGCGAACGAGTCGTAGGCGATGTCATCTTCGACAAGCGAGGCATCATTGAAGCCGAAGCATCGACTACGTTGGACAAGGTGCTTGCGGATTTATCGCTACATAATATTCGTGCTGTGCCTATCTACAAACAAAAACACGACGCTGGCGCTAAGACCTATCTGGGTATCGTGACCGCATTCGACATCATTTCCTTGATAGCGTTCGGGACGCAGGAGGATGATGAAAAGAAACGTACCTTTACCTCTGACGTCGACTATACGACTACTACTGCCGAAGAGATAGTGGGAAAGCTCACTCAGGAAAACAAGCAAGTTTGGTTATTTGAATGCCCAGACAGCCTGTATTCTCTGTGTGAAGCATTTGGCAAGGGAGTGCACAGGTACATCATGCCTAAACTTTGCTTAAAAAAATGTATCTAACTTCTTTGATTTTATCAGGGCGCTTGTTCGTCAAAAGGATGACGAGACCGGGCGCAAAGCGTTACGTATGGTAACGCAGACGGATGTCATCCGTTATCTTGTGCAACACGAAAATTGTCTCAAACCTTTGGGTACGCTGAATCTCGAGACTTATTGTACAAGATTCTAATACAATTTTGTAAAAATTGCAGAACCTCAGGCCGGCGCCTCAGGATTGCCAACGAAGAAGCTTTGGAACATGACGATGGAGGAACTTGGCTTTTGCTGTCCTCTAGGCGAGCTACGCGGCCGAAAAATACTCGATCTCACTATCAAGGTTAGATTTTACTGATTGAATTGTTATTTAGAATTCAATTAATTGTAGGACACTGCCATTCATGGATTCCGCATGATGGCCTTCTCGGGTATTCAGTCCCTGCCGGTGTTGGATGAGCAAAAGAGGATCGTAACGACACTCAGCGTGGCCGATCTTAGATCAGTAGCGCGTGAGGACATCAAACAAATCCTCTACACGCCCGTCTGCGAGTATCTGAAGGGGATCTATGGCACCCTCAACACGCTTCATCCTATCACCTGCAAGCCTCGAGATACCCTGTGGGATGTCATGATCAAGTTGTCGGCCGCACAGATTCATAAGCATCAGGCATGGATTACCGACGCCGATGATAAGGTGTTGGGAGTGGTCTCCCTCACCGACATCCTGCTGAAGATCTTCAGTGCTGCTATGCAACCGACAACTGAAGAACCTACCATATCTTCGATATAACCAGCAGCGCCAAGTAGTGTTGTGTTCCTATGTATGTATGTAAATACTGCAGTTTTTGAATGTAGATCCTGGTATTCCTTTTTCCTTTCCCTTTCCCGTTCTTTGAATTCGCTTTCGTTTCCCTTTCTTTCGGTTTCGAGGAATAGACAAACGTGCCAAGAAAAGTTGAGGAGATGGAGGACAGGAGGGAGAGGGACAGGGATCACCAGGACAGAAAGCGTAAATATCATTCGTCGTCTAGGGACGACCGCCGCTCAGATTACAAGCGAAGGCACCACGATCATCACGAGCGTTCAATCGATCGGGAATATAAAGAAAGATATTCGCGGCGGGAAGAAGAACATCCACGAGAAACTGAGCATGACCCAGAGTGGCGCAGCAAATGGGATCATATCCTATTCAAACAGAACGACTTCATCCCCAAAGGAAGCCCAGAATATGCTGAATTTAGAGGTACCGACAGCAGAGATTAAATGCTTCTATACGTCCTGACCTTTGCAATTAGAATTCTTCAGCAAGTACAAGAGATTTAGCAGTAATGTCCCAAAACCAGACATATTCCAGAAGAAAGTTGAGGAGATCGCTAACAATCCATTAAATCTACCCGCGACATATGATAATCGGTATCGCGTCAACTTCTCCATTCTCCCATCGAATAAGGACAGCGCGCACGGCTTGTCCTCAAAAGAAGCCGATGAATTGGCAGACGTGCGAAAGGCGTTACATTTGTTTCATGACTTCAAGCAGAAACAACAAGTAATCGATTCCTCATCCCGTAAATTTGATTCGGCCTAACTTTATAAATCAGTTTGCTAAGGTAGTAAAGATTCAAAAGGATAGGGAAGCACTTCCTATCGCACAATATAAACAAGGCATCATCGATGCGGTGAATAATAATCAAGTTGTGCTGATTGCAGGAGACACTGGGTGTGGGGTGTGTTGCCCTTCTTTTATATTCCACTACAACACACACCCCCCTCACTCCCCCTCAACAAAAGAAATCAACACAAGTATGTCAATATTTAATGGCGGCGGGGTTTTCCAACATCGCTTGCTCTCAGCCGAGAAGGTACCGATCTTTTCTCACCAAAATAAGCACTCTCCTCATTTTTCTTTACTTCTCAGAATCGCTACTATGTCACTTGCTCGCAGAGTCGCCTTTGAAACTTTAAACGTGAGCACCTCCTCTATTAGGAAACAAACGAGTCTCCAACCATTTTGTTATTAGGAATATGGGTCGAAGATAGCTTATCAAATCCGATTCGATTCCTCGAAGACGGAGGAGACGAAGATTCTGTTTCTGACAGAAGGGGTGCTGTTGAGGCAACTAGCTCTCGACCCCATGTTATTGCGATATGACGTCATTATCGCCGATGAAGTTCATGAGAGACACATCCATGCGGATTTTCTTCTCGGAATTCTTCGCTCTGTCCTTGAGAAACGTCCCGGGTTGAAATTAGGTAATTGTTTCTTTACCTAATTCATGACTCTCTAATTTATCCTTTTTTAAACTCTTCATATTCAGTGTTGATGTCGGCAACAATTAATCTTGAGCTGTTCTCCTCCAACTTCCCTGGTGCACCGGTCATCAGAGTGCCTGGTCGAATGTATCCTGTCAAGGTCGAACACATCATGTTGCAGGAAGAAGAATTCTTGCCTAAAAATGATGAAATGGCATCCAATGAGCAAGAAGCTGCTGGCGAGGATGGAGAAGGAGGGGATAAATCAGCCAGCGAATCAACACCCACCGCTGCAGCAATGACGAATGAAGGACGAGGTATGAAATTTTAAGCAGGTTATTCAATTGATTGATAATTGGTTTGTATAGTTGCCACCGCGCTTCCAATGAGCGGCACTCGCCTCGATCCCCGTCCGTATCTTTCTATTCTTGCTCGAATCGATCGGGAGTATCCCGCTGAAGAGCGAGGCGATGTGTTGGTATGTGCTCGCGTTTCTCACACACTCAATTGATCTTTTTTTTTCTCTCTCTCTCTCTCTCTCTCTCTCTCTCTCTCTCTCTCTTTCTCTTTCTCTTTATCTCTCCCTCTCATCCAATACCTAAAACACAACACAATTAGCAACAACACAACAGTGCACACGCACACACCAATCGCTCACGTTATTTTCTCTAGATATTTGTTAGCGGTATGAGTGATATTCAGCTGCTAGCAGATGAAATAAGGCACTATGCAAGTCAGACTAAGAAATGGATAGTCCTTGCTCTGCACAGCACCCTCTCTGTGGAGGAACAGGATAAGGCATTCGATCCCGTCGAAGATGGTGTGCGCAAATGTATTATTTCCACGAATATCGCAGAGACAGCTGTTACCATAAATGGCATTCGGTTTGTTATTGATTCAGGTATGTAATACGACGAAAGGAGTTAAAAATAACCTTGTTGTTTTTTTCCTTTTCTAACAGGCAAGGTGAAAGAGTTAGGATATGACCCTGAAACTAAAATGTCGAGTCTTCAAACCTATTGGATTTCGAAGGTAAGCGCTGAACAGCGCAAAGGCCGCGCAGGAAGAACTGGTACGTTCCTGTTCTAGATGTTTATCCTCTTCTAAAACAATCTTTTGGTTATTTTCAGGTCCTGGCACGTGTTACAGATTGTACGCATACGCCCCCCCAATTGCGAGAATTTGCTAATCGGATCCTAATAGATACTCGCAAAAGCTCTTCGGTCGATTTTTACCATATTCCATTCCTGAAATCCAGCGAATCCCCTTGGAATCCGTACGTCTATCATTCGTTCGCTACTGTCATTTAATTTGATTACCTCTTCAGATCATCTTGCAAATGATAGCATTAGGTCTGGGCGATCCTAGAGAGGTGAGTTTGCTCGGTTAAACAAGGATCCATAGTAACGCCTTATTGGGATCTTTAGTTTGCATTCATTGAGAAACCTTCTCCTGAGCGTTTGGCAGCTGCATTGACCAACCTCGAACACCATCAAGCCATCATTGTAAATGAAGGTAAGGCATCACTGCTACTATGCAAAATTATGTTTCTAAGAAACTATAATTAGAAGCAATGGAAGGGAAGGATCGGTACACGATGACTCCTCTCGGCAGTGTTCTTGCTCAATTACCTGTTGATATCCCTATTGGCAAGATGCTTATTCTGGGATCGGTAATTCACGTGAATTCTGGTCTTAGTCGCTAATTTTCTATTCTAGGTATTTCATATTCTGGATCCTATATTGACGATCGCGGCATCGTTGACAGTACAGAGCCCCTTTGTGACTCGAGGGAACCTCAATGACGTTGTCGCTCAACAGGTAATTGGTTTATTTTAAATATTTACTAGAAGCTAAATCCCTATTTACCTAATAAGCGGCGACATGCTTTTGACTCCCCGCATGGCGATCCCTTCACACTGCTAAATGTATTTGATAAATGGATAGCAATTAAAGCAGAACCGAAAGTATGAATTCACAAATTTTTCTTATCCAGACACTTACATTTCCTTATTTGTGTAGCAATCCTCGAGGAAGTGGTGTCGAGAGCATTGCCTGGAAGAACAGCGCCTCTACGAAATTGCTAAATTAAGACAACAATTCAGAGACATATTGAAAGAAAACAAATTGCTGCCATCCGAGTCGGATGACGAATCAAGAAACGGCGATCATCATCTGAACAAGGTACTTTTTGTCGACATACCCCCCCCCCTCTCTGACAAGTTAACACTTCCTTATTAGGGAAAGCGAGGAAGACATGGAGGATGGACACGTGAGGAGAAAAGATCGCATCATAGTAAGAGAAGACAGCGAGACCAGTTGAGGATGTTGCAGATGCATAAGGATACGGGGAGGGGCAGGCGCGTGCTCCGATTCGACGAGGAGTCGCATGACCTCGATGCCGTTGATCAACAACAAATACAACAAGCACAACAAGCACAACAACAGCAACAACAAGCAACAACTCTCGAAAAGGAAATCGAGAAGCAATCAGAATCTAAAAAAGGAAATGAAGAGAATGAGGAGGAAGAAGAGGAGATCGATGTAAGAGAGTTGGACTTCTTTTTGAATCACGACATATCGGATCTTGTGAAACATTCGACGCGGAAGCTTTCGATTCATGACCTCAACCTCATGAAGATTATCATCGCATCAGGTACCTTACCTCTTTCATGTGCAACTCACATTCTGCATTCACACTCACCATCTCACTCGCCTTACGCTCACTCACACTCACTCTCACACTCACTCTCACTCTCACTCTCACTCTCACTCTCACTCTCACTCTCACTCTCACTCTCTTCTCACTTTCACACACTTTCTCCCTGTTTCTCTTTCACACACTCGCGCACTCTCGCTCTCACGCTCACACTCAAGCTCACACTCAAATTCACTCACACGTGTTGCCTAGGGTTGTATCCTCATTTTGCAGTTGGCGATGAACACAACGCGAATAGGAAAGAGAGCGATCAGCTCTATCACACAAAATGGAAAGGATTTGCCGTGCTGCATCCAACCTCGGTGTTTTATAGCCAGGCTCTTCAACTTCTGACTCCCAACGACATTCTTTGCTATGTCGCGCTTCTAGAGACCAACAAGCCCTACCTCACCAACATCCTAAAGTGTCCTGCCCTTCACACCCTCCTCCTGCTTGCTAATTCAGGTATTTCCTTCAACTATTTTTGAAAAATAACACACATTCTTTTCTACTTAAACAAAAAATAACGATGTCTTTCTCACGTCTTTCAGTTGACACAACCGATGACTGTTCGCGATTTATCGTTGATAATTGGTTAGAGCTCGAATTGGAAAATGCAAGGTACGATTTTCCTTTGTTAAGAGATTGGTTCTTACATACCAATTTAGTTCAGGAGAAAAGTTGTTGATAGTTGTCCATCAACTCCGATTGCTTTTGCACAACTTCTTGCAGGAAAAGTTAGTCCGCAAGGACCGACAAGTGGAGGCACTTGAATCGAATCAAGACGCGCGCGTGGCACCTATTTATGTGCCCAAGGGAGTCCCGCCGATCATCGCAACAATTCATCGCGAAAGTAATGATCGCACCATTTCATGTTCAGAAGCAAGATTATCTGGTATGTTATTCAAGTTTCCTATCGGCCTTCAACTTACTCTACCATAATAGCTAAACTTGCTGAATTCCTCGAAACGCCAATCGCTTGCAAGGTATCGAAGATCAAAGCATCTGAATTGCATGCGCAGGTAAATAACAGGCTGAATTCACGCAAAGATGATCATAATCTGAATTCATTTTTTTACGCTACTCAGTTAATCCGCGTAACTGATGAATTGACTATTGGGGATAAACATGACGCTATGCAAGAATTAGAAGGTTCTTTTTCATATTTATCCTTTTATGACTTATTTACTTTGTACCTAATATAGCTATGAAGACGATTCAACAAGTGGGTATCGAGCACTCGAAAGGAGGATTTAAAGTAAACCATTGGCTTCGACACGGAAGCGTTAGGCATGAAAAGACCATCAGCGCGGGATACAGCAGCCACATTAAGAAGCATTGGACGTAAGTTATTCCCTTTAACATATCGATGATTTCTTATCCTTTTTTGTCATAGTTGTGATCGCTGTGGCCAAAAGTTGATTGTAAATCTCGAAGAAATGGCGAAACATCAACAAGAATGTAACCCGCCCAAGCAGAAACCAGCAGAGGAGGAAAAAACCGCAGCTGATACGAAAGGGGCTCTTGAGGACAAAAAGGAACCAGCAGGATACTATTGCGATGTTTGCAAGAAACAGTACACCACCCTGGTAACTCCGATGCAGATATTGCGACACAAGAAGACACATGCCTAAAGTTTAGCTGTGTTCATGCGGACATGAACCTTTGTAGTTTGCGCCTGAATTCAATTACATGCCTTAACGTTCATCCAATAGGAGGAAGTAACAAATTTGCCTACAAGAAGCAACACAAAATCTCCGGCGTTATTGTGAAGTGTGACAGTTGAAAGGACGAAGGATGCAGAAGAGAAGTTTGGCGTATGTGGTTGCCTTGGTTGTGTTAGTGTTGGCGTCCCTTGTCGCTGCGAACAGCGAGGGAGAGGACAGGTCTGAACAGAAGAGGAAGTCAGCGTTGTGGGAAGAACACACTCTTCATGAATTTGTGACCAAGGACCCAGAGGCGACCATCGCGACCATGGTGGATGACGCCTATGTGAACCACGTCCCCACTTTAACTGGAGGACTTGGTAAGTACTAGTCCTGTGCATAACTTGCGTAACTGCAAGCACTCTCTTAAACACAAGGCAAGGAGGCTCTGCGAGAGTTTTACTCAAAGCACTTTATTCCGCAGATGCCCTCTGACATGAAAATGGAATTGGTATCGAGGACAATCGATACCAACCAGAATCGCCTTGTTGACGAGATGTACGTCACCTTCACCCACGATGTCGTGATGGATTGGTGCATTCCTGGAATTCAACCAACTGGCAAGTACGTTTTACCCTTCACCATATGCTGTCACTTCCCCAACTCTCCTTCTAAAGGAAAGTGGAATTGGCGTTGGTTGCCGTTGTGGAGTTTGAAGGGGACAAGTTAAAACATGAACACATTTATTGGGATCAAGCTTCTGTCTTGGTTCAGCTTGGCTTGTTGAATCGCAAGGGCCTGCCTGTCGTTGGAGCAGAGAGTGCGAGGAAGGTGCGAGATCCTTCATCCATTCCATCCAACGAACTTTACACGCACGCGGGAAAAGATGAGTTGTAATGTAATAATTGTGGTACCCTTCATAAAGTTTGGAAGATTACCTGACTGATCTTTGCTTTGTATCGTAGGGAGAGTAGAATCCTTGAGTGTGACTACCATATCAGCTTAGCCTAGTCTCAGTTATGTTTCTTGCCCGGAATGGTATAGACCTTTACTTTCATCCAATCCGGATCTCAACAAATAAATCTCCGGCTTTATGGTGAGCGTGGCAGTTCAGAGAGGAAGAAGGATGCAAAAGAGACGTTTGGTATGTGTAGTTGCGTTGGCTGTGTTGTTGGCGACAGCTTCCCTTGTTGCTGGCAAGGGAGAGGACAGGTCTGAACAGAAGAGGAAGTCAGCGTTGTGGGAAGAACACACTCTTCATGAATTTGTGACCAAGGACACAGAGGCCACCCTCGCCACCATGGTGGATGATGCCTATGTGAACGATGTCCCTACCTTAACTGGAGGACTTGGTAAGTAATGGTCCTTCGGCAATACCCTGAAAACCTAGGAACTATGTAGGCAAAGAGGCTCTGCGAGAGTTTTATTCAAAGCACTTTATTCCGCATATTCCTGCCGACATGAAACTCGAATTGGTATCGAGGACGATCGATACAAATCAAAACCGCCTTGTGGATGAGTTGTACGTGACATTCACCCATGATATCGTGATGGATTGGTTCCTTCCAGGAATTCAACCAACTGGCAAGTGCGATCTACCTACCTCCATTTGTGTTCCTTCCTCAAATCTTGTTCCAGGAAAGTGGAATCAGCATTAGTAGCTGTTGTTGAGTTTGAAGGGGACAAGTTAAAACATGAACACATTTATTGGGATCAAGCTTCTGTCTTGGTTCAGCTTGGCTTGTTGAATCGCAAGGGTCTGCCTGTTGTTGGAGCAGAGAGTGCGAGGAAAGTGCGAAATCCTTCATCCATTCCATCCAACGAATTGTACACGCACGCGGGAAAAGATGAGCTGTAGTGTAAGAACACTTTCATTCAATTAAGCTAAGTCTAAGCGGAATTTATCAATTTCTATCTTCAGTCTTTCTTAAAACCGCGAAACAGCAATTCCCATTTATCTTCCTCTGTTTCGGTCTTCTCCTTTTCGCCTTCTTCCTTTTCTTGTTTCTTTTTGATGGCTTTGTTTATGAATTCAAATGTGACGTTACTTGTAGCCTGTCTGTGTAACAGCGTTGCTACACAGACTTCGGCCACATCCTTTCGGCTCACCCTTGTCCGCGGTATAGATATTGTGTCTCCCTGACTCACCTCCACTCTCTCTGCTACACTCTCGCAATCTTCTTCTTCATCGTTAAACCAGGTGGGTCGAAGTATTGTATACTCTAGTCCGCTTTCCCTCACTAGATCCTCTCCTCTCTTCTTCCATTTGGCATAGTTCCTCATCATCAAATTCAAGGTCATCGACATCATGGTTTGGGTGACTCCGGCTGATTGTATTGTTGTTAGTTGGTTTAATTTGGGTGGATAGAATACCCGAGCTCACGAGAATGAAGGGGCTGACGTTGGCCGCTTTGGCGTATTCAACAAGATAGGACACTCCCAGAAAATCCACATCATGATTTGAATTGCCGAACGGAAGACTTCCTCCACTACGAAAGAAGAGTCAAACGGTTAAAACATACACCAGTTTTGCCTTGCTACTATGATCCCAGAGACGTCGTCTACAGCTTTCGCCACATCCTTCTTGGTTGTTAGGCTTCCGGTAACACATTCGATCTGTTCCCAATCGACATCCTCTCCTGTCAACGCTGCTGCTAGATTGGCTTCATTTCGTGTTAGAACTCGTACAGCCAACCTGCATGATTGGTAAACTTCATCCGGAGTTAAATTCAAAACGTACTTATTCCGCAGTAGAGAGCGCACTACAAAGCGACCAACACCCCCTGTACCACCAGTGACCAGTATCTTGCGGTTCATCCGCTCTTTCTTCTGTAAGCAAAGGGAAAGTTAGACACAAATTTAATCCGTTTGACCAGAAACACTCCCTCCAATCAGCCTCGATACAATTTTAGTCTAATGTCATTCCCGCGTCATTTCCGATGTTCATTTTCTTGGAAGACCTTCTGCCTAAGACCACGAAGACTACATTTCCGGCGACCTTCCTTTTCGCCTTCAACTCTCCGGCCGTTGGCCGTAAAGATACATGTGGCGGCGGGTCGCTGGACGCACCAATGGGCGAATCGAGGCTCGCCCGTGCTGAAGCAGCTTCCACGGATTCCTGTCATTGAGGCCATATCTCCTTGGCTTGGCACCAACCCAATTATCCAACCGTTACCATCTGTCTTTGAAGAAGGAGAGCTTTTGAGTTTTATTGTACGGCTGGATTGACCGGAAAAAAATTTGCCATCCCAAAGCTGATGAGAGCCGGAACACATGCAGAAGCCGATGCTGCCGTAGCAAAACTTCCTACCGCAGTCATAATATTCACAAGACTATAACTACAGTGTGAGATTACCAGCAAACGCCACACAGAACGTACCTTAACGAATCGCTTATCGTTGATACTGAATGCAAGAGAAAGCCAATCATAGGGAATCCATTCGCCTCGAATTTTTGTCCATAAAAGGCCAGAATTGGTTGCAGTTCTAAATATCGTGGTTAAGAACATGACGAGGGTAGAATCAGATACCCTTCTGCTCACGCCGTATGGCCGCTTCGTCCCGCTCAAAAACCGCTAAAAAGGGAGGAAGCTGTTTAGAAAGCTCCCGTTAGAAACGGTCGCGCTTTTCACCTGTCATAAATGCTTGACAATGAGCAAGGAGGGCATCTACCTTGTCCAAGTTCTTGGAATCGAGTTGTGGTTGAATGACGGGTTGAGTAGACTGAACTGTGAAAACAGAAAGAAGGAGAAGCGCTAGAGTCGTGCCACTCCCACGCCACATGCGGCGTCTTGAGAAGAACTGTTTTGAATTTACATTTCCGATGAGATTCTGTTCAACCAAGAACGGTGCAATGAATTTTAAATAGGAACTTCTTGCTTCCTGTAAATGGAGCTTTGTCAGGAGGATGACGGGAAAAGGGTGGTGAGGTATTTTGCAAGGACGTAAAGGAGGGATATAAAGAGAACGTGACGACTTCAAAAAATTATGAATTCTAGATAAATGAGAGCAAAACCTCCGTCACAGTAGTTAAAGGACATTCCTTTCTGTGCAGTCGCGATTCCTCTTTGCTTCGATACGCCCGCAAGCAGCACCAATAGAATTCATGCTTGCACATCCGACACGTCATGTGCGCACATCCTATAGAAATATGTCAAATTTGGTAAGAACTTGATCTGTCCAATCAAATTTCAATTTCGAATACTAACCTCCGTTCTTTTCTATTCGCACGTTGCATTTGGGACACAGGCGGGTATGGACGGTGAGCCATTCAGCCTCGGCTTGTTGTTGAGCAGAAAGAGAGGAAGAGGGTCCTTCATCCTTGGGGTGCCTTTCTCTATCCACTTCCTCACAAGTTTGCGATCGGTGCCATGGCATCTCATGCACAAAACACAATTGAGTCTTGCACTTGTGGCATGTTACTTTCGCCTGTGCTGCACTACCACTCACAGGCTCTCCACAGTCCGGCATTGGGCACCTGAAAGAACATTGCAAGAGCGAGGGTGAGAGCGTGTGAGAGCGAGTGTGAGAGCGTGTGCGAGTATATGTGAGCGAGTGGGAGCGTGTGAGAGAGCGTGCGAGTGGGAGCGTGTTTGTGTACGTGAGAGAGCGCGAGTGTGAATGTTATGTATGTGATAGCGAGAGCGAGTGTGTTAGAGCGTGTGAGAGAGCATGAGTTTGTGAGCGTGTTTGTATATGTGAGAGAGCGCGAGTGTGAGTATATGTGAGAGAGCGAGTGTGAGAACGAGTGAGTGCGAGAGTGTGATCGAGAGTGAGTGCGTTGCCAGAAAGAGTGAGAGAGCCAAAATTACCATATCCAATCTCCGTTAGGAGAGCTAATGAGATTAGCCACTCTCTTCTGCGATTGGTAGCGATCAAAGACTGTCGGAGTTATGACCTCGGAATTAAGGAGTTGTCTCATGTCGGTGTATAGTAGATATTTGCCGCATCGTTGAGGGCAGGTGACGTTATCATTGCGTTCGATGCATGCCGACACCTGTCCTGATACACATTGAAGACAATATTGATGCCAATGAGGGCATGCCCGTGAGTCGAATATGGGTTGTCCTATTGTCCCATCATCCATACAGATCATACAAGCCTAGAAGAACATGTCGGGAATGTGTGAGCGAGGTTGGTTATAGAG
>Ga0209935_1004416_pt1 | contig 13010 bp, 14 predicted proteins | sample ThiBio_1000_plan_2_FD_183958 | JGI IMG/M metagenome (GOLD analysis project Ga0209935, IMG submission 183958) | Wastewater bioreactor microbial communities from Cape Town, South Africa - Thiocy_cont_1000_plan (SPAdes) | ecosystem: Engineered > Bioreactor > Thiocyanate-remediating >... | reverse complement strand
GTTGATCGGCGGCAACGAGTTCACGATGCGGCAGATCTCTTCGAGGCGCTCAGTCTCAGGCAACTCTGTTTCTCTCGAACGCCAACGGTCAGATGATGCCTGCAGGGCGTACTCTTGAGGTGTGTGGCTGTACCTGAAGCGCGTTCGAAGTGATCGTAGGTATCGAATGGCAGTAGAGGCTCGGGCATCTCTCGAAAGAAGAGCTTCATCACGCCGGCGACTGCGTGTGGATCATCGACGGCAGCCAGCACGGGATTGTTACCTAACGAACGATCGACCAAACAGTGGGTATAAGAGTTTATCGAGACTCTCTACGTGGAGAGCTCGTTGCCGAAAGCGCCGGTTGGTACCAGAGTCGTAGTCGCGCTTGAGGGTTTGAATGGTTAGAACGAGTCCTGACTTGCGGAAGAGGCCCTCTGCCTCGACTATCATCACATCAATCGTACAGCAAAGAGAGTTAGATATACATGCACTGTGTTCGTGATGCGAGTAGCCTGCCCGTGGCAGGAACCGAGCACTTCACGTACTATGAAACTCGAGGTACTGCAAGCTATCGTACACGACGCGAGGCAGGCCGCCACGAAGATTGGTGACCTCGCTCAGCGGTACGCCGAACGTTGGCGAGGGCGTCGCGGTGCGAGCGGCAGCTTGCTTCTTGCGGCGCGATCCGTCGCCCTTGAGTTTGTTCAGCTTCTGTGACATGTCGGCAGCACCTTGGCGCAACCGGTTGACGCTACTGCGATTGGATTTCGCTGCCGGGGTGATTTGTGCCGTGGTGTCGACCGTAGGCTTCACGGGTAGCTGCTGTAGCATGTCGCCAATCGCCACCATCCATTGCTCGAATTGAGACGGCGTCTCGGCCTGTTTGTTCGATTGGTTAGCTGCCGTTGTAGCTCGCTCTCTCTCTCTCTCTCTCTCTCTTTTGTCATTGATTTCAAAGTCGTAGGCGCGGCCGAGTGTGTAGCAATGGCACGGACCTGTAAGTAGTACGACTTTTGAGCCGTCTGGTTGATGACCATGATCGGCGTCTCCTTGTCGTACTGTTGGCCCACCGTGCAGCCGTGCAGAGGAATCGAGTCCACTGGCTTGATCTCCTGTACATCCGCACGCACGCACGCAGTCACTGATGAATGAGGGATCGCGCTTGGAGTTCAATGTATGGATTGAATGCAATGATGGCGATGTCGGTTGCGGTGTTCGTGTGCCGTACGCGACCACGAGGCTGCTCTCGATAGTAATGAAGAAACGGCGATGCCAAGACGAAGTATCGCTTCTGCCACTTGTGGAGGCCCTTGCCCTTCTTGTAGAGCCAACCTTCCTTCGCTGGCTATCGATCGATCGAGCGATAGAGCGTATTCAATCGATCGATAGATCGATCAATCAATCAGGAGAGCCAGCATCAGTGAGTGAGAGCCAGATGCAGTCGACAGCGACACTGCGCACGTACTACATCGCTCGCTGATCGAGGCGACAGGATATCAGGCTCCGAGCTGTAGGTGGCCGTAACGATGATCGGAGATCCAGGTGGCGACGTTACGATCGTCACCGGCAGCTGCGGTAGCGACTGGGCAATGGCGCTGTGCTGCGAGTCGGCGCCATCGTTGATGCTCGCGGTCGAAGCACCGTGCAGCGCGTCGGTGTTGAGACGCGGCAGCTCTTGTGACGCTCGCGATAGGAAGCGAGCTTGGTCGGAACCAAGCTTCGCCGCTCGTTTCGGTGGTACGGGCGCTGCGTGGAGCGGTGGCTGTACCGCAGGTCGAGCGCCACGGCTCGCTGCTGCGGTTGCTGCCGCCGACGTCGTCCCTGCTGCTGCTGCAACGCCATGATCGACCTCATCCTCATCGTCATCCTCGACCTCAAGGTCTGAAGAATCCATGTCATCGATGTCAAAGTCCACTGGCTCCTTCACCGGTTGTAGAGCCTTGGTGGCAGAGGTCGAGTGCGAGGGCGTGGCGGCCGCCATGTGAGCCTTCGAGTGTGCGATGAGCATCTGCAGCTGCGCGTTCCATGCATCGAACACCTGCCGCTGCATTGCCGTCGGGAACTGTGGATTGGTGCCCATGAGAAGCGCCATGCTTGGTTCAGCCATTTCTTATCACTCCTACTGCTTCATAGAGGTACAAGTTAGTGATAGGGATACCGAGTGAGAGTGAGAGAGAGAGAGACGCGTATCTCGTGGAGTGTGTACCTGCTATTGGTGCAGCTAACCCGTCTCTATCTATGCTAAGATCAACACGACCTCCTCACCTGCTCACAGACGCTCTCTCGATCTCTCTCGATCTCTTGGGCGCGATACCCTCACAAGAAGGCGATGTACACGGCGGGCACAGGCCGAGAGCGAGAGATGCGAGCAGCAGCGGGAATTGAACGAAATGCCGCTGCTGCTGCTGATGCGCGTGCTGCTGCTCCTCTCGTCCACTGCTGCGCGTTCTCTCTCTCCAATCCCTCTCTGTCTCTCTCTTGTCCCCCGAGGCAGTTGTTGTTGTATGGTGGGCGTCGTCATATCCTCCATTCAATGGATTTGAAGGGTTGTTGAATGTAGGTTCGTTCGTTCAAACTCTTTAGTAAGTCGGGTGTATCGTTCGATTGGTACGACAAGGTGATTTTTGACTGACAGATTTCAATCTGATTGGGGATGCTGAAAGGTACTGGAAGAAAGATAGATCGATAGATAGATAGATAGTGGAGGTAAATAGATGAATCAATCAGTGAAGGATCGATTGGCCATCGACTCAGATCAGACCAAGGTGGCTACCGAGTTGAAGCTCCATTGTCCGGCGGCATTGACCACTGCCTCCGTGATGACGCGAGAGTTGGAGACGAAGAACAAGCGGTGTCCGATCGAACCCAGCAAGCTGCAAGCCGAGACTTGGGGCGCTTTCGAGTGCGTCCACTCGTAGCCTATCGATGACACACCGCTTGCGAGTGCGGGCCTCGAGGCCGAGCGTGGCTGGCCGACAAGGGCCTGCAGCACGCCATCGGCTGCGCGGTAGACGAGATAGAGTACGCCGTTTGGAGCCTCAACGTGGCACACGTTACCTTGTGGCGAGATCTTGGGCGCCTTGAGACGTCTCGTGAGATCGATCGCCTGCCATTGATCGTTGCTGCCGACACCGACGAACATGTGGTCGTTGGTGGTGCGGCCGAATATCACACGCACTCCGGTGGCCGTCACGTGACTGCCGAGGAACGGATCGGTGTTAAATGGCAAACCGGCCAAGCGCGACGCGTTGTAAACGACGCCGGCGCCGGCTCCTTGTGCAAGAAAGAGCACGTCTTGCGTCGGCGTGCGGAAGGTCACAATCCGATTACCATCGGGATCGTTGCAGAGTTGCAGCACGGCCGAGCACACGGGCAGCGAGAAGCGCGCCGACAGATCGACCGCCACGCAGTCGAAGCTACCGTCGCTACGATGTGAGCATTCGATCTCGAACAGGCGGCCATCGATCGACGAGAAGAGGATGCTGAATGGCTGCGAGGCGTCGTGCACGTTCTCGTCGATCACGAGTTGGTTGCGATGACACAGTGGAAGCGAGAGCACGGTCGAGAGGTTGATATTGCTCCAGCCACCGGCAGGCGTTGCGGCAGTCGTCGTGCCAAGCGGTGCACCGTTCACCGACTTGACGGCAGCGGCCGTTGCCACGTGAATGACGCCATGCTTCGTGCAGAAGGCCACGCAGTTTGGTGCCGGGCTCACGATCGAATGGCCATCGGGCAGCGCCGAGAGCGAGCTCGCAATCGGCACCGAGGAGCGCTCGGACCACTGCGTACTATTCGACTGGCGCTCAAAGGTTCTAACGGCGCTGCCCGACAGCACGTGCAGGGCAGTAGTCGTATTTTCGATCGCCGCCTCGATTGAAGGAGCCCCGGCGAGCAGCTGCGGAATGTACGCCATGGCGGGCGATGGCACGAGACGATGGCCATCGAATACCATCTCAGCGTCGACGATCTCGGGCAATCCCTTGGTGTTGGCGGTGAAGTCGAGGTCGATGCATACCATCGCGACGTTCGGCAGCTTCTCGTTCGCGAGCTGTGCCGCGAGCTCGGGCTTCGAACGTGCCAACACGCCACCGGCTTGGCACTCGCCGAGCAGCAGCTTGAAGAACAACGAGTGTCCGACGCAGATGATCGTATTCGCCGAGTCGTACTTGAGGATATTGAGAACCTCACCCATTCGACGCTTGAGTTGCTTGGTATGGTCCATCTCGCTCGCCGAAGTCCACCAGTTACCAACCGCATCGCCGATATCCAACTCTGGTCGCACGATCTACAGCATCATACGCAGGAGCACGAGCGATAGTGCAATTGGCGAACGAGTCGGTGAATGAATTGTGAGGAAGGAAGGAAGGAATGTCGTTGAGGGCTCTTGAGTGAGTGTGAGTGAGCGTGCGTATACCTCCGCAATCTCTTGCTCGGTGAGGATCGTGGACTCACGCAACTTGTTGATGACTGTCGGACGGATCTCAATTCCGGCAGCCGAGCCCACGGTATCGAGACCGGCGGCGTTCTTGATCTCGCGCAGGGCCGACAGCAAGCGAATGCCGTTCAGGAGCTCCGGATGGTCCTGTAGCGTCAGAAGCGCCGTGCTCACCGCTCGCGAGAGAGGCGATACAAACACTCGCTCGGCCGCAAGGAACTGCTCGAGATTGGCCGAGAACGGCGGTAGCTCGTAGGCGGCCGATGGCGATGGCGATGCCGCCGCCGCCGACGATGCCGCCGACGACGGAGGAGGAGTGTTGAGCTTGGGGTCGCTCTGCGCCTCGGTTGCGTGATGGCGCTGTGGCGTGAAGCGATGCAGCAGCGAGTTCAACGATGCACGATGCAGAGGACCATGGCGATGCTCTGAGGCATCCGTGCTCTTGACCGAGGAACTCGAAGTCGTCGGAGAGGCCTTGCTCTTGGACGCGTGCGAGGGCGATCCGGTCGGTGTGCCCGACGCTGCTGGCACCGTCGCATCCGAGCTCACGGACGATGTCGATGGCCGCGGCTCGCTCTTGGAAGCGCGCTCGTCCTTGCCTTCTTGTTGATGCTGGTGATGATGATGATGTGCCACCTGAGTCGAGTGCGACCAGAGCGAGGCGGCGGCGGCGGCCTCCTTCCAGGCGCGGTTGAACGAGCGCGCACCCTCGACGCCGTCCTCGTTGAGCGCATGGTCAAAGTGCAGCATGCCCTTGACGTCGTGCTCGGACTGTGCCTTGTTCCAACGCGACTCGCCGTGTCGGATCAAGAACACCTTCTTTCGCGGCGCATAGACGCCCGACAGGCGACGCACCCGCAGGAGGATGGTCGCGTGCTTGAAGGCCGACACGGGCGTCATGTCGAGCTCGCGCTCCTGCTCGAGCGCCAACTCGCTCACTGCCACCGACGCGCGAGCCAACAGATCGTTCATCGATCCGCGATCAAAGTCCCACATCTCAAAGTGCACCACGGCATCGCGCTGCGCAGGTGACAACGCGCCCAACGACACGGGCACCAGCCACACGGGGCTGCCGGTGTCGCGGCGGAACGAGGTCTTGCGCGCGTCGCCCTTGTGTCCACCGATCTCGACCCACACCTTGAGGAACGGGTCCGAATGTCCTGCGACATCCGACTTGGGCACACCCGTCGCCGAGATGATCTCGATCACCAAGTCGGAGGAGGCCATATGTCGCGCAGAGAGGGAGAGATTCACGGGGCAGCGACGCGAGCGGCAGAGCGCAATGAAGCGAATGAAGCGAATGTCGCTCCGATGCTCGAACCTCGCTGCCACCCACAACCATCCATCAACCTGCTGCTGTTGCTGGTATCGATCAATCGATTAATGATTAATCGCTCGCCACGCTCGGTCGTTCTCGAGGACATGCCATGCAGTATAATTCAGTTGGTTGAGATGAATCTACAAGAGTTAGAAGTGAGAAGCAGGTGTGCTGCTATTCTGAGCATCGAGTGAGATGGCGGATAGTGATATGAATCGATGCAGACGGAGGAAGATGAACTCTTCTATATAATGCTACTTACATACAAATGCGACGATGAGCATGTGATACGATAGGCCACGAGAGAGAGAGAGAGAGAGAGAGAGAGACAGAGAGAACGATCGTCAGGCACTGTCGATCGATCAGTTAGGCTCGAGTGCCGTGACCTTGTTGCGCAACTCGGCTGATCGCTGATACGCCTTGTTGATCATATCGAACGCCATCTCGTAGAACGGTATGGAGATCTGCACGTCCTCTTGGTCCAACACTTCAATGACCTTGTTGTCGATCTTGCTAAATGTGTGCAACACACCGGTTCTACTCAGCGAGAGTCGAGGGGCGTGTGGCCTCGGCATTCACGCGCATAACAACGTACAACGAGTATCCCATTTGAGGAGTGGTTCGCTGTGGCGGCTTGGTCGGCGACACGGACAATAAATACGTGGTCAGAATCAAGCACGAGTCGAGCATGTTGATGTTGACCGAGATCTCAGGTGGCAAGCTTGGATGAAAGTACTATGCATGGTCGAGAGCATATGCCGTTAACTCTAGGCCGTACTGCTAGTGCTGGTGGTGGCGGTGGTGGTGGTAGTTGTGGGATGGGAGTATTGGCACGAACTGTGATGGGCGAGATGAGGTTCTTGGGGAAGGTCGTTGCAGCAGTCGGCAGCACGAGCTCCTGCTTGGCTTGGATCAAGCAGTCCGACACTTGCTTGAGCTCCTGCCCACGTTCATGAGTTGTGAGTATATTGGACCATTGACACCATCAATCTATCTTAATCTCGATTGCGACCCGTACTCGAGCGAGGTGGTTCATGTGGAAGTGCGGATCACTGACCGCGAACTCAGGGAAGTCCTCAAGCAGCTCGAGCGCGAGTTTGAGATAGTTATGCGCGTTGTGGACCTACACAGCACGAGCGAGAGTGGAGTCGGTACCTCCACGCCCACTGAACTGATCTTCGTGCTCGCAGCCATCGATTGCGACCCGCACCTGCGTCAGACGCCATGGCGTTCGTTTGCCGAGCGTGGTCTTGAGCGGCGTTGTTCGAGGGAACGCGATGTTGATCTCCTGCATCACGCCACGCAAATGATCTTGAGCAACTGGTACTACGCACTGGTTGCATGGATGCATGGATGGATGGCTTGGTGGATCGTACCGCCTCTTGTACGTTCCATCCTTCGATGTGCAGGAAGCCCTCGACGCTGCCGCGTGGCGAGCGGAACGAGACCATGCGCGTCGAGGTCTCGAACAACGTCAGGCACTTCTGGATACACTGCGCCATCTCGTTCAACACATTCGGCACCTCCTTGCTCACCAACCAATGCAACTCCTTCTCCTGTTTGTACCAAGGTATCGCGTGGTGAGCACAACCAACCAACATCGATCTCCACGTATCAAGCGAGCGACTTGTCTTTTCCCGCATACCATGGCCTCCCGCTCCAGTCGAATGATCTCTTCCTCGTTCGCAGTATCCATCTCCCCCTTTGTGAGCAACAGACAGTGCGAGTGGGCGTGGACGTGGGCGTGGACGTGGACGTGCGTGTACAACCAAGCAGCGAGCAGAATGATAGCTCGATCAATCGAAGGATCGATCGGGATTGCGCGTTGACGAAGTGCGCTCTCAGCGTGATAAACCAAAGACGGCTCAATGATCTATTCCTCGAAGAGGCGAGTTCCTCGACTTATTTCGCCTGCGCGTTTGCTGTTCTTACTCGATCGTTCGTTCATTCGGTTGTTTGTTTTGGTGATGGACATGGCGCACAAACGCAAGAACACTGACGTAGTGATCGATCTCGACGATCAAAGCAGCGATGCGACCGATGATGGGTCCTCGTTCATGTCGCCACCCAAGAAGCAGCGCATTGGCTCCGACGACGAGTTTCAAGAGGAGCCGCGGAATCGCGCTGCGTCTCCTCTCGTGATCGAATGCCTCGATGTCGATGCGCTCGCTGAGGCGGGAGATGACGATGACCTGGATGATGTTGCGAATCTGCTATCTCTCCAACGTACGGACGATAGCGACGACGAGGACAACTTGCGCGGCATCAAGCACGAGCCGCGCCACAGCGACTCGGCCACGACGTGCACCGATGCGTCGTCACACCCGCTCGCTGATGCGGCTGCCTTATCGCGAGAGTACCTCGAGTTTGCCCTCGAACCCAGTCCAACGAGCTCACCCCTGAGTGTTCAATCGCGGTTGGATATCTCGCGTAACCTATCGCCGCCTCGCCAGGAGGCGTTTTCGAGCGAGGAGCGCCAGCACGATGCCGAGTACGAACGACAGATGCAGCAGCGAATACTCGAGGTCTACCACGATGCCACATCATCTCTCGGCGGTACAAGCGAGTCGAACGATGACTCTGAAGATCGTGAGCGCGCGAGCCAACTCGCCGATCTCGAGCTGGAGGCAGTATATGAGATCGAAGAGCCCAAACACAATGCCGATGACGACGAGGACGAGGACCGCCTCTCAGCGAACGAACATGACCAATGCGACCAAGAACAAGAACAAGACGACACAGATGTGAAGGCAGACCCTGAGAACCAGCTGAACGAGGTTGTCGATGAGGACCAAACCTCGGCCGGTGGGTGCGAGCAACCAGCTTCGAATCTCACACGGCGAACCAGTTGGGCTGCTGCATCTCGTACGTGCTCACTTCATCACTCTCTCTCTCTCTTGTCAGTGCCTCACTCGTTACATGGAACAACGAAACAATACACAGGAGATCGGCCAAACCGCATTCTATCTCCCGACGAAGTGGCACGCCTCGAAGATGATTCCAATCCAGGTTCTCGGCCAAGTGATGCTCTTCGTGGCTTCGAGACGTGCACGACTGCCTCTCGCTTGCTCGAGCTTGTCGAACAACTACACCAATCGCATTGTAGTGAGATTGCAATCGCAGCCGTGTATCGCTACGGCTCGACCAACTTTCGTCGATCCGAATTGACAGCCGAGTTCACATCGAGCCTTTCGCTCACCGAGCTCTTCCTCGGCATGGCACTCGCTTGCCCTGCATGGGCCACGCCAATCTTCCTGCCATGCGTTGCTCCTTCGTCCTCCGAACCACTCGATGCGACTCTTCTTTGTGCGAAGGAACTCGTATTCGACTTTTTGCAACCGATCATGTACAATCCGCATATCTGCAAGGTGTCGTACGACTGGCAGGAACTGCTCAAGGTCCTGATTCACTTCCTCGGAATCGATGGTACGTGCGCTCGGTATGGATCAATTGCCGAACGAATCTGCTCTGATCGTCTTCTTTGTAAGTAGTCCACAACATTGCACCGTCGCTGTTCGATATCAAGCTGGCTGCATGGGTCTGGAATCCCGAGCAGTCATCCTACGCCTATCCCTTCCTGCTCTCACGCTTCTTGCACTCGTCGAGTGCTGCGTCGGTCGGCAACTTCTCCGTCGGAGCCGGATCCAACAACCTCACGTTCCTTGCCACTGACCTCCGTGCAAGTCTCGTCTTGTACTCCACGCTGCGTGAGCGCCTTTCAACGGGTTCGTCGGCTGGCCTGCATTCTGGCACGACGCAAGACCCAGCCAGGTTCTGACTCAGTGATCGTCGTCATGGTGGCGTTGGCGCTACAGTGGATCTCTGGGAATCACTGATGCAAGAGACGAACATGATACCGATCCTCGCCCGTATGGAGATTGTCGGTGTGGGCTTTGATCCGAGTCAATTCAACGAGTGGATCGCCGTGCTGGAACCGTTGGTGGCAGCGCTCTCAGTGGAAGCCACTCAACTGCTCGGTCGTTCGATCAACCTCTCCTCGACCCAGGACGTCGCCGTCGCCTTGAGAGAACTAGGCCTGCGCACTGGGCTGCATCATGCTCCTCTTGCAGCAGGTGTCGACGACTTTGTATTGTCACAACTCGAACACAAGCACCCATTCCCACGTACGTGCCTGGTAGGAATTCCTCTAACGTGACTGCAGCCCCAACCGCATGAAACTCTCTAACCACCTGCTCTAACTACCTCCTCTAACAACCTGCAGGGCTTGTGCTACAACACCGCAAGTTCTCCAAACTTCTAAACACATGGCTCCTGCCATTTCGCTCTCGATCCTTCGATACGGGTGCCGACAATCGACTGGAACCCGGTGAATTTCGCATACACACCAGTTGGCTTCAAACAGCTACCGCAACTGGCCGCTTGTCGTCACAAAATCCAAACCTTCAGAACCTTCCCAAGCAACCGTTGATTCCGGTACGTTGACTGGTGAGTGTACCATTCTGCCTCTCTCCTATAAGACTCTTGCTCACACGTAGAGTACCAGCCCTTGTTACACAACACCTCTCATCAATCCAACGTCGTCATTTCGATTCGGCAAGCACTTTGTGCCAAGCCAGCACACTCATTCGTTGCTGCTGACTATTCTCAGGTCGGCATAGTTGCCTCTCGTACTTGCTCTTGTTTTTGCTTGCTAGCATTCAATCCAGCTCATTGTGAGCTTCTCACACCTCGAATCGATGTGCTCAATGCGCAGATTGAAATCCGGATCTTGGCTCATATGAGCAACGACCGACACTTGCGAGAGTTTCTACGTTCGGGCAGAGATGTACATCGAATGATTGCATCGCATTGGCTGATGAAAGCTGCCGAGAGTGTCACGGACATGGAGCGCGTTCATGCAAAGCGTATCGTCTTTGGTATCGTTTACGGTATCGGAACACAGTCTCTCTCGAAGCTGCTGAGTGTTCCCTATGAACAAGCGGCCGAGTTTCGACGCTCGTTTCTCGATCGATTTCCAGGTAGGTTAGAACACCTTGAGAACCGCCGCTCGAGAATGTAGTAACGCCTCTTGAAATGTGTTCTTGTGCGTGTGCTGGAACCAGACATCAATTCGTGGATCAAGGCTGCCGTCGAGCACGCCCGCGTCTCCAAATCAGTCCGAAGCCTTCTCAATCGTCGACGGTTGCTGCCGCTCATTACCTCCAAGTCTCTCAAGAACCGCCGCAGAGCCGAACGCCAAGCCGTCAATACGCCGATCCAGGGTACTGCGAGTGACATTATCAAGCTTGCGACGGTCGAAGTCGACCGCATGATTCGCTTGTTCGATGATACTCGTTCAGGCTGCCACGATCCGGCCCGAGAGCGGAGTGGGTGCCATCGAGTTGCTGCGAGTGCCTCGTTGGTACTGAACATTCACGACGAGCTCGTGTACGAGGTGGCCGACGAACACCTCGATCGCATCGTGGACGTTATACGCACAGGAATGGAGCGTTGCGCTCGATTGGCGCTGAGAGATGAAGTGCCTGTGGCCATTCGGACGGGCAAGCGCTTCGACCTCATGACCGAGCTACCGGTTGATCACGCTGCCGAGTCGGACTATGCCCGGATTCTTCGTGGCTGGTACCTACCCAAGCTGCAAGTTCGTCGGACTGGCTCAATCGCTGCAATCGTTTCACCATGCCCGCGAGCCATGGGCCACGTGGTCGTGCTCTCGACTAGCAGAACTCTCGCGGCACAACAAGGGAGCCAGTGGCACGAAATGCCGGTGGATGAGTGGATTGCATTGTGTACCGAAGCACAGCTCGTCGCCAAGGCTCTCGATCGCGTCTTGGGCCGCAAGGTCATGTTGATTGCAAGCGATCCAAGCAGCGATCACACCACCGGACCCATGCTTCATCTGGTTCCTTGGATGGAGGGCACTCGAGACACCTCTTCTGTTCCTCCTCATCTGCCAGCGCATCAGTACGTGTGCACACCGCACCTTCTTCCGGTCTGCTTACGGCAAGAGTGGACCGCCTGACTGACTCGGCGGTGGTGGCGGTGCGAAGCGACAGGAGCGAGCCAACTACCGACAACAATCAGAGTCAGTTGGAACAGCTAGCGAGTGACCTTGCAGCCGAGCTGTCGTGCACTCATTGATGGAACAATCATTGCTATTTACTTGTTCAATAGAAGCGATACGAATCGATGAATCTGTTGTTGTAGAATTGGGCCAAACACAGCAGAGACGAGCGGGTGGAGGGTTGACGTGCTGCTGCTGTTCCGGCTCCTCCTCCGACATTCGCTTGGTTGCCTGCTGCCTGCCGCACGCGGTTGCTGTTCTTTGGTGTGCTTCTTGGTGCATGGCAACGCCACCAGCGCCGCTCGATGCCACCGAAGCTCGACGTCTTGCGCAGCAGAAGCTCGATGAGGCGCTCGACACGCCATGGACTGACAGGGAGCTTGCCATCGGTCTGTGCAGCGAGGCGATCGCGCTTGACCCGACGCTGCCATACGTGCGCTACGTGCGTGCCAAGTGTCTCGAGCAGCTCGGTCGCAGAGTTGAGGCCGTGAATGATCTGACGCACGAGCTGCGTCTTGGGCCGCCCAAGGTCGATCTCTTGTGCGATCGAGGCTGGATGCTGTTGGACCTCGAGCGAGCGCACGAGGCGCTCGTCGACTTTCGACGCGCTGTGCTGCTCGATCCCTGGTGTGCGAACCTCTATCTCGGCACTGGCTCGAGTCTGCGAGTGTTGGGACGTGTGAGCGAGTCGATCGAGCAGTTCGATACGGCGATCCGAGTCGATCCTTCGCTCGCGCACGCATACAATGGCCGCGGCGTTGCCCACCAGTACAATGCCACACGCGCCGAGGCCCTTCGCGACTTTGACGAGGCCATTCGCCTGTATCCCGAGTTCCACTTCGCCTACAGCAATCGAGGTTCGCTGCTCGAAGAGAGCAGCCGCCATCACGAGGCCATCAAGGACTTTGACGAAGCGCTCCGGCTTGAACCATCGTTCGTCGATGCGCTCTCGTATCGTGGCATGGCTCATCGATGTCTCGGCAACTACGACAAGGCGCTCTTGGACTTTGGCGAGGCGATACGCCTCGATCCCAAGGCCTGTTTCGCGTACAACAATCGCGGCGTCGTGTATCAGCGCCTCGCCCGATTCGACGAGGCCATGCAGGACTATACCGAAGCCATTCGACTCAGTCACGACTATGCCAACGCCTACGCCAATCGCGCGCTCCTTCGCATCGAACGCTCACGCGATCGACACGATCCCCAAGCCATGCAAGACCTCGAACAGGCCCTCGTGTTCGTGAGTGCCAACC
>Ga0209935_1004415_pt1 | contig 13012 bp, 10 predicted proteins | sample ThiBio_1000_plan_2_FD_183958 | JGI IMG/M metagenome (GOLD analysis project Ga0209935, IMG submission 183958) | Wastewater bioreactor microbial communities from Cape Town, South Africa - Thiocy_cont_1000_plan (SPAdes) | ecosystem: Engineered > Bioreactor > Thiocyanate-remediating >... | reverse complement strand
ATCGACCATCTCGTTGACCATGCACCGTGGACACGGCGGTCCGATGCGCAGCAAGCGAGACTCTGCGCAGCAGCTCAAGTACACGTGGCTGATGCTCGCCAAAGCTCATCGCTCGACACTCGACGTCACCGATTCGTTGGCCGGCATCATGAACTGCCCGTCGCACAGGCTCTCGTATGCCGGAATCAAGGACAAGCACGCATTCACGGTGCAGCTGCTGGTCGCCAACTCGACCGATGCTTCGCGCTTGGTGGCCGCTGCCAAGCAGCTCGCTGGAGTCAGCGTCGGCCACTGCCTCGATCAACAATCCATGCCACTTCGAACCGGCGATCTACTGGGCAACGAGTTTCACATCGTCTTGCGTGACGTGGGAGCCTTGACGCCAAATACCGTTGCCAGCGACGCCGAAAGCAGCAGCAGCAGCAGCATGGCGAGTATCAGCGCCGAGTTCGAGCGACGACTCGGCCTCATTCGAGAGCGAGGCATCATCAACTACTTTGGTCTGCAGCGCTTCGGCAAGCGCGAGGATGGTGGACATCTGGTCGGCGCTTGCGTGCTTCGAGGCCACTACTATGAGGCGATACGATTGTTGCTTCGTTATCCTCACCTCCATCATGCCGCCGACCACCAGGCCACTGCTACGTCGTCGGCTGATGAGTCGCCTGCGAAACGCCAAAAGACCTCACACTCGGTCGATGACAAACAACCGTTATCAACAGCAGCGTCATCAACAGCAGCGTCATCAACATCAACGTCAACCAGTCTATCGGAAGTCGATTGTGTGTTGAGAGCCTTCTGGCAGAGTGGCAACCTGCGAACCACGGTACAAGCTCTGCCGCGCAGTGCCTCAAGGACCTTGCGCAATCTCCTGCAGTTCCTGCGCAAGAAGGCGCCGAATGCTGCGTCGGTTCTCGACGACGCGACCATCCACTCCCCGACCTTGTGGAAACAAGCCGTTCTCCATGGCCTGCCGTGGAACTCGCTCAACATCATGCTCGCTTCGGTGCAGAGTCAGGTGTGGAACGCCGTTGCCTCGCAGCGCATCGCGACCCTTGGCTTCCGCGTCGTGGTGGGAGACCTCGTTTCCGGAGACAGCGAGCACGCGAGTGCCGTGCGTCGCATCGAGACCGACGACGAGGCGCAGCGTTACCAGGTGCAGGATGTCGTGCTGCCACTGCCTCCGATCGGTGCCGCGAAAGCTGCCGCGAGCGATCGATCTCCTCTCCTGTATCCCAGCGCTCCGGGTGTCGATCGTGCGCTGTACGAGACGGCGCTCAGCGATCTCGGCCTCTCACTCGAGCTTCTCGAGCGATTCACCGAGATGCGCCTCGTAGGCGGCTATCGCAAGCTCGTGGTTCAGCCAAGCTCGCTGTCGCACTCGGTCGTTCAGTACTCGCAGCCGAACGAGCCGCTCTTCCTCGACACGAGCCTCAATCAAGCCGAACGCCGGGTTCTCGAGTCGGCGAACCAGAACTCGCACCACGGCGATGGTTACCGCAGCCTGCCGAGTGATTCTGAATCTCCTGGAGAACAGCAGCGCCGTACCGCAGTGCAGGTTTGCTTCCAGTTGCCACCTGGCTCGTATGCCACTATCGTACTGCGAGAGCTGATACGAGTACGCGAGTAGTACGTTCGAACGAATCCACAATCTCATGTTGTGGTCGGCATATGTATGTATTATTACTTTGGTGCTATCTACTGGCGCTGAGCTGCAAAGTCAACAAACACCAACAACAACAACAAGAATTGCTGAGGATGTTGGCCAAAGGTGAGGGTAGACGGTGAGGCTGTGAGGTTAAGAGAGAGAGAGCGAGCGAGCGCGCGCATGTATCGCTTACTCGTTGAGCACGCGCAGATCGTCGGCTTCCTCCTGCCTGCGAATCTGGCTCACGCGTGCCAACTCAATGAACTCCTGCGATCCAGGCGTAATCTTCCACGGAAAGTATTGCTTGTGCTCGGTGATCTTGTGCTCGCAGCTCTCGTCCGTGTACGCCGTGGCGGTGATCGCGTAGACACCAGGCGGGATGGCCTCGAAGAGCTCGGACTCGAGGAAGAGCTCGCCAAAGTTCGACCTGCGATCGACCTGCAGCGTCACGTCAGGCACCAGCGTGTCCTCGGGGCCGTTGAAGGTCGCCACCAAGTAGAAGCTCGACGGCAGGCGGTCAGTGTTGATGGTCGACGACGACGACGACGACGACGACGGCGGCGACGAGGCGATGACTGCTCCCGGTGTGTCGTCGTCAATGTCGTCAATGACCGACACGCGCGGCTGGAGGTGCTCTTCGTCGTCCTTGTCGTCGCCGGCGTTGGACTCGTGCAGCGACGCCTCGAAGCTCTCGAGCGGATAGACGTGCTCGAGTGCGCGCAGCGTGATGCGGAACTTGAGCATGCACGCTTGCGTCTCGGGGTCGACGTACGCCACGAGGCCCGTGTCGTGGCGCGAGGAAAAGTACTGCGACACGATGCTGGCGATCACGAGCTTGTCGAGAGGCGTCGACAGCAGGTGGTCGATCATCTCCTTGGCGCGCTCGGTCTCGCCACGAACCGTGTAGATGCAAGCCAAGTGCCAGTTGCAAATCAGCTGTGCGTTCTTGTTCTGCAGGTTCCACCAATGAGAGAGAGAGATTGAGATTGAGTGAGTGATTGAGCGGCTTGCTGGCTGTCTCCTCGCAGCGTGGCACACGTACATCTGGGTGCGTGCTTTGTGCTTGCAACAAGAACTCCTCGCCGTGGCTGGGGCTGCCCAACTCAACGAACTGGATGCCGAGGTTGGTGAGCAGCGTGCACAGCACCTGCTTCTGCAGCTCGGGACGCGACTCGGACAGCGACTGGCGCACGTCGTCCATGAAGGTATTGGCCTCCTTGACGGCGAGCGCCGCGCGACCGCGCAGTAACAGAATGTCGATCAAGCGCTGACGCGTCTCGATCGACGTCGGATCCGTGCTGCCAAACTCGTTCATCCAGAACGACATAGCCCTGCGGATGGCCTTCTCGGCCTCGCGGTAGCGGCCCTGTCGCCTGCGCAGCTGTCCCAGGATATCTAGGGATGCAACAAGCGTGAGAACAAGAATAAGGCGTCATCCATGCGCACACACGCACCTTGAGCTTGCGCATCGAGCACTTGGTTGGGATGGGCCGAGTCGCTGGCCATCTCGATCGCTGCGTTGACGATCTCCTCAGCCTGGGCGAACTCTCGCAAGAAGATGTGGGCCTACGCGTAATACCGCATCACACAAGAGCTGTGAGAAGCAACCGACAGCGAGAGAGAGAGAGAGAGAGAGAGAGAGAGACGTACGAGAGCGAGTTGGCAGCGGAACTCCATGATGGTCTCGGCCGAGACGTTGTTGGTCTGCAAGATCTTGATCGACCTACACGCACAGTAGTCAGTATCGAGCGCGATCCTCTGATACGAGCTCGGCCTCGTCGTCATCGTCGTGGTCGCGTACTTTTGGAGCTTCTTCTTGGCGACGGCATACTTTTCGAGCGAGAGATAGCACTTGGCGAGCGATTGCTCGACCACTCCCACGAACAAGTGCGACGGGTCATTGGTCTACGATACAATCCATCAATACGAGGCACACTATGGTCTGGTCTCGTTTGGAGCAGACGTACCTCCTTGAGGATGTACGCGAGCGCCTCCTGGTAGGTCTCGATCGCACGACGCGGGTTGGTATCGCGCTCCTTGGAGCCCTTCTCGAGCAACTGCTGCAAGTGAGACGCCTCCTTCTTGGGTGGCGCTCGAGGTACGTGTCGAGGATGCTCCTCGCCCATCTCGCGCTAGTTCATCGAGGTTAGCGAGGTCAGCGAGCGTCTCGATAAGCGAGAGCGAGCGAGTTGTATCGTCCGACGTACGCCATGGCCCTTCTGTGCGCGCTTGTGATGCTCGGAGCGTAGCTCCTGGCTAGACTTGCCACCCGATGCCAAGTAACCGACGACCGCCATGGTCGCTACACCACCGACGACCACGGCCGCGATTTGCCACCATTGCCAATCGGGTTGGGCGCCTGCAAGGTTGTCGCTCATGATGTCGCTGCTTTGATGCGGTTGGTGGTTTTGTCGTTCAAAGTGAGAGCACCAGAAGCACGCTCTCTCGCACGCTCGCTTGTGTTGATGTAAGAGAGGGATAGAGCCTCTCGCACACGCAAAGAGAGATAGAAAGTGTGTCGAGTGAGAGGGGGAGATGCGTGTGAGAGCGAGCGAGCAAGCAACTGAGCTCTCGCGTGCTTGTGGTTTCGAGGAGATCCACCAGAGAGATCGACAGCGCGAGATCGATAGAGCGATCGATATCAGTTGCCTCTTCCGCCGCTGCTGCTCACACTCCTCGTTCTCGCGTGCTGTTATCCGCAACATGGCATCCTTGGGTATATGATAAAGCCCCATCCCCATCCAACCCTAACCCATCCAAACAATCACTCACCTCTTGATTGTCTACATCCCTCAATCAATCTGCATTCGGCGATATCTGTCTCTCTCTCTCTCAATCGAATCTCGAATCTCGCGCCACTCGATGCTGCGTAGGTAAGTGCACCATCTGCACCAAGACCTGCTACCAACTCGAAGGTCACCGCGTCGGTCCTCCGGGCAAGGAGATCGTCTTCCACAAGCGCTGCTTCAAGTGCCAGAACGAGGGCTGCGGCTGGCAGCTGACGCTGACGTCGTACAAGTTCTGCGACGGCAAGGTCTGGTGCGCCAACCACTGCCCCGTGCGTGGCTTCTCGAACCCCGACCATTGCAAGCCGACCTTCGATACGTCGGCGCTCGCGGTCGAGACTGCCATGGGTACGTCGAGCTCGTTGTATCATCGAATCGACTCGAATCGACTCGAATCGAGTCGCTTCGTGCCGTTAGCGCTCGCTCGCGAGATCGCTCCTATGATCGATTGGATTGGACTAAAATGTCTGGACTAATGGGATGACCGTAGCTGCTCCCAAGCTTGATACTGTGAATGACCAAGTGCGCGGAGCTTCGAGTGCCGCTCCTGCCGTTGGCATGGACTCGATGCACATTGCGCGTGCCGTTGGTATGTTTAGACGACGCGCTCGCTCGGCCTCGGCCTCTCGCGCTGACCCGTCAATGAATGTACTCGAACAGCTGCTCCCAAGCTCGATACGGTCAACGATCAAGTCAGGCTCGTGTGCCCGTCGTGCAATGCCCGAGCCACTGGCAAGTTCTGCTCCAGCTGCGGCAGCCAGTTGCACTCCGAGCTGCTGCAGTGATGCTGCTCGCAGCCCATCAACGCTGCAACTCCCCCCTGCTGCTACGCAGAGTGGCGTCTACGCGGCCCTCGATGACTCGTGCACTCGAATGTGATCGTCGTACAGTCATACATTACAAGTAACTTGATATCATACACCATCTATCGACGGCAACAATCGAGCCGGCCAGCCAGCTAGCGGCCCCGAGCATGGTTCAATCGAACTGCCTCTCCCGCACTTGGCCGTCGGCAATGTGCAACCAGGCCGCTCGCTCTAGCTCTCAAAGATGAACACCGTCGAAGCGATTGGTTTCCTGTCGATTGGACAGAGCCGGTTGCTGTTGAGCACCATGTTGGCGCACGCCTGGCACATGAGGTAGTGTCCACACGGCAGCAGCGCCACCTCGACGTCGGCAGCCTCGCATACGATGCATAGCGGACGAGCAGTGCGGTGCATCTCTCGGTCGACCTTGAACTGGCTCTCGTGCAGTGCGACGGCGAGCTCGGCGTGCGCTTGCTCGAGCTCTGCGCGTAGCGAGACACATTGCGATCGTAGCAACGAGACCTCGGCGCGTAGGTGCGCGAGCTCGTCCTGGTGCTGGGTGTGGCTCCTGGAGGTGGCGCTCGTGCTGGTGGTTGTAGTAGTGGTGGTGGTAGTAGTGCAGCTCGGTTCCGAAGTCGAAGCGGCTGCAGTACCGCGGTTCAGCCACGATGACGATGCATTCCGAGGAGGTAGTGGCGGTCCAGGAACAGGCGTTGCTGGTGGTGTTGGTGTTGGTGTTGCTGGTCTTCGTACAGGCGATGGAGATGCCTCGGGCTGCGGAGTCGATGACCTCGTGTAGCTAGCAGCACCGCGCGCCGGCGACGGAGAGTTCGTTCCAGTGCTTGGCGGTGACGGCAGGTGGTTCTTGCAGTACAGCTGCTCGTTACGACGGAAGGCGTTGTTGAGACGCAGAGTGCAGCGACACGTGCGGCATTGGAAGCAGCGCTTGTGGATCAGTAGGCCTTCGAACTGAAAGCTCTCGGGCATGTAGGCGCGCCCGGCGCATACGGGACACGGCAGCGACATAGGGATGTGATACTATTGCGACCAATCTGTTATCCGACGCAGCGTGAGAGGCAGCAGCAGCAAGAAGGACACGAATCGAATGATATCTCGACACTTCACTGAATCAAGCCTGATCGAGGGATGGATTCTTCCTCCGCACGCTGGATTGAATGGGTGAGTCAATATTTATAGTAGTAGGTACAATGATAGATAGACAGACAGATAGTTATTGATATCGATCGATCGATAGATAGGTAGATAGATAGATAGATAGATAGTGTGGTTGCAGATTCAAATAAATAGCACAATCGAATGGAATCGATTGCGTCCCTCCCTACGCCAAGCCCGAGCCACTGGCCTTTCGTCGCAGGTGCTTGACGATTCGCGCACCCATCGAGCTTCCTGAGTCGCTCTTGCGCTTGGTGGTGGAGAGTCTCGTGGCCAACGTGCCGCTAATGTCACCAATCTCCTGCATGAGGTTCGAGAAGGCGGCGATGGCTTTCTCGGCGAGCGCCTTGTCGCTGGGCGGCATGTCCTTGATGATGTCGTCGGCGATGCGCAGAATGTCTCCCTGCTGCGAGTAGAGGCATTGGTAGAGCACCGCTGCGGCGGTCGTGTGTGCCGCCTGCTCCTGTGGCTCGAGGTAGCCGAACGAGAAGGCGTATGCCTTGCGCGAGAGCTCGACGTCGGTGTGCGAGAGCTCCTGGCGGTTCTTCTCGAGGAACTGCGCAATGTGCGCGGCGATCTCGGCGTGCTCGTCGGCGTCCGGTCGTCGGAGCGTCAGCTCGGGCTCGACTGTTCCGTCCCACACCGTATCGCCGAGAGCCACCCAGCGTTGCTTCAGAACGAGCTTGCTCTTGCTGATGCTTCGAATCGATCGCCTGCGGTCGTTATGTGCTGCGATCGCCGCGGCCGTCGCAGTCGTGCCCGAGAGTGGCAGCGCCCCACCTCCTCCGGCGTCGGTGCCTTCGGAATTCGAGTAGAAGAGCCAATGCCCAGCGAACTCGACCATGGTGGCACGGTGGAACGCGAGGCTGTCGGCCGAGCGCCGCTCCTTGAGAATCTTCTGGAGCAGCAGCTGCATGATCTCGAACGGCGTCGAGGATTGCAGCACGGTCAGCGTACGGAACGTGCCAGCAATCTCGCAGTCCTGCATCTCGATGCGAATGATGCCTTTGGTCTTGGATAGAGCATTCTCACTGCGCACCAGCAGGCGCGAGATCTTGCGCTCGGTGAACTCGGACATTTCTTGAAACGACAATCCAAGAGGAATGGCGCTTCCAGGTTTAAAGAGTAACTGTGCCAACCAGCAGTAGCGGAAGAGAGAGAGAGAGAGAGAGAGCACGCAATCATTATCAGTATTCGTCATCGTCCACCTCGAGTGAGAGATGGAATCGATCGATCGTTCGATCGATTGACATACAGCGAGTTCGTTGGGTAAGAGCAGTCGATTGGCACTCTCGACAAACAACCAATACTTGCCGTAGATTGCTTTGATCGTTGTCAGGTGCTCGGGAGTGACCGAGCCTGCAAAGACACGATAGTCACACGAGTGAGTCGAGCGGCGTGGCGAGGAATACTGCCGCCATTGGTGGTAGGCGCGTACCGAGCTTGTCTTGGCAAATCGATCTCAGCACCAACTCGATGCACTCGAGGCATGTCGTGTGCGACGTTACCGACACCGCCTGCGCCCCAAAGTCTTGCACCTTGACGCGTACGATCGAGTGGATGGTCTCCTTCTCGCGACGGATCGCGTACCACTCGGCAGCCTCCTCGGCAGTTAGCGGCAGCAGATCGATATGGAATCGTGTCTCGATGCTGCCATCCCACACGAGGTCCTCATCATGCAAGATGGTTCGCTCGCGGTCAAGCGTATTGACGAGAATCACGTATCGGCCGCTGTAGAGCTCCTTGACCTTGGCCATCTCGGCTGGTGAGGCGCCTCGCGGTGTTAGCAAACGCATCACCATTTCAACCAGTGCCGCGGCCGTAGTGGTGGTGGAGACCGAGACCGAGAACGATTGCGAATCGATCTGTGTGCATCAACGGGAGTCGTGGCGATTAGCGGACTGGTACAGAAGTGAGGCACTCTATATTTTGTGGAGCGGCGCTGAGATTGATCGTACATGTACAAAGAATGGTCGTTTGGCGAGGGGTCCTCGTGGTTCGTCATTCGAGCCGGATACAGAAACGCGCCGTCGGTCGTTCGTAGCGTTGGTATTTGTTTGCTGTCATCGATGAGAACGATTTTTGTGAGTATGTCGCAAACGAGAGCGAGCGAGCGAGCGAGAGAGAGAGAGAGAGAGAGAGAGAGAGAGAGAGAGAGAGGAGCATACCAGGAGCTGATCGAGTAACGTGAGAATGGCAGGCTCGGACATTTCGAGCCAATCGTTGAATTGCTCATTTTGAGTGAGCGGAGCCTCGGTGTTGCGGCGGATACGAGAATGACCTCCAAGTGCGTGACCGAGAGTGCGCGGCGTCACACCCAAGCCAGCTAGACGCGGGCTAACGGTATTCGAGCCGCGTGCCGAATGCTGGTGGTGGTGGTGGTGGGGATGATGATGGTGATGACCGGCGATACGTGGCGTCACGGGTGTATGTGCTCGTGGAGTTCCAGGCGGGATGGCGTCCTCCGGTCGCGGACTATCGGAAGCCGAGCGAGGTCTCGTGGTTGGCGATGGAGGAGGTAGATTGAGAGGTGGCAGGGCGGTATCGGACTCGGTGGTGGCGAGGCTGCGAGTACGATGGGCGGTCGGGGCCTGACAGCTGACCGTACGACCCACGGTACCGGCGGCCATCTTTTGCAGGGCGGCCAATGACACTTCTTGCAAGCGCTCCTCTTCGATCGCAAACTCCTCATCGTACTCGTCGTCGGTGTCGTCGTCGTCGTCGTCGTCGCCATCGCTCAAGCACTCGCTGGCGGCGTCGTTGGAGGTCGAGACGGTGGTGGCTGTGGTGGCGGTGCTTTCGACAGAGGTGCAGGTCGTGGCAGTGATGGTAGCAGTGGCATTGGCGGCGGCGGCGGCGGCGGCAGCAGCAGCAGCGCTACCAAGCGCCTCTGCGCCCGATGCTACGATGCCTGGTAGCAAGAGTAGTCGCAGCAATTCGTCGTCCTCATCCTCGTCGTCATCAGCCTCCTCGTCATACTCGTCGTCGTCGGTGTCGTCGTCGTCGGGCGACAAAGAGGCGCCGACTGTCTCACCTTGACTGGCACCCAGAGAAGTTCCCATGTCGCCCATGCTGCATGCCATGTCGGTGGTGGCTTGCGTGCCGACGCTGGTGCCAAGCGACGTTGCAGTCGTGTCCTCCTCGGTGCCATTCTCCTTGGTGGTCTCGCCGGCGCTCGTGGTACTGCTATCGAGAGAGGCACCGATGGGCGGCGTGTCTGCACCACTCGCCTCATGACCAGGTGTCGGAGCATCGAAGCGACCACCGACGCCACCCATGAGAAACAGTTTGCTGATACTGGTCAGCAGGCGTGAAGTGGCGATGGGCAACTCTACGAGACAGGAAGAACGAACGAAGAGCAAGTACATGGCGGAACTCGTAGTGTTGGTTAGAATAGTCGGATAGAGTTGGCTCAATTCGAATCGAGAGTGAGAGTGAGTGAGTGAGAGAGACTCTTTGTGTGTGAGTGAGCCATACCAATCGAACTCGAGATGATGCCATATCGTTGTGGCGATGCGATCAGCGGGCAAAAGAAGCGCAAAAAGAAGAAGCCGCCGAGCGATGTGTAGCTACAGAGGAGTCGTAGTGGTGGCAGTGGCGGCGAGGCGCGCGAGGAGGAGGAGAGGAGCAATACCAACCACACGCACGTCAGAGGCTGCGACACATGCGAGCGCGCGACGGCCATGGTCCACGTCGTCAGCGTCGCGCGTCGTACCGATTGTTGGGGAACTTGGCGTCCGATGCGAGAACGATCAACTCTCCGATGGTCTTGATGACCTGCGGCACGGAGTCGATGTGCGTCTGCAAGGCCTGCGCAAAGACAGTAGCCAGGTCGACGACCGCCTGGTATCATCGTAGAGTGGTACGCAGGGATGATGAGCGTGCGGCTCGGCGGCATCAGCGGCGGCAGCGGCAGCGGCAGGATACCTGTGGCGTGAAGGAACTGATGGCTCCTCGCTCGAGCGGCAGCATCGGCGTTCGGAGCACGCTGCAGTACCACTGCTTTCCGACCGCATGGCAGTAGGTCGAAAGCAACAACGATAGTGCCGTGGTCTCTCGAAACAACGAGAAAGCATTCTCTGTCATGGCACGTCGCAAACGCGTTCATCGCCGATATCGATATGGTGGTGGTTGTGGTGGTTGTGGTGGTTGTGGTGGTAGTGAGATGATAGTTCGTCAGCGATATCAGGCCGAACGCGGACGCAACTATCATCGACAGTGCGCGCGTACTGGTGTGTGCGATCTCAGCACGAATGATGGCTTGCAACAGCGGCAGATCAGCCGAGCTCTTGCTCATGAACGTAATGTAGGTTGCGAGCGATTCGGCGACGTTCTCACGATGAAGTAGTGGTGTGAGGGAGCGCAGCACGATGCAGGTCGGCTCCTCGAGTATCTGTGTGTGCGTGCGCGCGTTGCGTGTGGTGCGTTGCACGCCGTAAGCACACGGCGGTACGCGCGACGATAAGGACAACGGCAAGGGCGTTAGGCGAGTAACGAGACGTACAGCTTTGAGCCATAGCGGATGCAAGGCCAACGAGGCGATCGAGTTGGTAGAACCTCGACGACGCATGAGAAGGCTCAAGCGGCCGCAGTGGCCCCAACGAACGCGAGAGAGCTTGAGAGAGTTAGCGAGATCGACGCGCTGATTGTCTTTGATGGCTGGAGAGAGACAGCGACAGGGGGAGAGGGAGAGAGGGCTTTCGCGCGAACTATCAACACAGTTGGAAGGGGCGAGAGAGAGAGCAGCTGTAGCAGCAGCAGCAGGAGGAGTAATATGAAGAAGCGGAGATCATCGAGAGCGCGCGCGAGCCATTCGAGTGGGCGGCAACAAAACCGAAAGGAAAGTAACACGCACACAGGCACAGGCAGGCGGCCTACCGGACTTCAACCGAAGCTCTCCTCCCCCCCGCTCTCACACCAGCAAATCCAACTGAGCGAGAGTGCGTGTGGTGGCTAAAATCCGAGATCGCTTGGCGAATATGGATAGATCATATGGTGCGCGCCTCTCTCTCTCTCCCTCGCGCGCTCTCCTGCCGATCGATTCGATTCGCGATTCGTTCGATGGTTCTTTCTGTCGGGCGCGCACTCGCGCGATGAGGCGCGCTGCAGACGGATTCCTGGAGCAGATACGAGGGGTTCCACCATGAGCTAGTGATCCACGAGCTTTGTGGTCGGAGGTACCTGCTCGCCCGTGTGGCGTCATTGCTTCCCTTTCATCGTGTATCATCATCTGGTTGTTCGTCATGATGTTGATGTGAGGGCGATTGAACGATACCAACCCTCGGCCCGAGCATCTGGAAGATCCTCAGATTGTTCTCAAGTGCGCGCCACTACAAGACGCAACAACTCTCACGGTGATGCCCGCATGATCCTCGCCCCGCCCCGCCCCGCCCCGCCTCACAATGTGCGCTCTCGCCAGCTCCGGAGCTTGTTCGATCGACGGCCTCTCGTTCCACTTGTTGGCGGACCAAAGCGAATGGGAGGCTCTCGACGAGTCGCTGCCCAGGGCCAAGGCTGAGGTGTGGTACTCGCTGGCCGCTCGTTCGCGCACCACCGGCGAGGTGGTTGGCGGTATCGTGGCGTCGACCTCGTACGGCGGTCTGTATGTGCTGGCGATCGGCGTGCGGTCGGATTGGCGTCGCACTCGCGGCGTCGGGCGCGCTCTGCTTCGGAGCGTGGTGGAGCGCGTGCGCACGGCCACGAGTGCCACCGAGCGGCCGGGCGTACTGCACCTGACGACCTTTGACTTTCAAGGCTTCGAGTACTATCCGAAGCTCGGCTTCCATCAGGACGCGGTGCTCGCAGGCTGGGCGCACGGCATGTCGGCGGCGTTCTTCTCGTTGCCTCTCGGCATCGACGAGGCCGGCGATGCGGAGCGACTCTTGCAGCCGCAGCACTCACCGGCGTCGGACGCCACGCTACCGGACTTTACGATCGAGCCCGTGGAGATGTCGGCACTCAACACGTTCCTGACGGAAGTGTTTGTCTCGCATGCACAAGAGACGCTCGGACTCGACGAGCAGGACTTTGTCTTTGCGTTCGAGGCGCGCGTGCCCGCGGGTGTCGCAGCGGCACAACACACTGGCGGCGAGCAGCCAACGGTTCGCGTGGCTACTGTCACGGCCTCATCGTTCTGGGGAGGCGTGATGGTGCGCTGTGTGGCCGTCGACGAGCCGTACCGCGGCAGAGGCATCGGCAGCCGATTGGTGCAACTCGCACTCGAGTACGCTCGCTCTCGTGGCTGCTCGGTTGCGACGGTCGACCTGCTGAGCACAGAAGCGCGCGAGCAGGACAGCTTCTGGCGCCGGCTGGGCTTCCGGGAGTTCGGCCGCACGCCAGGCTTTGTCGATGGCGCTGAGATGGTGCATCTCTCGCTGCACATGACGCCCGGCACCGAATCGCATACGACGGCACAACAAAACAATAGTTAGGGATTGCGATCGATTGTAGGTTACTATCGATAATTGTATACTTGTTGTTGTTGTTGTTGATAGGATATGATGAAGATGATCTACATAAACCACAAAAAGCCAGAGAGAAGCGAATACTACGCAACACTCCGAATACTACAACGTAATTCGGGCTATACTGTATGTATGAAT
>Ga0209935_1004413_pt1 | contig 13013 bp, 19 predicted proteins | sample ThiBio_1000_plan_2_FD_183958 | JGI IMG/M metagenome (GOLD analysis project Ga0209935, IMG submission 183958) | Wastewater bioreactor microbial communities from Cape Town, South Africa - Thiocy_cont_1000_plan (SPAdes) | ecosystem: Engineered > Bioreactor > Thiocyanate-remediating >... | reverse complement strand
TCCTTCATCGACAAGATTGTATTCCACGACAACGAGCAAGCGTCTATTCTGCTCAAACGCGTATTTAATCGATTAGTACGTGCTCGTGAGCCAAGCCAATCCACTTGTTGCTCTCTCTCTCTCTCTCTCTCGCAGCTATTGACACCAACGCGAATGTAGGATACTGGGCGCCGAATGCCCGAAGCGAATCTCGAACTCTGCCCAGAGCCGTGTGCTCGCAAGACGCAATCCAGCACCTCGGGCCCGTTGAGCTCGGTGTTTGATGCGTATCCAGCGCTGGAGATTGCTCGCCAGCTGGCGCTCATTTCGTTCCAATACTTTTGGAAGGTACGCGAAGCTGCGACCACCACGGCGAGTGCTTCGGCCATGAGACTGATGCAACGGCGAGCTACAGATTGGCCCGACCGAGTTCATTGGACAGGCATGGAGTCGCGCAGACAAGGAGAGTGCGGCACCGAACATTACCAACATGATTCGCCGTAGCAACAACGTGAGTCAATGGGTCGAAGCGACGATCTTGTCGGCCAAGAGCCGACGCAAGATCATTCGAACCACTGAGCGCTTTGTGCAGATTGCCATGGTGTGTATCTTGCGTCATAGCATGTGTATCTACTCTGGCTAACTCACTCACGATAACTCACTCACTCTCACTCACTCATACGCCTTATCGCCTTATCAATCGATCGCTCACTCACGCCATCTCTCGCTCTCAGCACCTGTGGGAGTTCAACGACTTTAGTAGCGTGATGGATATCTTTGGTGGTATCTCATCAAACGCCGTGATCCTCGTGCTGCAGGAGCTGTCGAAGGAGGCCGATACGAGCAAGATCGAGGCCTTCCAGCAGCAGATCAACGAGGCGGTCATCGTGCATAACTCGCAGGTCTATCGCAAGCGACTCGCTGTGAGTAGCTTGCCGTGCGTTCCGTACCTCGGTATGACGCCGAAACAACAGCAGCAGCAGCACCGCGAGCCCGTGGTGATATGCTAATCACGCTGCGTGCCTGCGCGCGTGAGAGCAGGAGTGATCTTCCGCGACCTAATGGTGCTGGAGGAGAATCCGAACTGGTACGAGTCGGGCGGCGTGAAGCTCATCAACTTTGTTAAGCGACGCATCGCGGCACGACAAATCAGCACCGTGCTCAAGTACCAAGTACGCCTCGTTGCCGTCCTTCTTGCTCGGCTCACTTACTCACGCTCACTCACTCACTCGCAATTCAGTCGGTGGCGTACAACTTCCGTAAGGTGCCCGAGCTGGCCAACTATTTATTGCAAGTGCGAGGCTTTCCGAACCACATCGACGAAGCCATGCGCATCTCGCGCTTGATTCGCAAGAACGAGCGCCCGAATACCGACTACCATGTACGCCGAGCGCACCAAGTGTGCGGGACTCACTACTCACAACCTACAACGCGTTGGCTGTAGGGCTCGTTGCAAATCGATGCTGCCACGCCACTGTTCGCCGAGCTGCGAAGCGTGATCTCCGAGTCGGCCGAGTCGCAGCTCTCGTTCCTGAACTCGTCGGCGGTGCTCCTCACGGATCGTAGCAAGCAGGCAGACTTGCCGGATGAGCGAGCGCGGCTCTGGACCATCTGGGTCGACCGGTTGGAGAGCGACTCGTACTCGTTCAACCGCGAGGATGGCGTCACGCGGTCGTATCTCGACGTGTTTCTCGATAGCAAGGCGCTCGAGTACTCTGTGGAGGTGCGTGTACTCGAGAGAGGTAGAGGGAGTCTCTCTCGAGCGCGCAACCGTTGGTTGACTCGTGGTGGTGTACGTAGAGCGTCTTGATGAGAATGCCAGTCGACATGGAGTTGCTCTTGTTCCGCCGAATGCTGCAAGCCACCTTGGCACCGGCCGTTGGTGCCGACCATTTGCTGCACTTCTTGGCGTCGCTCTCTGCGTGCTCGCCAGCTGAACCGATGCGACGAGCCGTGGCGACGCTGATCGGCCGCGCCAAGAACTACGCCACGCTCGCGGTGCTGCGCAAGCTCGAACCTCCGGCGGCCGTCAAGTTGATGCTCTCGTCGCCGGCGCGGTCGGTGTTTGACGACAGCCGCTTGTACCAGATGCCCGAGATACAGCTGTTGGTGCCACTCGAGTGGCGCGAGTACCGCAGTGACTTTGGCAGCAGCTGGTATCAGCGATTGGACGTGCCGCAGAGCGCCGGACGATTGAGCAGCCTCGCGGCAGGCACGAGTCCCACCTCGTCACCGCCGCAGTCGCCCAGGCCTTCGGGCGGCAGCGGTGCGAGTTCGTCGCCTAGGGCAGTGCCTATCACCACCACCGCCGCCACCGCCAGCAGCAGCATTAGTAGTGGCACAAGCCTGCCAACCTCGCCACGAGGCAACAACAATGCCGGCCCGACTTCACCACGGAGCAACAACAATGCCGCTCTACCAACCTCGCCTCGAGCGATAGCAGTTCCAACCTCGCCAAGGAGCAACAACAATGCCGCATTGCCAACCTCGCCTCGCGCGATCGCAGTTCCGACCTCACCACGAGCCATCCCCACGCCTCCGCGTCCGCAAAGCGCACACTCGGCGCGCGCACCGCCTCGAGCGGCACTCTCGCCTCCTCGCCAGGTGCCGGCAAAACCGTTGCCGCCGGTGCCGATTCCGTCGACGTCGGCGCCAGCAGCAGCTTGGACGATAGCGAGCCGACATCAGCTCGGCGACAAGGCTGCACCGTTGGCGAGTAATGGCAACTCGCCAACGACGACGACGCCGACGACGGAGAGCGTTCCCGAAGCGACGACGACAACGATCGTAAGCCCACGAACGAGCCCACAGACCAACCCACCTGCGCTGAGCACGAACAAGTCGTCGACGGCGCGCGTGGAGCTCGTGGCCATGTCGAGCAAGCGGCAGAGCGGCGAGCGGACCGACGAGGAGTGTCTCGTGACGGGCAAGCGCAACAAGCTGCGGCGCGCCGGAGAGGCGCTGCATCACCAGCTGGCCGAGTACTCGGTGCTGCCGCAGCTGGCACGCGACCTCGAGCACTCGGGCGGGCGCGAGGCCGAGCAGTCGATCGCGCCGCTGGTGGAGATGTTCGAGGAGAGCACGCGGCTCGTGGCGGCCGACATTCAGATCATCATGGAGGCGAAGGCGCAGCTGGCGTGCGGGCTGCTGCAGCTCGACGCGCAGGTGCACGAGAAGCAGCAGTATCTGACGCAGCTCGAGCAGGTGCAAGGTGACCTCGAGGAGGCGCGCGTGCAGACGCTGATTGCGATCGATCGCGCCAAGCAGCACTCGACGATCGCGAGCGCCGAGCGCGGCCGGTACAGCAGCGAGCGACGCTTGGTCGACGTGTCGATCGCCATGGCCGAGAGCAAGCAGCTGGCGCACGTGGCGCTGGTGCTGAGCGACTTCTTTGGCCGCATCCGAGCGCAGCAGCGGCTCACGAACGCCGCCTTCGTCGCGAGCTTCAACCACGACTACATTGCCGGACTCGCTCATACGGTGCGACTCACGACCGATGCGCTGGGCGCCATCGAGGCCGAGATCAAGAACAAGATGCCGCTGAGCAATGCCGGAGACGCGCCACGCATCGCGAGCCTCGAGCAGACGGCGCACACGATCGGCACCAAGTGCCTGGAGCTAGACGGTCGCATTGCAGAGTTTCAGCTCAACAGCTCGATCAATGTTTCAGCAGGTATGCTCGAGCACGATAGAGGTTGCACCCGTACAAACTCCCTCACTCACACGACCGTCATCGTCGTCGTCGTTATGGTTTATCGTCGCCACGATCACAGAGGATTACAGCAGCCTCGCGAAACTGCGTGACGTTATTATGGAGAATCGCTTGAACGTGTTGACGATACAAGACGACCTCGCTGCTTGGTCGCGCAAATTGGCTACTTCAAGCACCAGCACCAGCACCAGAGGAAGCAGAGACGCCGATCCGTGACGCATCATCGGCCGTTGTTGTTGTTGTTCTTCTTGTTCTTCTTGAATCTTATTCTTATCATTATTAATGTACACAAAGTATAGCAGCTCCGCGCTGCAGCGACCAAACCGCGCGCAGCTTTGGCAGTACAAAAAAGCAAGCAAGTAAGCAAGTAAGCAATGGCGCCCACACATTGGAGCGGCATACTCACGCATGCGTAGGGAGCGACCAAGACAAAATTTGGTGGAGCGGAATGGAGGCAGGTGAGGTTGCAACCGCGACCGCGACCGCAGCCGCGTTAGCCAGAGGCAGCAGCAGCGGTAGTGGCACGCACGCACACATGGGCAAAGCTGCGGCGGTGGCAGCGGTGACGGTGCTTGCATCGGAGCGATCGAGTGTTAGATCTCGGGGCGCGAGACGAGCGAATACACATAGGTTGACAGCTCGCGCAGAGCGTCATTCGATACGGAATCGAGGTCCACTACGACCTCATCTTTGACGACCGAGGTCTACACACGGCGAACACGTCAGATCTCGGACGCATCACCGCGAATGAAGGTCGAACGCGTACCTCAGGATCAATCTCTCGATAGCGCAGCAGGATATCGATCACCGGGCCAAGGTTGGATTCTTTCAAGCTCGAGATTGCTCGCGCCAGCCGAACCTTTTCATTGTACGGCACGGCCCCGGTGCTGGCGACCGGTGTTGAGGGAGCCGATTGTCTGATGCAGGCACAATGGGCGTCATTCAGTCAACAACGACGACTCGATGCATCGGTCTCGCTCTCGCGATGCGTACTTGTGTTCGGTCTTTCGCTTCTTGACTCGCTTGCGCTCGGTCTCTTCGATTTCAGCCGAGGCGCTCTGGACCGCAGGTACCGGTGCGGCGGGTGCGGCGGCGGCCGCGGCAGCAGCAGCGGCCTCGGCCTTCATGGAGGCGAACAAGGGCGCCATGCCGGATGTGTAGACTTCTCGTAGCGTCTTGACGTAGACGGCGACGATCTCGGAATCGGGTGGGTTGTAGGTCTCGCAGTTGGTGAACACCAACTCAACGTCCTTGTTGAACTGGTCGACGCTCTCGTAGCTGCCGGATGTGAGCTTCTCCTGTGTGTTGAGAGAGCGAGAGGCGCTATCAGTATGAGAGAGAGAAAGAGCGCCAAATTCGAAGTATACACCTCAGCCAGCCAGCGAGCGAGCCAGCTCGATCATGCACGCACCTTGATGGTTCCAAAGTCCATCGGGTTCTTGATGACGGTGTAGTAGTCGGGGATGTTCAGACGCACGGCGTCGACCGGCGCGGCGAACGGAGAAGCGTATCGGTGAGAGAGCAGCGACACGACAACGCGCTGGCAATGCTTGAGCTCCTTGGACAGCTCGACCTGCTCGACGATGCGCTTGGTCTTGCGGGCGCGCTTGGGGCGATCATCTTCGGCGCCTTGTTTGCTGGTGACCGGGCTATTGGAAGGCTGATCCATTGCTAGAGAGTCGATAGACGGGCGCGAGGAGGTTGGTGTTGTTGTCGCGGTCGTCGTCGTGTTGGATCGAGGTAGAGTAGGGAGAGAGAGAGATATTGTATCGATGAAGACTACTCCCTCGCGTCTCGTGATTTGTCCGCGTGTGTCTGTCTGTCTGTCTGTTTGTTTGGCTGTCTCGCTCCACCACCCCACGCACCGACCTCCTGGCCCCGAAACAGAGAAGCAACCGCGCAAGCAAACACGCAAGCAGCAGCAGCAGCAGCGAGAGAGAAACAACCAACAACAAACACGCGAAAGAGCGAAAGCGCAAAAGAACGAGCGAGAGAGAGAGCGACAAAACGTGAGCTCCGGGCCGACCTTACGATACGTACCCCGTTCTTCCTGGAACACGCTTTTTGCGGAAGTGATTGGCGCCTTCTTTCGCGCCATTCGTCTCCTCGCCTTCGATCGATCACACCTCTCGCCACCTCTCGACACACGCGATGCCTGGCCACAGGAAGCGATCGGGCCCCAAGCGGCCGAGCTTCTCGACCTACATCTTCAAGGTCTTGAAGCAGGTTCACCCTCTCGATCCAGGCCATGCAGGTGCTGGACGACTTTGCGCACCATCACTTTCGTCGTATCTGCGCCGAGGTACGCGTGTCCTCTCTCTCTTTGGACGTACTCCTCTTGCTCACGCTCTTGCCCTGAACCTTCTCGTTGGCGCCACAGATTCTGACCATCGCTGAGATGAACGACGAGCACACCGTGTCGTCTCGCAGCGTCCAGACGGCGGTTCGCCTGACGCTCCCTGGGTACGACGCTGCTCGCTCTCGCGCTCTCTCTTCTCGTGGAACTCACGTCAATGCTTGCATCTCTCAGAGAGCTCGCCAAGCACGCCGTGAGCGAGGGCACCAAGGCCGTCACCAAGTACAATATGTCGTTCGAGGGCGCAAGCTCGCAGCGCATGAGCAAGTCGGCGCGTGCCGGCCTCGTGTTCCCGATCGGCCGCATCATGAGCTACATGAAGCGCGTCTTGCGCATGCGAATCAACGTCGGTGCGCCAGTGTACTTGGCTGCCGTTCTTGAGGTGCGTCGAGAGAGCTCGAGAGATAGAGAGGCCAAGGAGCGTCGGGCGACAATGCTGGCTGGCTGGCTGGCTGGCTCGCTCACTGCTCATCGCGCCGCAGTATCTCGTGGCCGAGGTGGTGGAGCTCGGAGGCAATGCGTCTCGCGACAACAAGCGTGTGCGCATCGTCCCTCGCCATGTGATGCTGGCGATCGCCAACGACGAGGAGCTCAACAAGATGTGCAAGGGCATGGTGATGCTCGGCGGCGGCGTGGTGCCCAGCATCCACATGGTGCTGCTGCCGAGCAAGCCGTTCAAGCACTCTGGCTTCTCGGATGCGCAGGAGTTCTAGACCGGGCTCCCTCCGTCCCTCCCTCCCTCCCTCGTCCCTCCTACCTACCTCGCCTTGATTGCTCGTTGTTGGGCGCGTGATATCGGGCCAGCACGGTGTCGCGCTCGTCTTCGTGGCAGCTTCCCGCCAAAACGCACCCAGTAAATATTCGCCTTCTCCCCTCGTTCGCTTGTTGCTTCGCTGTTCTGCCCCTCGCGCATCTCTCTCGCATCCCCCTCACATCCTCTGCCCGCGATGCCTGGCCACAAGAAACGCGGCAATAGCAAGCGTCCGAGCTTCGCTACCTACATCTACAAGGTCTTGAAGCAGGTGCATCCTCAGCTGGGCCTCTCGAACGCCGCCATGCGCGTGTGCGATGACTACGTGCTCGACGTCTTTCGTCGCTTGTGCGCCGAGGTACGACGCGCAATGAGGTCGCGCCAGGGTCGCGCTCGCCTCTCGACTCACGCATGGTGTATGTCTCTCTAGGTTCTCGTCATCATGGAGCACTCGGATCTGAGTACGTGCACCGCACGAGAGGTACAAACCGCTACGCGCTTGGTGCTTCCAGGGTACGTTCGCGCCAGTCGCTCGCTCGTTCTTCTCGTGGCACTCACGGCAATGTGCTCGCTCCACAGCGAGCTCGCCAAGCACGCCGTGAGCGAGGGCACCAAGGCCGTCACCAAGTACACGAGCAATCTCGCCGAGAAGGGCCGCTCGTTCAGTCGCTCGGCCAAGGCCGGCCTGCAGTTCCCTGTCGGCAGGGTGCAGTCGCTGATGAAGCGAGTGCTGCGTACGCGTGTCTCGGGCAGCGCCCCGGTCTACACGGCTGCTGTCTTGGAGGTATGCACGGTGCATATGGTGCATGCGATCTCCTGGTTGGTTGCTCGCTAACACACGAGCGCCTTCACGTTCACGACAGTATCTCGTCGCCGAGGTGCTCGAGCTGTCTGGCAACGCCTCGCGCGACCTCAGCCTCAAGCGCGTGATTCCTCGACACATCCAACTCGCCATCCGTGGCGATGAGGAGCTCGATAGGCTCATGTCCCACGTGCTCATTTGTGGCGGCGGCGTCATTCCGCACATTCACCGCTCGTTGGTCCCCAAGCACACGTTTGGTGGCCCGAGCCCTATCGCGGACGAGGAAGACTTCTAGACTCGGCTGGCCCGTCGCTCGCGCCCGCTGGCTCTCTCGCACCTTATGACTCTGACTCGGCATCAACCCACCCACCATCTCCAATGTCCATCGCATCACTTGTGTCCATGCATTCCCTCACATTCCCTCGTATCCGCTATTGAATAGACTCGCCATGTCGATAAACTGCGTGCGTGCGTGGTTTATCGGCCGCCATCATCCGACTCACTCGAATCAGAGCTACCGCGGCGTTGCTGCTGCTGTTGCTGAAGTTGTATCAGCTGCATCAAGCCCTCGGCTGTCGTGATGTCGATTTCGTCGATCGGTGTCGCTGAGGCCGTGGCTGCCGACGGCCGTATGCCCTGCGCATCCTTGGGTAAGATGCGCAGCTCAACCTCCTCATCATCAGCATCGCCATGATCGCCATTGCAGTCTGCAGGCTGACCAGCTGCTCTGGCTGCAAGCGTATCGCGACGACGCTGCAGCTCTGGCCACGCGAACAGCAGTCCATCGGTCACGGGCGAGAAGACGTTCAAGTCCACGAGCCACACTCGCTGGTTCTTGTCAATGTACACGTCGAACACGTCTGCCACACGTACACGTACATCGATAGTGAGCAACGCCATCATCATATGCAAGGCACCAGCACCAACATGACGACGGCGCACACGTACAGTCGTCCTCCGGGAACGTGGGCTCGACTACCGTCTCGAACCATTGGCTGATGCACTCGACGATCTGCTCGCGCATCGACTCGAGGAACGGATAGTAGTTCAGAAAGTCTCGCTGCGAGATGCCTAACAACACACGTGCGCCAACGAAGCACCGAAACTCCATGCCCGGCACCAGTCGATACCAGGTCCGCAGCGCCAGCGACAGTGGCCAGTTGGGTCGCTTCTGCTGTGGTGGCTCATCTTGCTCATCTTGCTCGGCTGGCTCGGCTGGCTTGTAGTAGCGCTCGAGGATCGTGTCGCGATCGGCACAGAGATCGTACGCGTGATGCAGATCGTACGTGACAAAGTCCGAGCTCTTGAGCAGCAAGAACAGCTCCTCGGCACACGTGCTCTTGACCGAGCCCGTGGCGCTCATCCATGTCGCATCCTTGGTGCACGCCAGACACGCGTGAGCAGCCGCAGTCACTGCACCGAGGCCTGGAGTTCGCACATACCCGCGGGCATGTCCACGAGAGCTTGGGGAACACTTGGCCATCGTGTCGCTTGATGGCATCATGGATGAGTTGCTTCAGCTCGACAAACTGTCGCAGAATATCGCAGCTCATGTGTCAGGAGCTCAAAGCGGGAGGTCGCGCAATCGAGCCGTGCGAGCGAGCGCGGCAGACCTTGGGCATCGAGAGAGAGTCTCGTTGATCGCGGGCATCGAGCAACAGATCGAGCGGCGTATCGTCTAGCAGCAGCTCGTCGTTCGAGATCTCGCGACCCGCCCATGCGATCGGGAAGTCAGCGTCATCCATCGTGATGCCATCCGAGAAGCGCAGCCAATCGAGGAACTCCTCGGGTAATGGCACGATCGTGCTCTTGAACGTGTAGCGCTCGAATCTCGGGTACCACCACTCGAAGCGGCAATGGTCGACTGCCGCAACCTTCAGCATGGCACGAGCAACAGCAGCAGCAACTGCAGGAGGAGATGCTGATGATGATGGCGTGGATGATGACCGTGGGACAGTGATAGCAACGAATAAGAACAGCAACGCCACGAGCACTGTTCTTGTTCGGAGTTGTTGCTTGGTTACTTACTTACGTTGTATTGAGGGAAGGAGAGAGAGCAAGCAGTAATGGGAGAGAAGATACGGCGTGATGCAGTACTCCTACTTCTTGGGTGGCTGAGTGCTGCAGTTGACGTTGTGGCACATGGGCGGGATGGGGCAGGTCCAGAAGTTGAAGCCGTAGTCGTAGCTCGCAAGCGTGCAGCACTGCGACGGAATGTAGCCCGAGAGCATGTTGTTCGAGATCGTCTGCCGTATCACAACCAGCCGACTCGAGTGAGCGAACAACAATCACACTCCAACACACACGCGTGCCTCTGCTACGTACCAAACGGCCGCTGATAGCCATCTTGCTGATCTGGCAGAGCCTGTTGTACAAGCCGCGAGTCGCGAGTTAAGTAACACCCTAACCTATCACTCGCGTCACTGAGTTGGAGCCGTTGTTGCACGCTACGTACTGCACCGGGAACGTGCCGCTGAGACTGTTGCCGCCAATGTTGAGGAACTGGAGGTTGTAGAGCGATCCGAGTTGCGTGGGCTGTGATTGAGAGAGTATGTGAGCGAGTGAGAGCGAGCGAGCGAGTGTCAGGCAATGCAACGTACGATGGTGCCCGAGAGCCTGTTGTACTGAGCATCAAACTCGTTGAGATTGTACAGCGAGCCGAGAGTGGCCGGAATGGTGCCATTGAACTGGTTGAGCGAGAGGTTGAGCAGCGTGAGGGCCTTCAGGTTGCCGAGCCAGCTAGGCAGCGTTCCTGTGCATAAACGAGCGAGTGAGCAACACGAGAGAGCGAGAGAATGCGCCGATGCATGGGCGCCGTACCAGTGAGTTGGTTGGAATAGAGGTTGAGTCCTTGCAGCTGGTACGCGGCGCTGAGGCTCAGCGGAACTGCAACAACACCGGGGTCAGGCGAGCGACATTCGAGTGTGACACGACGAGTTCGTAGCAGATGTGGCTCGTACGGGTGCCAGTGAAGCGGTTCGAGTCCAGATACAGCAGCTGCAACGATGAGAGCTGGCCGAACTCGAGGATCGGGCCTAGAAACGAGAAGGAGAGACAGTGCGGTGAGTGAGGTGCTCTCGGGCCGTTCGTGCATCGCTCGCTCGCTCACGTACCGTAGAGGGCGTTCGACTCGAGGTACAGACCCTTGAGGCGTGCCAGGCGCAGCAGTTGCGACGGGAGCGTGGCTGCAATCACACAAGAGAGCGAGAATGCGTGAGGTGACTTCCAGAACTCGAGATACTGGCGCATTCTACGTACACGTGAGTTGGTTGTAGCTCAGTTGCAGCGTTTGCAGTTGAGTCAGGGCACCGATCTGCGACGGAATCGTGCCGGTACTGATGAGAACGCGCCAATCGGTAAGTCAGATGGTGCGTTGGATCGATGGCAACAATCGTAGGGCGGAGGCGGTCGTACAGCGTGTTGTTGTTGAGGGCCAAGAGATTGAGCTGCAGGAACTGGCCGACCACGGCGCTGATGGTGCCCGAGAACTTGTTGGAGCCGAGGTTCAGCGCCTGCAACGTCGTCAGGCGGCTGATGGTCGTCCACGGAATCAAGCCCGAGAGCTTGTTGGCGCTGAGCGACAGCGTCTGGATGGCGGTCATGCTCGTGATCGACGACGGAATGCCACCGACGAGGTTGTTGCCGTCAAAGATCCTGCGTCAGAGAGCGCGTGAGAGGACGCGAAGCAAGACCAAGGAGGATATCCATCGCAACGCGCGCGCGTACAGCTGGTTGACGGCATTCAGCTGCCCAAGAGAACCAGGCAGAATTCCAGTGAGGTTATTGTTCGGAAGCGCGCTGTGATGCCACCACGCAGGTAGTCCAGCCACCCAGCCAGTGTTAGTTCAAATGGCGCACACGTTAATTAACGGCGGCGACGGCGTACACTTGGATCACGTGGTTGTTGGCGCACACGACGCCGAACCACGAGCACGGGGTGCCAGCGCCCATCCAGCCATTGGCATTGATCCACGACGCGCCGTTGGTGCTGGTGTAGATGTCACGCAGCGCCTGGGCTACTCAGCGGCACGCCAGCGCGAACACCGCCCCACGCACACACACGAGATATGAGAAGCGACAAGAGAACGGCGCGTTCGTTCGTGCCCGAACCAGCCGCCTCGCCTCACACCGCGGCGAGCGTACTCTCCGAGGCCGGGATCTGGGCGATCGAGTGCGACACCACCAAGGCGAGAGCCACGACCACAGTCGAGAGCACGCTAAAGGCCGAAGACGAGGAGGAACGCGCCATCATCACACGAGCAGCAGGAGAGGAGCAAGAGAAGAACGGGCCGATGCGAACCGATGCAGCCGGAACCCGCAGCGGAGGATTCCTGACTTCCGGGGTACGAGTGTTTCGCTATTTCGCTATTTCGCTATTTCGGTGTTTCGGTGTTTCGGTGTTTCGATGTTTCGGTGTTTTGGTGTTTCGGTGTTTCGGTGTTTCGGTGTTTCGGGTTTTCGGTGTTTCGGGTTTTCGGTGTTTCGGTGTTTCGGGTTTTCGGGTTTTCGCGGCACTCACTCGTCTTCCTTCTTCGCCCAACGACATCAACAACACCATCGCTTGATCGATATCGCTGTGTAGTCTCTTCTTTGGCTCGGCTTTGGTTGTTGGAGTACACGGCGTGAGTGTTCGAGGTCGAGAGAGAGAGAGAGCAGCTCCATTTGGTGCGTTGTGTGAGGCTGAGTCTGTAGAGTAGAAGTAGAAGTAGTGAGGGGATATCGGATCGATCATGTCGCGCTCGCACTTGCTGTTGCTGCTGCTGTGCGCCGCTGCCTTGGTAGCCATCTCTTGTACGTCCACCTCTGACCCGTCCCGCATCCGTCGTCTCGGTCGCTCCTAACTCAGCGCTGGGCGCTCTTCGCTCTAGCTTGCACATCGCCATGGGACGGCCAGTGGAGTGACAACGGAGGCTACGGCGGCACGCAGTATCTGTGCAGCAGCTCGGACGGCTCCAAGCTCTACGGCGCGTGGTCCGAGAGCGGCGTGCTGGTCGGAACCTTCACCAACAACCAGCGCAACGTCTCGGGCACATGGTACGAGGCTGGAGTCGGCCCGTGCTTCTCGGGATCCTTCACGTGGTCTCTCGATGCGTCGGGCAACTCGTACACCGGAACCTTTAGCTGTGCCTCGCAGCCTGCCCTCGGTACGAGAACGCGCCCCCACACTGCCGCAAGACGACGACGTGGCGACGTGACAACGTGACAACGTCACAACGTGACAACGTGACAACCAGCTCGTTGGATAGCTAGATCACTAGATAGTCGTGTCATGTGGGAGCGTTTGGATGAAGCTGACCTGTGACCGGTGCGATGCGCAGTGTACTTTGTGTCCGAGACGCGCCTGAGCTCGGCGGTGCCGACGGCCGACCAATGCGCGCTGCTCGCCACCAACGCCAACGTCAATGGCGAGTGG
>Ga0209935_1004412_pt1 | contig 13013 bp, 8 predicted proteins | sample ThiBio_1000_plan_2_FD_183958 | JGI IMG/M metagenome (GOLD analysis project Ga0209935, IMG submission 183958) | Wastewater bioreactor microbial communities from Cape Town, South Africa - Thiocy_cont_1000_plan (SPAdes) | ecosystem: Engineered > Bioreactor > Thiocyanate-remediating >... | reverse complement strand
CTTCGGTCAAGAAAAATGAATAAACATAAATGTACATTGGTGTTCAATAAACTATTGAAAATGGGCGAAGGCTCATGTGATAGTTTGAAGAAAACGGCGAAATTTCTCGCCTATGAAAAATTGAAAATGATGACACGTGATACACCTCGAGAGAAATTGGTATTGAAACTAACTCGTGATGGTTTATGGAAAGCTGTGATTAAAAATCAATAGAAATGCAATGTTTTGTTTTATTTTCGAATTGAAATAAATAAATAGAATTGATGGTTTTAGTGCGTATATTGTCTAAGAATGTTTTGTCGATAATTGAGATTTCGTAAGAATTAAGTTCACGAGAATACGCTCGAATTTGAACGAGAGCCATTGCTAGGACAATTTAGACTGTTAAAAGCAGTTCCATTACATGGATTAGTAACAGCTATCAATGTTTGATCGAATGAAATAAAATTCTTTTATCAAGGCTAACTGAATAAGTATATCCCACCAATCAATATTATGAATATTTAGGATTCGTTCTATTGGAATAGTGGTCAAGAACGATTTAGATTGTGAACTATATAATTTGAATAATTTCTTAGAAATTAGTTTGTTAATGAGACTGATGATTTTAAAATCATGCCTGGCGATTTAATCATGAGTTCAAAATCCAATTGGGCTCCACTATCGTCTAGAATACATAGCTTCTCTGCAATTTTATTTGTATTTATGTTCTCTTCTATTGTCATCAAAGGTTGAGAAGTACAGATATATCGTTGTTGATTCATCTAATGTTAATAAAGTTGAAAATTGATTAGATTTCTGTTGAGCTATATTAACATATTCAAACAGATGCGAATATCGATGAGGATAATTTCGTTACTAATATCCGAATTGACAATTCTTTATAACCGAATATAGAACTTTGATTTGCTTTTTTGCAACTCGAAAAAGTTATTATCGACATAACGACTGTCTGTCATATATTATTCAATTTTATTTCAAAAATCAAAAGCTTTACGAGATAACATTGTTCGTTCTATTGGTGAAATATGTTGCCTATGAAAAATGAAGAAAAAAAACAGAACACATTGAAATAAATCGATTGACCCATTGTTGTTATATCGAAAACAAATGTATAGAGGTTTTTGTTTTGTTTCTTTTTTTTAATATTTTGGATATCTTGTGTTGAAATGAGAGTAGTGTTGAGTTGAAAGATGAAATTTTTATTCAAAGCTTTGCTTACGATGCTAGGTATATTAATTTACTAAATTTACCTATATGACATTCAAAGCAAAACCATCAAATAGCGAGAATCACACATGAGTCATTGAAGTGAATCATACATGATCGAGAAAAAACAAACTATATTAATTTTATAATCAAATCACATTTTACGAAATAAATATTTTCGATTTCAATCGGCAAGTTAGTCTTATTTCGTTGTGAAATATCCATACTGTATTTCTTTCTTTAATTCATGAGCATGAATACCATGATATAATTTTAAAAAATGTGTGATTCTGTTATAAGGGAATGAATGCAAAACACATTTCGTCTTTGTGATTCTGATTATCATGTTTTACTCATTCTTTCACACATACGTATACTTATATGAAGCACATGTAATTTTTAGTTAAAATTAATCAAAATGTCGTTATCACTTCACACACTACCAATCGAAATGGTCTTTAGAATATTTGATCATTTAAGTGACAAAGATTTATTTCTCAAAGCAAATGGTATATGTCAGCGATTGAATCTTATCCTCAATTCTTATCAAAGATTTCAAGTAAATTAACTTACAAATTGTGTTTGAATTCTTATTTTATTTTCATATATTCATAGGTTCTTACAAAACTCGATCTTAATTATAACAATCTTCGAGATGAAGGTGCTCAACATGTTAGTGAATTATTGCAAAACAATACAGTAACTCTCGTTGTGTTATATTTCATGTCTATCTATTTATTTTGTATTTTTCATTGCAGACAGTTCAACAACTCCATCTTGGCAACAATAATATTCGAGCTTATGGTGCTCAGCATCTTAACGTAGCATTACAACACAACACGGTATAACTTTGTACATCTACATACATGGCTTGATCTCTATAAAATTTCCTCTATACTAGACACTTAAGCAGCTCAATCTTAGTTATAATCACATTGCAAACGAAGGTGCTCGATTTCTTAGTGAAGCATTACAATTCAATACAGTATAACATTTGTTTGAACTCATATATTATTTCTTACTCTTTATTTCTCGTAGATACTTATGCGTCTAAGTCTCAATTGTAATGATTTCGGAAATGAAGGTGCTAAATATCTTAGTCAAGGATTGCAATACAACACCGTATAGATTTTCTTTTCTTCTATATCAATCATAGAACTTTTCTTTAGACACTTCAACAACTCGATCTTAGTTATAACGATATTGCAGACGAAGGTGCTCAATATCTTAGCGAGGCATTGCGACATAACGCCGTAATTTATATTTTATCATTTTGAAGTGAAGTAAATATACCGTCCATAATTTCGTAGACACTTGCAAAGCTCGATATCAGTTATAACGACATAGGCGAGGAAGGAGCTCAGTACCTCAATGAAGCATTACAATATAACACAGTAGTATCGCATTATTATTGATCGAATATTCGTTTTATTTTCTTCTCAAGACACTCAAACAACTTGATCTTAGTTATAACCATCTCGGGAACGAGGGTGCACATCACCTGAGTGAAGCATTACAACATAACACAGTGAACTCTTTTCATTTCTATAAATCATAATTTCTTCTTTTGCCGTAGACACTTTTACAATTGAATCTTAGCTCGAACAACATTGAAGAACAAGGTGCTGAATATCTTGATGAAGCATTGCATCATAATAATGTATATTATTTCTTTCGTTTATTTTCATCAACAATTCTATTTTATTCATTTAGACACTTACACAACTCGAGTTTTATGAAAACAATATTGGAGATAAAAGCATAGGATATTTTAGTGGTTTGACGATAATAATGACTGATTCGGATATTTATTTATAATACATAATAGTGACATCTATTCAATAAAATTCTAATTGATTGATTATACCTGTTAGATTTTAAGTAGGAGTTGGGGAGAAATCTTTTCTTTCATATCATATATCATGTTTCTCAATGAATTTCGTCTCGTTGGAGATTTTATTCACGCTCTAGCTATTCTTTTATTGATATCGAACATTATTCGAACTCGATCATGTTACTCAGTATCTGGTTTAACCATCATACTTTATACCATTGTATTCTCATTTCGTTATTTGGATCTGTTCGTTTTTTATTCAAATTTTACAATTTACAATCGTGCTTATAAGATCTATTATCTCATCTCAAGTTATCTTCTTCTTCTTCTCATTTATGTTATTTTTCGAAAAACTCGTGATCGAGTCAACAAAAATTTTTCAATCTTTGGTTATTTTATCATTGCATGTCTTCTTGCAATCGGCACATACTGGCTCGATAAGTATCATTCATCCAATGAAGGCTTAGAATTCTTTTGGCGATGTTCAATCTTCTTAGAAATCTTTGCCATTATTCCACAAATGAATTTAATTCATAAACAAGGTTCAATCGATAAAGTTATGCTGTATTACATCATGATGTTAGGATTCTATCGAGCATTTTACATCGTCAATTGGTTCTATCGTTATCAAACAGAAGACTTCTGGGAACCAATCGGTTTCTATAGTGGCTGTGTTCAAACACTGGTTTATTTAGTTTTTTTTATTCATATTTATCCACAATTAAACAAACAAATCAAAATTACACTTGTCGAAGAAAAAATCGATCCAAATCCACCATCATTGGTCAAGACATTTGTTTAAATAAAAGTGTTGACACGTCATGATTGAATACGACGTTCGAGTAAATTTAATCTTCGCTCTTGATATTCTTTGTTGTGATCACATGCGTATTCCCATTCGTTCTTAGTCATACTTGCAGGACTGTGTTTGCCTTTTTTACAACCACCTTCTGTACTCGATGTTTGCACGGTTTGATTACAACAAATATATTTAAAACGTTGTTTATCATGTTCAAGTTTTTCTTTTTGTCCCGATGTCAACAATTGAGCTTCTTCTTTTAATAATTGTTCAACAGCTGCTCTCTGTCCCCATTGTTCTAATGTTAACGAATGATTATCATAGACAAATCCATCATGATGAACACAAACGCCCATTTTATTATCTTCTTCAATATAATAATCATTGCATTGAACACATTTGATTTTCTCTTCAGCTCGAGCATTATTCGCTCGTTCTTCTTCGATTTCTCGTTCCGAACGTGTAAATCTCGTATCTTCACAGAATTGTCTCAAAAGAAATTGATCACGTATAACCATAATCGACCATTTCTCCCTTTCCGTAGTCGTTGTTGTTCGTTCGAGATGTGCATTTTGAAATTTATCCTTAATATACGAATAAATATTATGATTAATCAACGATAAATTCGTTGATCGACCCATCGATGAATCACCTTCGCTTCGATTGATTCCAACTAATGAATCTAGATCGTAGACAATCATCGAACGTCGATAAGCAGCACATTCATCGAGACGTTCTTTGAGCACTTCGAATTTATCTTTTTCATCGTAGGCACTTTCCGATGAGAGTAGATTCAAATCGATTAATTGTAACAATTGAACATTACGAGATTTCCCGTAGAATGTCAATCGTTCGATGAGATCTTGAAGATTGATTTCCGTATCGATCATTGCTTGTTGATAGACAACTTTTTTGATTTCCGTCGTTTTTGGATCGGTATGAATCGCTTCGATATCGATCCGATGATCAGAAAAATTCATAATAATCTTGCCGGTATAGATCGAATTTCGTTTATCAGATAAATCACTAAACCGTGCTGCTATATCGACTGTTCGCAAGAGAAGTGTCGGCAGAGTTTCTGAACCAATTAAAATCCGATATTGTCTCGCAGTGATATCGGCTAATTGAAGCATCGTTCGAGAATCTAATTGATATCTCAGATTGGTTCGTTCGGCATCAACACAATGGACAGTGATCAGCCGACGAAGAGCTCGTAGAGCAGCACCACTGAAATTCGTTGTTGCCAACGTTAGATTTTCGAGGAGATTAGGCGGCAGATGCCATTGTTTCATTCCGCTGAGAATGCTCTTTCGTGCGAGAGACGACGGCCGACCGACGAAGAATTTGCCTTGCATTCGTCGGAGAAACGCTTCGTCCATCATATGCAAACGATTTGTTGCACAGAAAATCATCAAATTCGGCACGTCCTTGATCCCATCGATCACGGACAGCAAAACACTGAGTTTAGCGACATTACCATCGCTTGAATCATCTTTTCGTTTGGGTGTTAACGAATCGATTTCATCGATCGACACGCAACACATGAGATAGGGAACACGATGACAACGCATGCAAATATCCGAAATAATACGTTCGGATTCGCCGACAAGTGGACGATTTAATTCGCCAGCAGCTATCGGAGGTGCGACCATACTGATGCCGATACGTGTTGATAGAGTACTCATGATATCCGATTTGCCCGTGCCTGGTGGTCCGTACATAATAAAACCTCGGTTCGGCTTAATCAAATCTCGATTGGTTCGACTCGGATTCGATCCATCTTTGTCCACTAAACCGATTTCGATATCACTAATTAAATCTTCTTTGGTTTGTATTTTTGTTCGGAGATCATTTCGTTTTAAATCTAATTGATCCATTGCATCTCGATGTTGATCCAGCAAATCCCAAACAGAAAATTTCTCATACTCGTCGTCTGTCGTTTTCATTGGTCGTGTTTCTTTTTTCAATTTATTAACTGTATCATAATGTCGATAGTATTCATCTTCGATTTCAGCTAATTCACTCACGAGCTTCTGTTGTTGATTGAGTAGCTGATCTCGTTCTTGAAAACGAACATTTGATATCGATTGCCAACGTGAATCATCAATCGAAAGATCACGTTCGACCATGGTCAATGGGAGAAAAAACATCTTCATTTGATCGAAAAGACCGTCATCGGCGAAACCATCTCGACGCATTTCATCGAATGATGAATGCACACACCGAACATCGAGTTTAGCAGGCGTAGGTACGTTCGATTTTCGAAATTCTTCAACGAGAATATGATGAAAATATAATTTAATCTTATGAACATTCGCAAGTAATTGGCATTCGGATTGAGAAGATTTTTTCGTTGATTTAACATCGGCAGCAAGTTGTTTCTCACGATCGACGTAGGACTTGAGAATTTTCTTTCCATTGATCGATAGAACTTTCAAATCATGCCATTCGGTATGTTTTAAATTAGCGAGATGATCGAATGTGAAAACATCATCACTACGCAAGGCATCGATCCATTTCGTTGCCATGCCATTGTTTTCCTTTTCGCAGACATCTTCAATGAATCGTTCGAGAGAAATTGTACTCGGTCGATCGATGTTTCTCGTTGCAGTTGATTCATCTGCAACAAGATCATCGATTCGATAGAGAAATTGTACGTCTTGAGTGAGTTGCCATCGACGAGGAAATGTTTTGCTGTTGTCGGAGAGAAGATTTAATTCGAATAAACCATGAAGATGATCGAAATACCATGTATCGAATTCATCAACGAGTGTAATCGGTTCGATTAATGGCAATTTCGATAGAGAACGACCGACGTCAATGATGTTGCCACGAGCTGAGAGTTGATGTCGAATGAAAACATCGAGAACACTTCCTCGAGGAATGTGATTATCCGTTGATGCATTCGATTGATTTTGTTTTAGTGGAGCTAAGAGAAAATGATGAATAAAATCGATGACTGTTGATTCGATTTCTTTGATTAATATTTGACAAATAACTTTCGAAACAGGTTCGACAGTGTTCATTGCTGTTGCTGCTGCTTCTGCTTGTTTAGTTTTTCTTGCATTTCGTCTGTCAGCTGATTGTTTTTCTAAATATTTTCCACATAAAGTTTGTCGTGCAATTGCCGCGCTACTACTCGTCACACATATATTCAAATAATTCAAATTCTCAGCATCATTTATCAGCATCAATGTTTGAGCTAAGAGTTCCAATGGTTTATCCGACTTGTTTTTAATAATATCATCGTAAGTCGAACGAATTTTCTCGAGACGTACCGAGTCAATTGTTGATAAAGATTCAGTAACATTCAAATACTCGAAAACACCCAGACGATCGGTTGTCATTTTAGAATTACAAAACTATAAAATTTTCGACTCAACGATACATATCTTTTATATGACTGTCGCGAGCTGATAAGGTTTATCATTTGCCGGTTATTCACAAACTATTACTCATTCGATGTATTTAAACACGTTCGAATAACGCACAGATATTCATACAATCATGGCAACCTACGAGGAAGAATTAGCATTACAACAAGCGAATATTTATCGTTTACGTGAACTTGAATTGAGTCGGTTAGATGACGAAGACTTAGCTCGACGTGATTTCGAAAGAATCGATGCAATCGAACGGGAATTGAATCAATTAAATGATCATGATCAGCAACGTGTTCGTGAGCTTGAATCTGAAATTCAAGAAATGAATGCGCAAGTTAACAAGGCTGAAAACGAAATCAAACAAATGAACCAACAACTCGAACAATTACAAAATGAACAACAAAAACAAGAAAATAATTTCGAACAGATCACTCGGCAACTAGAACAATTAGGAGAAGAAATTCAACGTTCACAAGAACAACTTCAACAATTACGTCAACAACAACAAGACTTACTCATGAAACGAGACGAATGTCAACGAGAATTCGATCGACAACAGGAGATTCTTCATCAGGAACAACGAAAAATCAATGAACTCGAACAACAATTGTCTATTCTTGAGAATGATCGACAAATCTTAGAACAACAACGAACTCAATTAATCGAAGCATTGAAAACTGCTGAAACCGAACGACGTGCAATCGAACAAGAAATTGAAAAGCTCGAAACGGAAAGACTTCAATTAGAAAGACAATTGAATAGTTTACGAGAGGAACTTCAACGATTAAAACAAATCATCGAACAACTTGTTGAACAAATTCGAAAATTACAAGATGAAATCAATCGATGTGAAGAAGAATTACGAGTTCAAATCGAACGAATTCAGCAATTAGAAAATGAAAAACAACGAGTCGAAATGGAAATCGAACGATTAAAACAATCAATTCAAAGAATCGAACAAATGATTCAAAACGTAATTACGTTCAATTTACTTTTGCCTTATTAAAAATAACTTTTTTTTTTCAGTTAGAAAACAAAGAACGTCAAGTCGAAATACAACTTGTTCAAAAACAACAGGAAAAACAAGTTCTAGAAAATCAATTACAAACTCTCGAAGTCGAACTTCAACAGATTCAAGCTGCTCTCGAAACATTGAATAATGAATTGAAAATCCTACGAAATCAATTAGCACAATTAAACAACGAACTTCGACAATTAGAAGAACGATTACGACAAGCACAAAACGAACTTCAACAAGCAATGTATGTATATATCACCCTCAAGAATTAAAAATTGGACTTTTTATTTACATAGACAAGCAGTACAACGTGCTCAAGCCGAAGTACAACGTTTTGAAAATGAACTAGCTCGTTTAGCCCAACAAATACAAGCTAAACAAGCAGAGCTATCTCAAGCTGAACAGAGAAAAGCTCAGCTCGAAGCTCAATTAGCTCAACGACAGAATGAATTACAACAAATTATTGCCAAAGTCAACAATCTTACTCAAGCCGTCAATCAAGCTAAACAAGAATTGAATGCAACGATTCAATTGTTGAATCAAAATCTCGCTCAACTTCGTCAAGAACAACAAAAAGAACAACAAATAGAAAGAGCTATGCATAATCAAGAAAATATCGTTAGAAATGCTCAGAACGAGGCGAATGAAGCCGATCGAAACGAATCGAAAGCGAAACAAGAACTAGATCGAGCTACACGCGAGGAAACCGAAGCCGAACGAAGATTGCGTAGTGACAAACAAAAACTACGAGCAGCAAAAATCGCGCAAAGAGCCGTCGAAGCAGCTTATCGACTAGCAAAAATGGTGCGTGGTATAGCTGTGGGCTATTTAATTGCCGCACGAGCTTTAGTCATTGCGGCTAAGATTTTAGTTGGCATGTTGAAAGTGAAAGTGAATGTTTCACGAGCGAAATTAGTTTATGCGAAATTGAAACGTGTTAATGCAGAATGTGAGCATAAAAATGCTTGCGAAAGAAAATGTGAGGCTCGTGCAAAACTCGAACAAGAAAAACAAACTCTTACGATTAAGAAAAACGAATGGCAACAGCAAATACAAATGAAGAACAATGCTCAACAACGAGTTGATCAACAGAAACAAGTTGTCGAACGAGCGAAGCACAAACATCAAGATCTCGAACGACAATTAACTCAAGCAAAACAACAGCAAGCTACTAAAACGAATGAAGTCAATGCAGCTAAAGCCCAAGTTCAACAACAGACAGGTGTTGTCAATCAATTGAAACAACAACTCGGAGAGCTACAGAATAATCATGCTCAAATTCAACAAGCATTAGCAAATGCACAGAACAATCTTCGAGATGCACAAACTCGACAACAAACTGCTGAAAGCAATGTCAAAGCACTCAATCAACAAATAGTTGTTCAACAACAAAATATCCGACAAACCGAAGGTTCAATCGCACAGAAACAACAACAAATACAAAGCAAACAAGCCGAACATTCTGCCAAACAGCGAGCAGCACTTGAAGTAAAAAATAAGATCACAATCGTTGATCAAGATATTTCATTAGCTAAGAAAACCAAAACTGAATTAGAAAACGAAAAGAGAACTCAAGAAAATGCTCTTCAAAATGAATTGAAAAGACACGAACAACTTAGTTCGGAACAGGATCGACTCAAACGTGAAGTCGACATCGGCCAACAGAATAAACAAAAACTAATCGAACAGAAAACTACTTTGAAAAACCAATTAGAAGCACAAAATGCAGAAATGATCCAAAAAACCGGTGAAGCCGATAGAATCGAAGTAGAAATACGTACAAACGAACAACGACAAGCTCAATTAATCGTACAACGTAACGAACGTACGATGCATATGCAACGAATGCAAGTACAAACACAAGAAATCGAACAAAAACTAAACGAAAACGAACGTTCGATGAGCCAAACAGTTCAACAACGAGGTGAACGAGAAATCGAAAAACAACACGCTCAAGATCGAGTTCAAGAATGTGAACAACGTCTTCGACAAACAAATGATCATCTTCAACAATATTCCAAACAAATTCTCGACAAACAACAAGCCTATAACGAACAAAATGCTCGATACAATCAACTCGATCAACAACGTCAACAAAATCAAGCTGCACGAGATCGTTTAGAAAGTCAAATTGATGAAATCAATAGTCAATGGTTGTCGAAACAAATGTGGATTTCAAATGCCACGAATGATCTCACTGAACTTCATCGAGACGTCGATCATATTAAACAAAAAAGTCGAATGATTGCGCAAGATAAATATATTCGAGAGCAAAATTTACAAAATAAAGTGATAAACTATCGTCGTGAAGAACAATATGTTCAACGACGATCTTGAAAACACAGATTTTTTATCAAGTTGCTATCTTTTGAATAAAAAATTGTGACATTGCTTGATTAAGATTAAATGTATGCGCATAGATTGACATAGGTAAATCGAGAAAATCAATGAGTACTTTGATCTGCATGACGTTATCGTGAATATACGGACTGTTTGTTTGAAAAATGAGATTTAAACGAGCGAAATCTTCTATTCCGTTCGAAAGAATTTTATCATGAGTAGTAGATGGTCGCGGAAAATTGGCTTTAAATGATTTGATAATATGGTTTCGTTGATCTGTTTGATCGAATAGACAGAATATAATTTGATAATCAAATGGAAATTTAATAATCGCATCGAATTCACCCGGTAATATTGAAAAATACAAACCGAATGCCGTGTTTGTACTGTTCAATTTCAATTGAAGACGAGCTTTGTAACCAAATGCCGATGAGTAGAATTCAGGAGAGAATATGAACAACTTGGTTAGTAGTTCTTTGACATTTTCAATCTTCCAAACAAGTGTTCCATCGTTCGATACCAATCTCGTATCAATCACATTCTGTTTCATTTGTTTAACATCTTGTCCAAGTGTATCCTGATTGGCTTTGTTTTGGTCGATGATTTCATTTTGTGATTGAACAGTTGTTGCCAATGATGAGAAATCTCTTGTTAAATTTTCGATTGTTCGTTTGTATTCATCAGAATCTGTGCTCAACTGATTTATATCGACCCTGAGTACATGAATTCCATCGAATAGAGCGTCTGCTACTGAAGTAATTTCTTGTAATGGTAATTTAGTCACTTGGCTGTCTTCTGATTTCACTCCAGGAATAATTTCCATTAGGATTTTCTGATGTTTGAAGCTTTGATAATGCGTCGGTAGATCTATACGACGAATCTGAATAAAAAATTGTGAGTTTCAATCGGCAAACTCAATAGATTAGTTTTATCATACCGCTTCATCACATCCAAAATCTTTGAAATCACACTCAACAGTCATTTTCTCGCATTGAAATTGTTGATGTTCATTTAATCCGTCTACGAACAGAAATTTTTCTCCACAATAGTTACAAATAGGATTCGAATGTTGTTCATTTAAATGGACCTATACAAAACGAAATTATAATAACTTTTTACTAAAAACGAGAAGAAAAACACGATTTACTGAATAGAATTTCAGCATTCCGTTCCAATGACAAAACGTGCAAAAGACCAGTAGCATTTGTAGTTCGTTTTCAAATGCTCTATCAGGTCGAACATCTTTTCGATCCATTTTCTCATTGCATTTCCAACATACAATAACATTTCTAAAGTAACAATACTCGAATAATTTCGAAATTGGAATCAAATAAAAAAACAAACTCAGATTTTTGTTTCTCCAAGCATGATTTACATATGTGATGTCCACATTTTGTCAATTGCATTGGAATATTCAATAATAATGTACAATAAATGCAAAAGTACTTCGCTTCTATTGTTTCTTGTCTTAGGACGCTAAAGCCAACCATTTTTTCTAATCTTTTCGAGAATCTAAAAAATCATACGCAATGAAATGAGTTATGTTTTGCTTCGTTATATATACGTTTTTAAATGAATCATAGCTCTATATATATTATTCATTCTCACTCAAATAGAAAAACGATAGATTCGAATACGAATATGTATAAAATTAAATGCCAGTATATTCCTATCATTTCTACAGAATAGATGGCCTAAGCACAAAAAACGCAATTCGATACGTTGGAAAAATCCAAGTGACTCATCGTTTTATTGTTATGCATCTTGCATAACATTCATATTAAATAAATTTATTTTTTTTTATTAAAAAAATAGAATATAAATACAAAAATGAGAAGAAGAAAAAAAAAGCCATTATTCATGCACAAACTACATTCATAATCCAATCTGCTTGATGTTGCTTTTCGGTTTTCGTATTCGAATGAACATTGACAACGATACGGCTGACATTTGTCGGAAGATTGAACGCTTGAGCTAAAGGACCATTATTACATAAACTATATTTCAAAGCATGATCGCGTAGAGAAACAAGTTTTTCATCTTGAAAGAAAGGTCCATGAGAGAACAATGCGCCGTAGACATTACGTAAATTATACGGCTTATCATTTAATTTTCCGTAGAGTTCAGGCGTCAAAATTTGATCGAGAATAAGACGATCTGATTGTTCGTAAACTTGCATTCGATAAGTAATCGAAAATGTTTCCATGCCATTGGGTGCAACGGAAAATACGAGAGGTAATGGCGATGCAACAGATGCAAAACTCAAACCACGAATCTGTGGCAGATTGAAAACAAAGCCAATTGATTGACCAAGACCGAGAATGATCCATAGAATAGCCAAAACAGTAGTCCATGTATATCTTTCTTTATAAACTTGTCGTGTTTTGACATTTTTCTTAAGACGAACATCACGACCGGCAATCATTTCCA
>Ga0209935_1004410_pt1 | contig 13021 bp, 9 predicted proteins | sample ThiBio_1000_plan_2_FD_183958 | JGI IMG/M metagenome (GOLD analysis project Ga0209935, IMG submission 183958) | Wastewater bioreactor microbial communities from Cape Town, South Africa - Thiocy_cont_1000_plan (SPAdes) | ecosystem: Engineered > Bioreactor > Thiocyanate-remediating >... | reverse complement strand
TGTCGGCATAGCTGAAAGACACCGGCGTCGGCGCGGTGTTGCCCATGCCGGCATGAGCGCGGCCGGTCACGGTGACCGCGCCGAGATTGACCAGCGTCGCGTGACCCGGATCGGGCTTGCTGGTGAAGTTGGTCATCTCAGCCGCCGACACGTTACCGATCCAGGCATCGACCACGCCGGGCGTAACGCCAAGGGTGACGGTCGACGACGTCACGTCGGGGCGGCCGCAACTCACGCCATCGAGTGTTGCAGTCCCGGACGCGACCTCGACATAAAGCGGCAGATTGACCGCCGGCACCGCTCCGCTGCCGAGCAGCTTGATCGTCACCAGAACCCGCGTCTGCGCGGTATGCACGCTTGCGCCTTCGGTCCCCACCGTCATCCAGCTTTTGCCTTGCGGATGCTCGCCGATGGTCGCCGTCACCGAGACGGCGGCGATGCCGGGCAGGCCGAGATTGACGGACGCCGCGATCTGGTTGGCGCCGTTGGCGATCGCGCCCGTCGCTGACAGCAGGTCGAACACCGAGACGCTGGCGCCGGTTTTCGGCTGTGAGCCGACCGTCATCGCCGAATAGAGACCGACGTCGATCAGCGACCCCGGTGCGATGGTGGTGGTCAGCCCGGCAAGCGCCTGCGAGATGTTCGACAGCGCCGCGGTCGCCGCGTTCAGGCCGTTCGCCGCCTGCTGCGCGCTCAACATCGCCGCCGCGATGTCTGCGACCTTCACGTTGCCCGACAGCACGGAGTCGTAGGTGCCGCCGGTCAGGTCGAGCCGCGTCGCCAGCGCGTTCAGGAAATCGAAGGCGTCGATATGGGCATCGATCAGCGCCTGATAGTCCATCACCGACAAAGACAGCGTCGTTCCCAGCATGCGGCCGAGCACGGCGTTAAGCAGGCCGCCGTCCAGCGCGAGCAGGCGCGAGCCGATCGCGAACGACGCCATCGCGGTGCTTGCCGCGGTGGCGCGGGTGGTGACGTCGAAGTCGTTGGTCCCGGTGAACACGCGCGCGAAGTAAAGCGGGGTCTGCGTGCGCAGCGTCACCCGTGCCGCGTTGGCGACCCCGGTCGCGGGAGTCGCAAAGCGCGCCTGCGGCGCGAGCGCGGCGTTGGGGGTATAGTTGCCGAGTTCGACCGAGACCAGCGCGCTCGTCGGATAACCGTTGGCCGCCACCGTGGCGGCCGCGGCGCTGGCGGCCTTGGAGATGTTGCCGGCCGCGACGATGGCCGCGAGGTCGGCCGCGCTCTGCGACTTGCGGCGATCGGCATAGATCGAGCCGATATCGACGCCGAGCGCGGCGCAGCCCAGCACCAGCACCATGCATCCGGCGCCCATGATCGCGAAGTTGCCGCGCGTATCCGAGACAAAGCGCCGAAGCAGGTTTGGCATCGCACGTCTCCTCAAAAGCCGCCGAAGGGGATCGCCGCCGAGCGGACGATGGTGGTCGGCGGCGACGGCACGAAGGGCAGCGCCAGAAGGAAGTTTCCGGAGGCGTCGTAGTTGACGGTGACCACGAAAACGTCGCTGCCTGACGTTGCCGCGCTTACCGACAGACGGGCCGGCTGCAAAAGCGGATACGAGCCGGCATTCGCGGTGATGTAGCTTTCGGCGAGACTCGCCCGCTCCGCCTCGCTCAGGCCGGCGACCGAGCAGCGCGCCGCTTCCGCGGCGAGCTGCTGCACGCCGTGCACCATCGTGAAGTAGGAGCCGAACACGACGATGCCGAACACCAGCACCAGGAACAGCGGCAGCAACATCGCGAACTCGACCGCCGACGCGCCGCGTGCGCAGCGCGCGAGCCGGCGCAATCTGGATAAAACGGAGAGTTTGCCGAGGAGCATCATGCAATAGACTAAGCCATACAACCATTAAGTGTGTATGAATGAACTTATATACTAAAGGTAGTATATGTCTGCGCGGACGTCCGCCTGCCCCGGAGCCGCCATGGCCGAACGCGTGCCGCCGGCGAGCTTCCGACACAATTCACGCAACGTCCGGGCGCACATGGGCTCGATGCGGCAAACCGCATTTCGCAGCCTTGCGAAAAGGGGGTAGGCTGCCGCTGAACATGCCGAGACGAAAAGAAGAGGCCTCCGATGCTAGACAAGAGCCCTGCCCCGCCCGCGCCGAACGATCTGGCTGCGTTCTGGATGCCGTTCACCGCCAACCGCGCCTTCAAGGCGGCGCCCAGGCTGATCGCCGGCGCCAAGGGCATGCACTATTTCTCAACCGACGGCCGCAAGATCATCGACGGCGCCGCGGGCATGTGGTGCTGCAATGCGGGTCACGGCCGCGCGGAAATCGCGTCGGCGATCGGCAAGCAGGCCGAAGCGCTGGACTTCGCGCCGCCGTTCCAGTTCGGCATTCCGCAGGCGTTCGAGCTTGCCAACCGCATCGCCGCGCTCGCGCCGAACGGGCTCGATCACGTGTTCTTCTGCAATTCGGGATCGGAGGCCGCGGACACCGCGCTGAAGGTTGCGCTGGCCTATCACCAGATCAACGGCCAGGGCAGCCGCATCCGCCTGATCGGCCGCGAGCGCGGCTATCACGGCGTCGGCTTCGGCGGCACCTCGGTCGGCGGTATCGTCAGCAACCGCAAGATGTTCGGCACACTGCTCACCGGCGTCGACCATCTGCAATCCACCTACGATCGCGAGAAGCAGGCCTTCAGCAAGGGCGAGCCTGATTACGGCGCGCATTTCGCCGACGAACTGGAGCGCCTCGTCAGCCTGCACGGCGCCAACACCATCGCCGCCGTGATCGTCGAGCCGATGGCGGGATCGACCGGTGTGCTGCCGGCGCCCAAGGGCTATCTCAAGCGGCTGCGCGAGATCACCGAAAGGCACGGCATCCTGCTGATCTTCGACGAGGTCATCACCGGCTTCGGCCGGCTCGGCTACGCATTCGCCGCTGAACGCTACGGCGTGCTGCCGGACATGATCACCTTCGCCAAGGGGATCACCAACGGCGCGGCTCCGATGGGCGGCGTGCTGGTGCGCGACACCATCCACGACGCCTTCATGTCCGGCCCGCCCAACGCGGTGGAACTGTTCCACGGCTATACCTATTCGGCGCACCCGCTGGCCTGCGCCGCCGGCCTCGCCACCCTCGACATCTATCGCGACGAAAAGCTGTTCGAGCGCGCCAGGGCACTCGAGCCGACATTCGCCGACGCGGTGATGAGCCTGCGCAGCGAGCCCAACGTGGTCGATATCCGCACCGTCGGAATCACGGCAGGCATCGATCTTGCCCCCAACGGCAACGGCCCGGGCGACCGCGGCTTCGCGGCGCTGAGAAGCGGCTTCCATGACCACGACGTGATGATGCGGATCGCCGGCGACACGCTGGCGCTGACCCCGCCGCTGATCGCCAGCGACGACCAGATCGGCGAGATCATCGACAAGGTCGCCAGGGTGATTCGCGCGGTCGCCTGAGCGTCTGGTCCGATTCCGGCGGAAACGGTAGAAGACTGCTCGCCGAATCACCGATAATGATAGTGTGACGGTCCGAAAGCGCCGGGAATCGTCCGGCGGCGGGAGCTTTTTCGCGCCAGATGATCCGCATGTCCACGATTTTCGTCGCCATCTGCATGGTGCTGGTCTCCGGCTCGCTCGGCGTCGCGCTCTATTCGCTGACCAGCCTGCGCCCGTCGGAAGCCGCCGTCGTGGCGCTGGCGGCCCTGACCTTCCTCATTCTCTACAACGCTGTCGCCATGCGGATGCGCGACCGCAGCGACGTCGACGGCCAGATCGCCGATCTGTCGCACGGCATCGCCGACCTCGCCCGCCAGGTCACTGAATTCGGACGCCGCCTCGCAGCCGCCGAGAGCAAGGTGGCTTCGGCCAGTTCCGCCTCGCACGACCGCGTTCAATCGGGGCTTCAATCCGCGCTCGGGGAAATCAGCGAGCTTGGCGGGCTGGTCAGGCAGCTCGCCGCCTCGGTCGCCGCTCATGAGGACATCCTGGTGTCGCTGCCGGCAGCCGGCCCGCCTCCGATGCCCGAGCCCCCACCCCCGGTTCGGGTTGCGGCGCCCGCGCCTGCTCCCGTCCGGCCGGCCGCGGCGAGCCCTGCACCGAACCGCAATGACGCGCCGATACTGACCACGATCAGGAGCGCCATCGAGGGCAACAATGTCGATATCTTCCTGCAGCCCATCGTCACGCTTCCGCAGCGCAAGACGCGCTATTACGAAGCGGTGACGCGGCTGCGCGATGCCCACGGCACATTCGTGGCGGCCAGCGATTTCATCCCCGCCGCCGAAGCGGCCGGCCTGATGGGACGCATCGATAACATGGTGGTGGTGCGCTGCATGGAGGTGTTGCGCCGGCTGCAAATGCGCAACAAGGACGCCAGCCTGTTCTGCAACCTCGCCGCGGCGACGCTCGGCAACCGCGCCGCATTCGGGCAGTGTCTCGATTTTCTCGAAGCCAATCGCGCGCTGGCGCCTTCGCTGATCCTCGAATTCAGGCACAGCACGCTGCGCAACCTCGGCCTCACCGAAAGCGAGCACCTCGCCGCGCTGGCGCAGCGCGGCTACAGGTTCTCCATCGACCATGTGACCGACCTGCGCATCGAGCCGCGCGAACTGGCCGACCGCGGCGTCCGCTTCATCAAGGTGCCGGCATCGCTCCTCCTCGACCCGCATCAGACATCGGCCTCCGACATCCATCCGGCCGACATCTCCGATCTGCTCGGACGATTCGGCATCGACCTGATCGCGGAGAGGATCGAGGACGAGCGCGCGGTGGTCGACCTGCTCGACTACGACATCCGCTTCGGTCAGGGTGTTCTGTTCGCCGCGCCGCGACCACTGCGCCCGGACGCAGCCACAGACACGGCCGACAAGCCGAGGATCGGCGCCATCAAGCCCGACCATCCGACCCGCCTGACCGGCGCCGCCGCACTGGCGCGCCGCGCCGGCAGCGTGGCCTAAAGAGTATCCAAGCGCAATGACGGCCCTTCGTTTCGTCGACCATCTGCGGGACCTCGCGACCGGCAGGGATGTCGTGCTGAGCGACATCTGGGGCGTCGTCCACAACGGCCTCGTGTCCTTTCCCGAAGCCTGCGCGGCGCTGAAAACCTTCCGCGACAAGGGCGGCACCGTCATTCTCATCACCAACGCGCCGCGTCCCGCCGAGGCGGTGCAGCGGCAGTTGCGCAAATTCGGCGTCCCCGACAATAGCTATGACGCCATCACGTCATCCGGCGATCTGGCGCGTTGCTACGTCGCCGAGCATCCTGACAAGGCTGTCTACTGGCTCGGTCCGGAGCGCGACAGTTCCATCCACAGCGGCCTCGATCCCGTATTCGCCCCGATCGAGCGCGCTAACTACATCATCTGCACCGGTCCGTTCGATGACGAGACCGAAACGGCGGAGGACTATCGCGCCTTGATGATGCAGGCGCGCGAACGCAGGCTGCCGCTGATCTGCGCCAACCCCGATATCGTCGTCGAAAGCGGAGACCGTCTGCTTTATTGCGCCGGCGCGATTGCCGAACTCTATCGCGAACTCGGCGGCGAGGTAATTTTTTACGGCAAGCCGCACCGGCCGATCTACGAACGCGCCATGGCGCTGGCGCGGGAACGGCGCGGCGAGGACACGCCACTGAACCGGGTGCTCGCCATCGGCGATTCCGTGCGCACGGACCTGATGGGCGCCCACGCCTTCGGCATCGACCTACTGTTCCTGACGCGCGGCATCCATTCCGAGGAATTCGCCGGCGTCGAACAACTCGATCCGGCCTCGGTCAAGGAATTGTTCGGCCATCCGCCGCTGGCGCTGATGCGCGAACTGAAGTGGTGAGGCTCACGTCTGACAGTGAGCGCTGCCCCCTCACCCGGCACTGCGTGCCGACCTCTCCCCATCGGGGACAGGTAAAGAAGATCGACATTCCGATTCCATCAGGCCGTGAACGACTCTAAGACGTGGATGCCCGTGACAAGCACGGGCATGACTGAAGACATCTCGTCAGCAGACATCGAAACGACGTCAGCTCGAAGAGCGTCAGCGATTACGCCGGAACGCTGTCGGGAAACACCGCTTCGATCTTGTTCTTCAGCGTCGCCGCGTTGAACGGCTTGACGATGTAGTTGTTCACGCCGGCCTTCTTGGCTGCGATCACGTTCTCGGTCTTCGACTCCGCCGTGATCATGATGAACGGCGTCATCGCGAGATTAGCGTCGGCGCGGACTTCCTTGAGCAGGTCGTAGCCGGTCATCGGCTCCATGTTCCAGTCGGAGATCACGAGGCCGTATTTCTTGGTGCGCATCTTGTTCAGCGCCGCCGAACCGTCGCTGGCGTCGTCGATGTTCTCGAACCCAAGCTGCTTGAGAAGATTCCGGATGATGCGGATCATGGTGTTGTAATCGTCCACCACAAGTACCGACATCGACAAGTCTACTGCCATTTTGAACCCCCTGCACGCCACATTCTATGTGTGCCGAAATCGTCAAAGGCCCGCCTGTGCGGGCCATCCTGGGAGCATGCCGGAATTCGCCGGTCCTGCCCCCGCGGGTCGGCTCGCCTTCCTACTCCCCAGCCCTTAAACAGCGCGTTAATCCGGGAAGGGATGCCGGGCCCGTACTCCGAAAAGGCTGGCCGGCGCGCTTGACTTCAACCGCCTCCCCACCCATCAACGAAACGGTAATGACCTCCCGATTTGCCATCATCCGCGACACCACGCCTGCCGCCGCTGCGATTCCCAAGGGTTCGGTGGTGGCGATGGGCAATTTCGACGGCGTGCATCTCGGCCACCGCGCGGTGATCGCGGCGGCACTCCGAATGTCGCGCGCCCGTGGGAAGCCGGCTTTTGCCGTCACCTTCGAGCCGCACCCGCGAAAGTTTTTCAGCCCCAACACCCCGCAATTCCGCCTGACCGACGAGACCAACAAGCTGCGGCTGCTGGCGGGAACGGGCCTCGCCGGGGCCGTGGTCATGACTTTCGACGCCGCACGAGCCGGCACCACGGCGCAGGATTTCATTCACCATGATCTGATCGACCGCCTCGGCATCAGCGGCATCGCCGTCGGTTACGATTTCCATTTCGGCAAAGGCCGGGTCGGTTCGCCCAGCCTTTTGGCGAGCGAGGCGACGCGCTTCGGCATCGAGGTCGACGTGCAGCCCCATATCGACATCGATGAGCGGCCCGTGTCATCCAGCGCGATCCGCATGGCGCTGGCGGAAGGCCAGATCGCGGATGCTACCGCCATGCTCGGCGGACCGTGGTTCGTGACCGGCGAGGTGATCCACGGCGACAAGCGCGGCGCGGGGCTCGGTTATCCCACCGCCAATATCCGCCTCGACAAGGATTGCGGGCTCAGGCACGGCGTCTATGCCGTGAGGGTGGGACGCGGCCAGGGAAAGGATCAGCGGCGCTTCGACGGCGTGGCGAGTTTCGGCCGCCGACCGACCTTCGACAACGGCGCGCCGCTGCTTGAAGTGTTCCTGTTCGACTTCAAGGGCGACCTCTACGGCACCACGCTGGACGTGGCCTTCATCGGTTTCATTCGCGAGGAATTGAAATTCGACAGCGTCGAGACGCTGGTTCGCCGGATGGACAGCGATGCCGACATCGCACGGGCCATACTCGCGGCCGCGCCCGACGCGTTCCCGAAGCTGGGAGAGATCGGATGAGTCGCGCTTCCTCCCTCTCCCCTTGCGGGAGAGGGTGCTGAGCGGCGGAGCCGCGAAGCGGGTGAGGGGGCAGATGCTGGGTCGGATAAACAACCCCTCACCCGGCTCAGTTTCGCTACGCTCACCTCGCCACCCTCTCCCGCAAGGGGAGAGGGAAGAAAGAGCTGCCAAACCGGGTTTCCCCTTCCCGCCAAAACACGCTATTCACCCGCCATGACCGAAAAGCTGAAAAAGTCCAACGCCCCTGACTATTCCAAAACCCTCTACCTGCCGCAGACGGAATTTCCGATGCGCGCCGGACTGCCGCAGCGCGAGCCGGAGACCCTCAAACGCTGGAACGAGATCGATCTTTACGGGCAGCTCCGCGAGCGCGCGAAGGGGCGGCCGAAATTCGTGCTGCATGACGGCCCGCCTTACGCCAACGGGCATATCCATATCGGCCATGCGCTGAACAAGATCCTCAAGGACGTCGTGACCAAAAGCCAGCAGATGCTGGGGCACGATTCCAATTACGTGCCGGGCTGGGACTGCCACGGCCTACCGATCGAATGGAAGATCGAGGAGGAGAACTACCGCTCCAAGGGCAAGGCGAAGCCGAACTTCAAGGAGCCGGCCGCGATGGTCGCGTTCCGCAAGGAATGCCGCGCCTACGCCGAGCACTGGCTGAACGTCCAACGCGAGGAGTTCAAGCGGCTCGGCATCATCGGCGACTGGGACCATCCCTACGCCACCATGACCTATCCTGCCGAGGCGCAGATCGCGCGCGAACTGATGAAGTTCGCCGCCAACGGCACGCTCTATCGCGGCTCCAAGCCGGTGATGTGGAGCGTGGTCGAGAAGACCGCGCTCGCGGAGGCCGAGGTCGAGTACGAGGACCACACCTCGGATACCGTCTGGGTGAAATTTCCGGTGACCTCGCCGGCGCACGGCGTGCTGGCGCAGGCGAGCGTTGTGATCTGGACCACGACGCCGTGGACGCTGCCGGGCAATCGCGCCATCAGCTTCTCGAACAAGATCGCCTACGGCCTTTACAAGGTCACCGATGCACCTGCCGACAACTGGGCCAAGACCGGCGATCTTCTGATCCTGGCTGACAATCTCGCCGCCGACGTCTTCAAGCAGGCGCGCGTCACGGCCTACGAGAAGATCCGCGACATTCCCGCCGATACGCTGGATGCGGTGGAGTGCGCGCACCCGTTGAACGGCCTGTCCGGCGGCTACGACTTCACCGTGCCGCTGCTGGCAGGCGATCACGTCACCGACGATACCGGCACCGGCTTCGTCCACACCGCGCCGGGACACGGCCGCGAGGACTTCGACATCTGGACGGCGAATGCGCGCGAGCTTGAGGCGCGCGGCATCACGACCGCGATCCCCTACACCGTCGACGAGAACGGCGCGCTCACCGCGCAGGCTCCGGGCTTTACGGGCAAGCGCGTGCTCACCGACAAGGGCGAGAAGGGCGACGCCAACGACGCCGTCATCAAGGCGCTGGTCGAGCGCAACATGCTGCTGGCGCGCGGGCGTTTGAAACACCAGTACCCGCATTCGTGGCGCTCGAAGAAGCCGGTGATCTTCCGCAATACGCCGCAGTGGTTCATCGCGATGGACAGGGATATTCTGAACGCTCCGGCCAAAGCCGGAGCTACGGATATCGCGGACCACGGCAAGGCAAAGCCCGGCGACACCTTGCGCGCCCGCGCGCTGCAAGCGATCAGCGTGACGCAATGGGTGCCGCCGCAAGGACAGAACCGCATCACCGGCATGATCGCCAACCGGCCGGACTGGGTGATCTCGCGCCAGCGCGCCTGGGGCGTGCCGATCGCGGTATTCGTGCGCGAAAAGGGCGACGGCTCCGCCGAAATCCTGATCGACGAGGCCGTCAACAAGCGCATCACCGACGCCTTCGAGAAGGAAGGCGCCGATGCCTGGTACACCGAGGGTGCGCGCGAACGCTTCCTCGGCTCACGTGCCAATGAGGACTGGCAGAAAGTCGACGACATCCTCGACGTCTGGTTCGACTCCGGCTCCACCCACGCCTTCGTGCTGGAAGATCCCGTGCATTTCCCCGGCCTCGCCGGCATCAAGCGCAAGGTCGATGGCGGTCGCGATACCGTGATGTATCTGGAAGGCAGCGACCAGCATCGCGGCTGGTTTCACTCCTCGCTCCTGGAAAGCTGCGGCACGCGGGGCCGCGCGCCTTACGACGTGGTGCTGACGCACGGCTTCACGCTCGACGAGAACGGCCGCAAGATGTCGAAGTCGCTCGGCAATACGGTCGATCCGCAGAAGGTCATCAAGGAGTCCGGCGCCGACATCCTGCGGCTGTGGGTCTGCGCCACGGACTACGCCGACGACCAGCGCATCGGCGCGGAAATCCTCAAGAACACCATTGAGACCTACCGCAAGCTGCGCAACACCATCCGCTGGATGCTCGGCACGCTGCATCACTTCGAGCGCGGCGACGCGGTCGCGTTCGCCGACATGCCCGAACTGGAACGCCTGATGCTGCACCAGTTGGCGGCGCAGAGCGAAGTGGTGCGCAAGGCCTACGCGGATTTCGATTACAAGGTCGTGATCGCCAGTCTCGCGGCCTTCATGAACACCGAACTCTCGGCGTTCTATTTCGATATCCGCAAAGACACGCTGTATTGCGATCCGCCGTCATCGGCGGCGCGCAAGGCGGCGCTCACCGTGATCGATACGCTTTGCGACGCGATCCTGAAATGGCTGGCGCCGGTGCTGTCGTTCACGACAGAGGAAGCGTGGCGGCTGTATCGCCCGGACGCGGAGCCGTCGGTGCACCTGACGACGTTTCCCGAGAGTTTCGACAATTTCCGCGACGACGCCCTGGCCGCGAAGTGGGAGACCATCCGCGCCGTGCGCAGCGTCGTCACCGGCGCACTGGAACTTGAACGCGCCGCCAAGCGGATCGGCTCCTCGCTGGAAGCCTCGCCGATCGTCTATGTCGCCGACCGCGCCATGCTGGCGACATTGTTCGACGTCGACCTCGCCGAGGTCTGCATCACCTCGAACTATGAGGTGCGGGAGGGCGACGCGCCGGCTGACGCGTTCCGTCTGCCGAGCGTGCAGGGCGTCGCCGTGGTGGTCGAGAAAGCCGAGGGCATCAAGTGCGCCCGGTCGTGGAAGATCCTGCCGACCGTCGGCGACGACAAGGAGTATCCCGACGTGTCACCGCGGGACGCGCAGGCGCTTCGCGAATGGAAGGCGCTGGGGGTGACTGCGTAATCTATTTCGTCGTCATTCTGTCTTTGTCGTCCGTGTTCAATTAAACGGCAACGCGTCTACAAGCACTTTCGTCGCCTCTGCGAACGCAGGGACCCATAACCCCAGGCATCAAATAAAATTGACCAACGCAGTCAAATCGCAACCACTCGGCATATGGGGCCCGGCCTTGGCGGGAACGACGCGGCATGTGGAGGCAGGCGCAGCCCCTCCTCCTTCGTCTTCGTTTCGCGAACGCACCTTCTCCCAAGCGGGGAGAAGGACAAGAGCGGCCGGCGCATGACCCCTCCTCTCCGTTCAGGCATCATCGCAGCCGCCCTCGCGCTGATCCTCGATCAGGCCTCGAAGCTGTGGCTGCTTTACGTGTTCGATATCGGTCATCGCGGCGCAGTCAACGTTACGCCGTTCTTCGACCTGGTGCTGGCCTGGAATACTGGCATCAGCTACGGCTGGTTCCAGACCGACAGTCCGGTGGGCGCGGCGATCCTGCTCGCGGTCAAGGCGGTTGCGGTGGTGCTGCTGGCGATCTGGATGGCGCGCTCAAACACCCGCACGGCGACAATTGGTCTCGGCCTCATCATCGGCGGCGCCATCGGCAACGCCATCGACCGCTTCGCCTATGGTGCAGTGGTGGATTTCGCGCTGTTTCACGTTCAGTTCGCGGGAAAAACCTATGGCTGGTACGTATTCAACATCGCCGACGTGGCGATCGTTGCCGGGGTGATAGCCCTGTTGTATGATTCCTTCTTCGGAACACCCGCCGCAAAAGCGCCCTGATCCCGGACGATAGGGATGGCCCGGAGCGCAGGCGGTCTCCGGCCCGCGGTCCTTCGAAAATACTGAACAGGATGAACGCGATGCGCAAAACCGGACGGAATGATCGTGATGTGCCCGAGGCTCGGGGGACGTGGCTGCGCGGCGTTCGTTTCGCCGTCGCCGCCGCAAGCATCGCCATCGTGTTGTCCTCCGGCATGGCCCGCGCCCAGGACGACGATGACGACGCCACTTTCGAGGAGAAAATCATCCACAACCTGATGAGCGGCATCGGCGGGACCAACATGGACAACAAGGGCATCGACTATCGCGAGCGGTCGCCGCTGGTGATTCCGCCCAAGATCGATCTGCCCCCGCCAGGCTCCGCCGCGACCGAAATCAGAGACCCGAACTGGCCGAAGGATCCCGACGTCGAGCGCCACAAGGAGTTGGTTGCCGCTCGCAAGCAACGCAAGCCCACCTCCGAGGAAGGCGGTCGCTCGATCCTGCCCAGCAAGCTCGCAACGCACGGTTCCGGCACCACACAGCGGGCTGACACCGATCAGCCAGGCAAGCCGCAGAACGACAACCCGTCGCTCAGCCCCTCTCAACTCGGTTTTTCGGGCAAGTTCCTCAGCTTCTTCGGCGGCAACAAGCCGCAGACCGCAACGTTCACGGGCGAACCGGAACGGGAACAGCTGACGCAGCCTCCGGCCGGATATCAGACCCCATCGCCGAACTACGCTTACGGCACCGGACCGAAGGAAGTGCTCGGCAATACGTATATGGATATCAACACCGGCAAGGAACGCAAAAACTGACGGGGGCGACCGGCAGCACGAACGAACCGGGCTGAGGTTTCCTGCCCGGATCGCTTGGCACGATACGGATCGGCATACGGATCTGCTGCGGCAGTCATCAAGACCTGACGGCGCCGCGACCCAATGATTGGCTCCAGCACAAGGACTGACGGCAATCCGTGACGCTCCCATAGCTTGCCGCCGGTGCAAACCATGACAGCATTACCCCGACTGACAGCCCGCGTTTCCACGGCGCTGGCCCTGTGCCTTGCATTCCTGTTTGCCTTCGGGGCATCCCAGGCGCAGACCGTCACCGCGCAGCCTCCGGCCACCTTCACCCTGCCGAACGGACTCGCGGTCGTCATCATTCCCGATCACCGGACGCCCGTGGTCACGCAGATGATCTGGTACAAGGTCGGCTCGGCGGACGAAACGCCGGGCAAATCGGGGCTCGCGCATTTCCTTGAGCACCTGATGTTCAAGGGCACCGCCAAACATCCGGCCGGCGAGTTCTCCCAGACAGTGCTGCGCGTTGGCGGCGAGGAGAACGCCTTCACCTACTTCGACTACACCGGCTACTACCAGCGCGT
>Ga0209935_1004409_pt1 | contig 13022 bp, 16 predicted proteins | sample ThiBio_1000_plan_2_FD_183958 | JGI IMG/M metagenome (GOLD analysis project Ga0209935, IMG submission 183958) | Wastewater bioreactor microbial communities from Cape Town, South Africa - Thiocy_cont_1000_plan (SPAdes) | ecosystem: Engineered > Bioreactor > Thiocyanate-remediating >... | reverse complement strand
TAAATATAGAACAATGGTGATAGAACTGTGAAAACTAAATGTGTATCTCACCTGATTTCTTTCAAGTGCGTGAGCAATTGCTTGTGCACCTTCAGCTCCGATTTCATTATGGTTGAGGTTGATTGTGATGAGCGTCTATAATAAATAGAAAAGACTGTTGGTAGAAGTGTAGAAAATAAATGTTTATCTCACTTGATTTTTTTCTAGTGTTTGAGCAATTGTTTGTGCACCTTCACATCCGATATGACTCCAGCAGAGGTCGAGTGTGGTGAACGTCTGTAATAAATGTAAAAAAAATGACTGATATAAGTGAATAAATTAAATTTGTGTCTCACTTGATTTGTTTCTAATGCTTGAGCAATTGATTGTAAACCTACAGATGGGATTTTACTATAGGCCAGGTCGAGTGTGGTGAATGTCTATGCAAGATAAAGAGTGGATTTGCTGTAAAGAATAATGTTATTGAATTTATGGAGACACGAGTATTTAGCATTAGATTGTTAATTATATTTACTTGGAATCGCGGATAAGAATTCAGAATAGCATTGAGTCTTTGATCCACGTTGTTTATGGATAAAAATAATTGTTCTCTAGTCAAATGATCGAATATGCGATAGATGATTTCGATTGGAAGTTTATGAAGCGACAAAAACGTGCTTCTTCGAGTCTGAAATAGTAGTCGTTATAAAAAAAAGTCTATGAATCAAGAATCATTGCTACTTTTCGATGCAGTAAATTGTGAAGTAACATGTTACTCGCTTTGTTTTTTCAATCTGGTGTAAATATATGAGGAATGATGAAATACTATGTGTTAGCGATATATTCGTATAGGTATCGTATCGTTATACGTCTTCCTTCTCTTCATCTCTCATTTACTTGTATTTCTTTTTCTATCGAAAGAATGTTATCTGCTGTAACATTCTTTCTCTTCTTCGTTTTGTTCTTTTTTCTTTGATCTTGAGGGTGTTGATTTCTTATGATGAAATTTTATGACAACATAGTTACAGATATCGAATTTCTTGAGGTTCAATGTCACTACTGAAAAGAGTGAGTTTTCGGAGAGTCTGCATAAAGTAGAAAGAAAAAGCGACTTTTTTTAATTAATGAAGAACTACGATAGTAGATACCTTACCGTGTTGCACATAGTTGTCTATAGAAAACACATTATATTAATAAGCTGATTCAATCTGCATATCTGATATCGGGGATATGAATTTAGCATAGTATTCAAACGATTGTATATATTTATTGCTGAAAGAAAGAAATCCTCGTCAGATAAATGATGCAAGATGAGAAAGAAAAAAAATTGATGGTGATTTTTTCTGAATCGATTCGAATATTTATTAAATATGACGAAATTCATCAACAAGCGATAATTATCTATGGTAAAGAATAAATCTCTACGCTATCTAGATAACGTTTGCCGTCATAACCACCAACAATTAATACAGATCCATCAGCTAACACAGATGCTGTATGATAAACCCGTGGAGTACTCAACCTATGCACAATTTCCCAAGTTTCTGTTGATGAATCGTATAGTTCAACAGCATCAGTAGGATCTTGATTAGTAGATCCACCAATAACAAGTACTTTTCCATTTCGTAATAAAGAAGCTGTATGTGTAGCTCGTCGACTATACATATAGCCAGTACGAGACAAGATTTGTGTTCGTGGATCATATAATTCAGCACTATTTAATGGTCCATCATTACCTACACCACCAGTTATTAGGACTTTTCCATTTTGTAATACTGTTGCTCTATGATCATATCGAGCAGTCGTCAAATAACCAATAATGTTCCATTCCTCTGTAGATACGTCGTACAGTTCCATACTTGCTAGAATTTCGTCATTGTTTTTTCCGCCAACGATCAGCACATTTCCATTTTCTAACACTGACGATGAAAATACTGCTCGTGCATGATTTAATTTACCAGTAGTCTCCCAACTATTCGATGAAAATTTATATAGTTCAGCAGTTTTCAAGTATCTATCTCCGTTTTTCCCACCAACAACTAATACTAGTCCATTATTTAGCACAGAAGTTGTATGATAATATCTTGCATAATGCATAGGATCAGTAAGCGTCCATGATTCTGTTGATGGATCATACACCTCAACCCTTTTTAAAGCATTACCCCAGTTCATACATCCAGCAACAACTAATATTTGCCCATTTATTAATGTAGATAATGTGTGATATATTCGTTGGTATGTCATATTTGCAGCTCTTGTCCAACGCTTGCTTACTGGATCATATAATTCAGAAGTACTTTGAAAATGATACTGCGATATTCCACCACAAATTAAAATGCTCCCATTGGGCAATACTGCAGCTGCATGGAAATGTCGACTAGACCGCATCTTACTAATATTCCACTTGTCTAAATCAATATAATAAAAATTCGACTGTTCGGTTGTCATTGTATCACTTGTAGATAAATTCGCTGCTATTTCTATTGTTGTAGACTGTTCTATATTGGTGTCACTGGCTGTTTTATCATCAGTATAGTCGTCGAAATGATAGCTGCTAATACAATAACAATGATAAGAGACAATATGATTATCCATATGAATCGTCTTTTGGAAATCGTTGATTTTTCTGTCATTTTTTTCAACATTCATTTAATAATATTTTCTTCAAATGCAAACGTATACTTGAAATATTTGTATTTCTTATCAGAGTTTAATTAATAATCTCATGTCAATGCTGGCAGAAAATACAATTGAATTTACTTAAAATTTTCTAAGTAACCAATAAATTTCATCTTCTTCGATGTAATAAAACAAGAGTAGCGCTAGTGTGCAAGAAAAAGATAAAAAGCAAAATCATGAGAGTCTGATATCTAACATCGTGATATAAAAAACTTTAGTTTGCAAGAAAAAGACAAACTATGTCGGAATATGGGTGTAATGATTTAGTGCCACATAGCAATATGGTATTTATAAACGGTGGATTAACAACAAATGCACTTAATTATGAAGTTGATGGAATCAAACCTGAATACACTTTAACATTCAGAATTATTGTAAGATCAATTAAATCTGGCTGGAGTGCAATTATTCGTAAAGGTAAATTTTGTAATTTGACCGTCATTTTTGGGATTAGGATCTATTTATCTGAGATTTTAAGGCACAGATCAGGAGCGTCATCGTGGTCCATGCATATGGCTTACACCAGGTGGTACAAAATTGTATCCTCGTATTTCAACTATCAATAATTGGGATGATGGTATAGCGCAAAGTAAAAAAAGTTTAATATTGAATCACGAACATCATGTGGGATTGGTTCTGACTAATAATGGAGAGGATCAACGACTTCTACTGTATATTGATGGAGAATGTGATTCAATTTATGTTGTAAATTCACAACTTCTATATCGAAAAGACATGCCATTCACATTGGGAGGAAATGCAGAGTTTCCAAGTTTCAATGGTGTCCTTGATCGACCAAGATTCTATAATTATGCAATAACAGATGAATTTATAATTCGAGAAGATATGCTATCGAAAAGTAAGTGTAGTACATCTAACGCAAAAATACTTAACAAAAATATTGTATTGTAGCACCATTGGTTCGCTGTTATCATTCATCATAACTATCAAAAAATAACAATATATCAGCTCTAGTTTTACTTGTGCACTTCACTTTTTTTCTTAATTATAAAAATCTATATATGAACAAGCACATTTTGTCTTTCTGAAACATCATTTATTTTATCATTTTACATTTATTTATATATGTCGAATGATGTAAAAAAAAACATTGACGAAATTATTTCGAATTAATCGTAAACTTACATCAACAAATCCAATGGGTTTACGAACATTTCAAACAACTACTCAATAACTATCTGAATATTCTGACTCATTTTTTTTCCCATCAGTCACCGAAAAAAAACAAAAAAACGTGCCCATTTTGGAGTATAAAAACGTTCTCTTCATTTCATAAAATAAATCAAATACTTGTGGGTAAATTTCAGAATGAATTTTTCTTTTGATGCACCGTCGACAACTATTGTGCAAGGCTCTTTGCAAATAATTGATATGTCGACAGATAACGACAGTTCACAAGACACCGAAATCTTCCTAGTTGATGTTGGTTTTCATGATGAACATGAATGTCGATCCATTCTTGAACCATTTGCAATTGCAAATCAGTGTACTTATGAACAACAATTTGGTTTACGAATGATTCCAATCACAATACCACAATCGTTTGTTAACGATCACTATCAACAACGTACTCAAGCAACAATGCAGTCTATGACAAATGATGACGGAAGCTTTCGACTGGCAATTGGTAATGGTGAAATTCAAGTGCTTTTAGGAGCAATCGAACAACAAGTGGCAAGAATATTTTAAAATTTATTCAAAGTATATATCTTGCATTTTGTTTTTCATTTCAAGGCAGATATAGTTGGAATATGTTCCGAGAATGGAACACTACGAAATATTGTTTCAACAGCTGCTGGTATAGCAACTCCTCAGGGATCACAACAACCATGGTTTGAAACCGCACCTGGATCATTGAAATGTCAAAAAATCGTTTATTATACAATCGGAGTAGATGCTCGAAACATAGTGCTTACGATATTCGTCAACACATGGCTAACAAATGCATATGACAATAACTATCAGAGTATTGGTGGGTGTTTCTTGTAGATATAATAAAAAAGAAAGCATTTAGCTCTTCTTTTCAGCTTTCGCTGTGGAAAATCCAGCATTTGCTGAACCAATGATTGCTCTCACCAAAAAGTTATTAGAACAATATCGAAAACCGTTATCTGTGTTATTTGTTATATCATCAAGAGATCGTCCAGTTTACAATGAATTTCTCAGTCGTTTGACTGATATTCCAGCAAACAGAGTGACTAATACTTCGATACCAACGTTGCAGATAAGTTCTATTTTATTCTATGAAATACTTATTTTTCTTCGTTTTTTTTACGATATATTTGGATTCTTGTTACCTCCACGGATTGATACAAAAGCATTTTCTCAAAAAGGTACATGTTGATATATTTGACGTATTTGTATTTCTATCTCTCAATATTTTATAGTTGCTAAAATTAAATTGAAGAGTCCTTCTTCTAGTCAGCCTAATCTGAACAAATGCCGTAAGGAAATGGAAACATTCTGTGCGAATAGTTTACGAAACGATTCAATTAAAAATCAATTCGATTTACGTGAATGGGCTCAATCAGCAATTGAGAGTTATTTTCAATTTTGTTTGAGAAAAAATGTTCTATTAAAGATGAATATTGAACTTGGTATTGTTGAATTGACAGGAACTCCGACTGATGTGAGTAATTATTAAATTGTCTTATGCAAACAAAGTTCTTGAAATTTGTCGATCTAGGTGGAAGATTGTAAGAATCATTTCAATGAAATAAACACCGACGAATTAAATATGGGAAGAAAATTTGCTCGAGCTAAGTATACTATATGGTCATGTTACCATCCTGAGACAAATCTATGGGTGGAATTTCCAATAAAACTTAATATGGAAATTGAAGATGCATATCAGAAGAGATTAACGGTATAGACTATACAAAATAAAGAAATCTAATCGGCTATCGTAGTCTGTAGGGAATATCTGATCTTTTTATTGATATAAATCTTCAAGAAATGAAAGTACGCGAAGAGGATCGTTGGCTTTCCGTACGACAAAAATCAATTGATCCTAAGTTACCTATAGTGAGTGTTTGTTTTTCATGATTTAAATGAATTAAATTTGACATATACACATCTACAGACTTGGGATATCGATTATGACACTAATAGTAAACGCATTTCGTTGACATTCACTTCAAGAGAATACGTCCAAGTCTTGAAGCAATTTGATGATTCAAATATGAAAGGAAAATATATGCAGATAATAAAAATCGAGAGAATACAGAATGAACGATGGTTTTTACAATATGCTGCGTAAGTTGAACACACAATTTTTGACATGTCTTTTGTTATTTTATAGACATCGTGATGAATTCAAGGAACGTTTCAAAGATAACCATCCCTATGAAAAATCTCTATTTCATGGCTGTAAAGGCGAAAGTATTGATGCAATTATTAATCAAAATTTCAATCGAGCCTACGCTGGTGTTAATGGTAAACTAATCGTTTTTTATTTGTTATCCAAATAATAAATATATTCAATTGAATTTTTTTTTATAGGAGTCGTGTATGGTAAAGGTTGCTATTTTTCATCTTTAGCTGAATACAGTCACGGTTATGCTATGCCAAATAGTGTCGGTGTACGACATATGTTTTTAGCAAAAGTTTTAACTGGAAAGTCAGCAATTGGAAATTCATCAATGGTTGTGCCACCACCTGGCTATGACACAACAACTAATGGAACTCATATATTCGTTACTTATCATGATGCACAGGCATATGCAGAATATTTAATTACTTATAAATAAAACCGAAAAATGATTACTACTAATCGTTTTCTATTCTGAACAAAAAGTTACACAGATATGCATATAGATGAAGTTTTTCAATCATCTTTTTATTTCAATTTTGCACAAAGAAAAAGAAACCTATACTCTCAAGTTTGTTTCATAAAATAATATTTTTTTCTCTTCTATGATGATGCCATATAATGTCGAAACGTTGTTATTAATAATCAGGAATATATCGACGTATGACATGATGTGAAACCGTCATTTGTGCATTCGCTGCGCATACAACTGGACGTAGAACATTCATGGAAAGCAGAGATTCATCGTCAAATTCTCAAGGATCGACGTTTCCTCTCAAGCCAGATGAAATAGTGCACACCAAGTATTGTTCTTTTCTTTTTAAAGTGATATTTATTGGAGTATTGGTGGGTGGTGTTATACTTGCTGTTATGCTTACCATGTATATCACAAGTATACAGAGTAAAGATGACTTGAATCATTTAAATAACATTATAAGTATATTTTCTGGACAGATAAAATAACAACAACAACAACGACGACGACGACAACGACTACGGAAACAACGAGTACTACAAGTACGACTGCATCGACGACAAGTAAGTGTTTTAATCGAAAAATATTAAAATAATACGATCATTATAGCGCTTCCTCTTGTACCAGCGGGTGTCATCATGTTATGGTAATTCAAATGTTATTACTATTATCATTGATTTTCATAGATCAATCATTAGGAGTGGATCCATCGCAACAGTGCCACAAGGTTGGGCTGCTTGTGATGGTACGCAAGGTACACCCGATCTACGTGATCGATTTATACTCGGATCAGGTATACATCTGATTATTTAAAAAAAACTATCTGGCTTTTTAGCATTACTGTATTTTTAGGCACCGGTGCTCAATATTCACCTACACAAGTAGGTGGTTCTTCAAGTAAAACAGCAACTATTACGGTACAGAGTACTACACTCACAGTGGCCCAAATGCCGAGTCATTCACACGGTGGTAGTACGAGTATCGAAGATACTATCCGGATATATTACGATTTCAGTGGTAGCCCTAGTACTTATGGTAATTTTAAATTTGTTTAAAATACAAATTATTCTTTGATTCTTTTTGTATCAGGTACGTTTTATAGTACAGGGAACCGATGGATCAATACTAAGAATTTTGATGATTGCAGTAGTTGTAAACACACCCATTCAATTGCGTCTGAGGGCGGTAGTCAACCACATACGCACACTGCTAGTATGAGTCCAATTGATGTGACACCACCGTTTGTTGCTTTAATCTACATCATGAAGCTGTAAGAATAAGATCAATCAAAAAACGACTGCAAATAAATTCGTTTTGAATTTGGGCGGGGCTTTCAACATGATGATGATGACAACTAATAAAATACAATATTTTCTTTTCTCTTGCCAAATATTTACTATGCAAGCAAAGATTGCAATTTTGCAGTGAAATATTTTCTCTCTACAATGAAAAAGAACAAAACCTCATTTTATTTGAAAAAAAACTTGAATAAAAATAATTTTCTTGAAAAAGTTTGATGACAGCTGCTATCTTCTCATGATACTACTAATTCATATATAGAGCATACGTATGTCAAGTATTCTCATCATTAAACATGTGGAAATATATTCTTATTGTAATTGTGTTCGTTATTAATTCAAGAAATGTTTCTGGTTCATGGGGAATATTAGGTTTAAATATCAGTCCACAATGGTTTCAACCGGATCAATACGATAGTTATGCTGAGGAAGTTCTTGCATTGGGTCCAGCAGTTGTTCGTTGGAATTTTAATATCGATCCATTTGCTGGTAAAGTTTTAGATCCTGTTACATGGAAACCAGTTGATTTTGAATCACGTTATGTACCATTACTAAAAGCTTTTAGTTCTCGCGGTATTGAAGTATCCGTTATTTTAATTGTTGGTAGACAACAAATTCAAGATGCTAAACAAGGTCATTATACTTTTGAATATCTCGGTAGTGCCTATGCAAATACAAGTGCACAAATTACACGTGATTGGTTAATTCCAAATGGTATTCGAAATGTTGAATTGGGCAATGAATATAATGACGATGGATCATGGCCAGATCCATATTCGAATAAAACAGCATCAGCTGCACAATATATGACAATGTTAAGACCTACATATACAGCAGTTAAAGCAGAATATAATAAAACTGGTGTTTATTCGCATGTAATGATGATGGGTTTATCATTGTGCGATGTAGATTATTTAAATGGATTATATCTAAGCGGTTTACAATCGTATACAGATAAAATTAATTTTCATCCGTATGATTTCTATGAAAATGCTGATAATATTGTACCGAAAATTAATGGCATGTTAACGATTATGAATAAATATGGCGATGGTAATAGACAAATTTGGTTAACTGAATATGGAGCGCAAGCAGCACCTGGTAATCAACCTCAATTAGATAGTCAAGCTACATTTGTACATACATCCATACGTACAATGCATGCACAAATACCACAAATTGAAAAAGCTTTATGGTTTAATCTACAAGATTTTATGAGTGGAACTACACCAGTTCAATATGGATTGAAAGATATGAGTTCAAATCATAAACCTTCATATCAAGCGTTTATTGATCAAGCTAAAGAAGGTGATTCATAATAAAACATCAAATGATCTGAATAGGGTGGAGGGTATTTAAGCTATTCTAATTTTGTTGGCCCATAGAAATATTATCAAAATCTACGTTGATCTTTTTCAGAAAAAAGGAAAAATTCAAAAAGTCGACAGTTTTTTGCAATTTTAAAATATAGAGTAAAAGAAAGACACAGTTTTTCTTCATCAGAGGCTATGCAACTGTTCGCTGATAATGAACACTAGGATGCTTTTAGTATGCAAATAATAATGGTATTCAACTTGCACCTAAATCGATATTAATTGATTTTGAAGCTGCCTTGTACAAATCATTTTCAAGGAGTTTTCCAAAAACAGTTATTAAAGAGTGTTAATTTCACTACGTCCAGAACATTTGGAGACAAATTAAAATTTTGTAATATTACTGAAAATTTAAGTAACATAGATACGAAGTTCCTCAAATTAACTGATTATGTTCTGGAAACCTATATTGAAGAGCAATTAGTTCCAAGATCATTTTGTTACAAAACCAAATATTAGTTAAACGAGGAGTCATCTGTCATTAGCCGTTTCTTTATTTCTCAATCATTAGAAAAAATGTCCGCATTGTTGCTGTAGTCTTGACATTGAATATAAGTGTATAAGCCTGTAATTAATTGTAAATGTCTGAGCCTCAATCATATCAAATATCTGACAAAGTCATATCTGTAACTTAATCACTAAGATTATTGCAAGAAAAAAGGATGCGTATAAAACGTGTATGCATAAGAAAATAACGCATTTAATCGTAAAAATAATCATGAAATTGCTCTTACCTTTACTCTTATTGGCCTGTTTTTTGCTTGTGGCAACAGCTAGAAAATCTGATCTTAAACAAGTTGATGCTGCTGCACGAGCTATAGGTGTTGATCGTAAGAAATTCGGTACTTATATTCATGCTACTAAAGATGGAGCTGATTATATAATAAAAGATGAATTATTTGTGAGAATTCAATGTTATACACTCGATTTTTTCATTCGAGTTTGTCTTTGTTGGGAACAATGGTTAGCCGCATGTGTAGCATGTGAACATGTTGTCATAACAATTCAAGGTGCTAAATTTATTCAACAAAAAAGTAAAAAGCTGCTCGAAAAGTGATCTTCAGTCTTGTTCTCATTATTATTCTTTCTTTTCTTCATGATGTTTTTTCTCGAGATTTAATCTATGAAGATGACGAAATTAATCATGAAATTGAACGAATTTGGTGTGTTGTTCGTTATCAATCGCGAATTGAAACGTACAATTATATTGTTCAAACATTTCATTTTATTGGACCATTTCTACTCAATTTAACATGTTCAATTATACTTATTATCAAGAAATGTCAACAAAAAAATACAGCTGCTCATACTAATCGACCATTCATATTGATTTTACAAGAACAAATTATTGAAAACAAACATTTACTAATTGCACCTGTTGTTCTAGTTCTTCTTGGTATTCCACGTATGATTTTAATTTATACATCGAAATGTATGAAATCAGCAGATGATGTTTGGTTATATCTTATTGGCTATTTTATTTCAATGATTCCGTCGATGTTAACATTCTTAATATTTGTTCTACCATCAAAATTTTATAAAAAACAATTTGATCAAACTGTGGCACGATATCGTCGAATGATTCAAAAACGATTACTTTTACGATCATAACTTATTAGTTATCTACTTCTTCATTCTCATTCCTTTTAAACGTCATTGCCTTATTTTACTCAGTCTTTTATTATTTCATTTAGAAATATATAGTTCAGAAAAAAAATAGTTTTAACTTTTGGATTTACCGTTGAAAAGTGTTCATCCGTGTCTTTTGATTCATTTGAGAAATGAGAATATAAATTACTGATTTGTTTCACGACGTCTGTGAATAATACCATCAAAAAATCGAACAGCTAAATCAGTTAAATCTGGCAGGTTAAATTGTGGTCGAAACAAATCATTCATTTGTTCTTGAACTTGAGCATCGGGCATATTTTGAATATTTGGTGGGTACTTCAGTAAGACAATACACAGAATGACTGGTACAATCATTGCTAAAAATGTCGGGTCTAAAACAAAATCAGTCAGTCGAAAAACTTCTCGTTTTTCAAAATAATTTGCTTTGGTATCGGTTTCGAAACAAAGAAGATATTTTACTACAATGACTTCACGTGGATCGATTCAATTTAGCTTGCGTGCACGAATTTTTCCATTTTTTGTTATATCAACACGTACTGACTCAAATATATAAGTAGGCGAACTGATTGAAACAGTATATGAACCGTGTGGTACACCTAACATAGAACCATTGAAATCAAAATCATATATAAAGAGACAAAACTAACCGGCGATGACAAATGATCCATCAATACGAGGGATACCAATAAATTCACCTTCGTTGACTAATATACGTGTGTTTCGAAGAGCATTATTCATGGCCGATGGAAATATAATTATGCCTTCAACTTTGTACATATTTACATTTTTTTGAATTGTATTTATTGATAAAGTTTTAGAAAATAAAAATACAATGAGTAGAAACGAATGTAGGAAGTAACAAGCGAATGTATGAGCCATTTGAAACAGTTAAAATGAAACAATACACAGAAATATGTATTCCGCATGATTCACAATAGCAAGGAAGAAAACGAACAGTTGGTTATTTCATCAGCACACCCCTCAGGTAAGGTAACAGAAGAAAGGTAAACATTACGTCATTTATGAAGGTTGTACGTATTTTTGAGAATCAGGACAATGTAGATAATAATTATTTGAAATAATCATCAACAAGTAACGTTCATCGAGAGTCGATTCATTTGACCCTCCCCTCACACAGTCGAGGGAACTACGCATAATACTATGACAGATACTCGGTTAAGTGATTTGTGTGTTTTGGTGGTTGAACGCGACTTTGATATCAATTTCGAAAAACTTATGGATGATTTTGCTGACGCACACAAAAATTGTAATTCTTCTATTTCTTAATAAACAAACAAGCTACTATTTTATATAGTATTTTAGTAATAAATACACTTTGCATGTGTACGCAAAAAAAGGAACACCATGTCTAATTAAAAATGATCTTTTCCAAAAACCTCTAGGGCGTCACTCAACCACCCGTTAAATCCTGGTTACGTCACTAGATGGAGGATTAGGAAATTACTACTCTATTTCACAAATGCTAATTAGAAAATTTACTTCATGAACACTCATCATTTATGTCTCATATAATAGCTATATCAGTTTTATGCGTATCCCATGCTTCATACTCGAAAATCCTGGCGCCGCCTCTACTAGCATCTCACCAACAATTTTTGAATTGGAGGATCTTATTAAACGAATTCAACTACATTTTTAAAATTCTATTTTAATATTCAAGAAAAACGAAGCATTTCGCGGAAGAAGATTTTTGCATTTCATAATTAATATTAGATGATGTAGGAAAGCTAAAGAACATAAGTAGAAATATTGTCTTTCTTTTCTCTTTATTTTTTCAGTAATTAATGTCACTTAGACGGTTTTGTTATCAAGCCCTATCAAAGATAAAGCTTTTGATGCACCAGCTTAAAACGCAAAAGAGATAATTTGATCCAGTTTTTGTGAAAAAAAGGTATCGAGTATTAGTCAACATGTAGTGCGTAATCATCATAATTATTTATCCTACATTCACTTCGTTCTCTCATTACAGGGTTCTTCACATGCCTTACTTAACAATCAAAATTTGCTAATACAATAAGAGCATGAGAATAGATACAGTGCAATGAATTAATAAGGACATTTTAGAAGAAGAAAATGTTTGAGTTCTTTTTTTTTCTATAATTCTATAGAGAAGAGCTAGACAAATTCCAAGCAGAATAAATTGATATGTTAAAAGTTTTTTCTTTTTATTTTGTAGAGAAAAACATCATAGCATTCATTACTAAATATGCATTATTTTATTGAGTTCTCGCTTG
>Ga0209935_1004407_pt1 | contig 13026 bp, 16 predicted proteins | sample ThiBio_1000_plan_2_FD_183958 | JGI IMG/M metagenome (GOLD analysis project Ga0209935, IMG submission 183958) | Wastewater bioreactor microbial communities from Cape Town, South Africa - Thiocy_cont_1000_plan (SPAdes) | ecosystem: Engineered > Bioreactor > Thiocyanate-remediating >... | reverse complement strand
GTGTGTGTGTGTGTGTGTGTGTGTGTGTGTGTGTGTGTGTGTGTGTGTGTGTGTGTGTATGTATGTTGTGTGTTGTGAGTGTTGTGTGCGAGTGTTTTAGAGAGAGAGAAAAGAGGAGAGAGAGATAGAGAGAAGAGAGAGCGGAGAGAAGAGAGAGGAGGGAGAGATTGAGAGAAATAACTAACTCAAGTAATAAGGATGGCAGAGGATGACGCTGTATGGAGAGTGAAATATGTGGAACTTCCGGGTGTTAGCGCGCAGGAGGAAGAAAACCTCAGGGCCATGGGTATAGCTTCCTGGAAGCAGCGAGTGCAATTGGTTCTACAATCTCCTTTTACAAGCATTGAGTACCTATATCCCCAAATTTTAAAATACCTCATATATGCTGAGCTCTTTGTTGTTTCCATAGCGGAGCTATAAAAGGTCCTCCAGGCGGCAACAATCAGGTTCTTAGTGTAATCCGATTGGGCATCTTCGGGCCAGGAGGGGCGGGAAAATCCACCATGTCATCCGTGTTTACTAAAGACAGCTATGTAAGTTCGCCACCTCTATTTAATGTTGTTTATTTATTATTTACTTGTTGCTCATCATCAGGAGGAAGACATGGATCCCACTGCGGGTAAAGTTGAATCCGTGAGAGTGCTGAAACTCGCTAACTTTATTGATAAGACAATATCTTTTTACGTGAATGCACCTTAAACAAGCAAAGCGTGATGCTTCAGGTATGTTTCCTTTTTCCTTTTCAACAGTTCTATCCTTATATCGATCCCAAAAAACAGATCGACGACTCAGGCTGCGATGACGGTATCTAGTGCCTAGCCTCATTTTTATTTCCTCTCCTGATTCAATAATAGATTATCCATGGGCGAGAGAGCATAAAATGAGGCCACTGCGGGGCATCATTGTATGCTATTCGGTGTGTTCAAAAATGAGCTTTTCAGAGGGTGCGTTATTTATTTAAGCTTTACCATAAATGATTTCTGACACCTTTCTTCAGTTCCTTCATATTTCAAGCAAATCCTAAAAGTACAATTGTTTTCATTGTTGTCTTGTAGTCTCACCTCTTTCGTTCATTCTTAGGTAAAAGATGAGTATCCCGCAGTATTACTGCTCATAGGTAAGTTGTCGCCAGCCAAGTCGCTTCGTTAAAGCATAGCCCTCTTCACTTGTAAAAATGAAAACAGGAAACAAGAAGGATCTTGAGCAATATAGACAAGTATCCTATGAAGAAGGGGCTCTCTATGCCAAATCAGTGGGTGCCTACTTTCTTGAAACCAGTGCTGTGACAGGCGAGAATCTTGATAAGGCATTCATTGGTACTTTCCCCTTATTGCCTCTCCATTGATGTAATTTCTTTATTGTCAAATAGGAATGGTGAAAGGTGTGATGATGTTGTTGCGGAAAGAAGCTGAGGCGAGTGTGGTACCAGAAAAGTCTCGTTGTATTGTTGCTTGAAAAAAACGCATAAAGAAAAAGGCACGTGCCTCCGCTTTGCTGGTGGTTCTGCGAATTTAATTGAAATTGGTTTGGATGATGGAGGTAAGAGGTAAGTGATGCCGTTGTTAGTTTTTGTTCAGGTGCTCATTATGTCTAAGGCACTGATCTCCTTGCGCGCCTCCCACCGGAAATCTCCCTCAACATTCTTGCGAGGTGCGATATCCGAACGCTCGGTCAGTTGGCCACCGTTTCCAAATGTTGGAAGAGGCTCGCTGAGGATGATGTGGTTTGGAAAGCAATTCTTTCTAGCCAATTAAGCGCTTTGGAGGAGGCGGAGATTGCCGATAATTCATCTTGGAAACGAAAGGCACAATGTCCATTTATTGGAGTCAGGTGGGTTGAATATTATCTCTTGGCGACGTCGTCATTATCTCCAAATTAGCGCGTCGATGAAAGGTCCTATTAGTAAATGGAATACGAAGCGTCTCCCTGTAATAAGCATGGGCTTTATGGTCCCGAGGGGACAGGAAAGTCCTCGATGGCCGCTATGTTTACTACTGATAGTATGGTAAGTATCCTCTTCATCGATACTAGAAATACGCCTAATTCCCAGTTCTAGGGACAGGTAGAGGATTCTGGTTTGTTGAAGCGAGAATGTAGGATCAATGGCCAGTCCGCGATGAAAGCGAAAGGTTAGGCGCATGCTAAATTATAACACTTGCATTCTAGAATGGCAAAGAATGAACACCGTCAGCAGCCTTTGTGGAATGATAGTGAATTACTCAATCACCTCCAAGGGGTCCTTTAAAGAAGGTGCTCTGCTTTGTTATTGATAGGTTTTGATTAGCTGAACTGTTCTTTTTTTCATAGTGGATGAATTTGTTCAAAGCATTAAACGGGTACTTAATATGTCTGTTTGATAATCTTCTTTGCCTTTAAACAGCTATTGTAGCGCAAGGAGGACAGTGATATCGTTTTGCTTATTACAGGTTGGAGTTTGCTCCAGATAGCGCTAAAATTTTTCAAGGAAACAAGAAGGATCTTGAAAACGATAGAGAAGTATCCTATGAGGAAGGAGCTAACTATGCCAAATCAGTTGGCGCATTCTTTCTTGAAACTAGCGCTTTGACGGGTGAGAATCTCGGTCAAGCATTCGTCGGTACTTCCCCGCATTGTCCGCGCTAAGCACAACTGTTGTTGTTGTTAGGGATGGCAAAGGGTGTGATGATGTTGTCTCAGCAACATACGGATGCCGACACGAAGGTTAAGAAGACCAAGTCTCGTTGTGTCGTTGCTTGAAAGATACAAGAATTGTGCATCATTATAATGATTTTATTGTGCTCACTTTTACTGGCCAAACTTCAAAAAATTTTCTAAAAATGCCTTCCCGAATGAATCTGAACGGTCATATGCTGTCCTTGGGCTTTCATGTTAGTATAATCTTGTGCCATCATTTTCATCCTTCGTGCGTCGTTCTTGAGCGGATTCCATGAACTGTCGATAAGGGCGACCTCGAAATTTCTCCATGTCTGAAAAGTTGAAGATGAAGGTTAAAGGAATGAAAGGAGTAAATTAGCAAAGTGCTTACGGCAAGAAACTCGTGGAACTCCAGGAAGCCGTCCTTGTTGACATCTGCTTTGTCAAACTCCATGTGCAAAGCGCTTTCGGGAGCCATCATCCCAGTCATGCCTCGGACCAAAGGATTAATGTGTCTCTTTTTGCTGGCTTTGATGAACAGATCTCGCCAGTCGTTGAAGCCAATCTTGCCCGATCCTTCAGGGTCCGCCATGTTGAAGTACTTGAAGGCCCTGTCCACTTGAGTGCCGTCCATACCCAAATTACGAGCAGCCTCTACGGAGTAAACATGAGCGATTGAGGAGAAAAGAAAATTTTCCTATTACGTACCAATAGTTTCTTCGTTGAATTGTCCGTGTGGAGGAGTTTTGTCGATCCGCCCCCTCACAGATTCGATGGCCTGCTGTTGGCGATCATCCATCCTCTGAGTATGGAGTGTTGGAGGCGGAGGAGCTTGTTGAGGAGTGCCATAAGTGATCGACGCGGTGAGGGTCCCAGCGGGTTCATCCTTAGGGGTAGCCAACTTGATTCTGCGGGGAATAAATATTAAAATAATGTTTAAAAAAATACTTGTTGGTGGCGGGTAGTGTTCCGTACTGGTGCTCATGAAGATAACCTCCGGCGGCCTGCACGTCTTTCAATTGAACTTCTCCCCAGCACAAGAAGGCGTCTCGGTGAACGAAATGATGGGAGAAGACGTAAAAGCGCACGAATTGTTCAACGTCCGTTGAAGCCAAACTGAACAGCTCCGCCCACTCCGGATGCAAAGTCTACACCGCACTTAAAATTCAAAAACCAGTAGAGAGGGATGCTATACCTTGTGCACGACATGAGTCGCGTGATGGAAGTCCTTTTTGTGAGGTTTGTTCATACGTGCTCCGGTTTCGATGTCCACGCAAGCATACGGATCGCTATGGTGGTGTTTATCATCAGCGGGCAGATCATCCGCGCTTATCTGTGCGGAATAATTTCGCGGTTAGATTCGGTAACTGCGTATGTTCAGAACGGAGGTACGTACAATGTTTACTACTACGCCCTCCTTGCCGCTCTGCTCTCGAGAAAACATGTTGCTCAGTTGGTGCTTGTTTTATTTTGTGTCTTTCGTCGCAATTCTAATCTCCTATTTATTTGGTCCGCCAAAGGTGTCAATCGCTTTGAATGCGATTGGTCCGCTTACATTAACCGAGTTATTAACCGGACACCTGATCAATGAAGACAAAGACGCGACAAAGAACTCGACGACGCCAGCCATACCCTAGTACCACTTCTGTTGCGCGTGCTCAAACAGGAAATACAAATCAAGCCCATTAAAACTATGAGGAGTGTTTCATAATCTTTCCTGTTGTCCGCGAACGATTTCAGTAGAGATGGATGGAAAGCGGATGAAAAGGGAGAACGCAGGGGGATGATTCCTGCGCATAGCACATTGATGTGGGTGGGGATGAGGACTTGTAAAATTTTTGCACTACAGCGAAGGAATGTTAACAAAAATGCTTCCCCGTAGGCAGCGTATCATGGGTGGCATCCCAGCAACGCCTCAGCTATGTGGTTCCATTCGGGTATTTCCGATATGCTTCGCAACCTGAATGTGTCGACTAGATATCTCCCAAACTACTACAACAACCACTGCGGAACGAAGGGGCTACACGCAGTTAGTGTAATTTCAGGGCCCTGAAATTCAGGCCTGGTGGGATATTTAGATTTTGTAAAATTTACGTTTGTCTGTTAAAAATTACAGAAGGATGGAAGAAGGTGCCAGTCCCTCTTGCGGGTTTCAGTCACTAACTTGTAACTTCCTTAGATACGCACTACGAGGGAGGTGAGTGGATCAAAGTGAACAAACGTGCAGCAACACCATGCAAACGACAAGGCCACAGAGCAGTCTCCCATTCAGGAAACATGTTTCTCTTTGGAGGATTCACTGATGATACCCTTTGCCCCAACACCCTCTTCCGCTTTCACTTTCGTTTGTATCCCCCTCTTTGTTTCTTTCTCCACTCACACTTCACGCAGAGGAGGGTGAATGGTCAGAAGTGAAAGTGAAGAAAGGAGAAAGTCCTTCTCCTCGCCATTCTCACACTGCTGTGGTGTGGAAGAATTCACTGTTCATCTTTGGAGGAGCATTGGAAAAAGGTGCCCTTGATAATACTCTTTATTCCTTCAACTTTGGTACCGTCACCCCCTTGCCCTCCTTCAACCTATGGCACGCATATTTTGATTTCTCACGTGCTGCGTGCGATTTGATTCTTTCAGTTCAAAGGACATGGAAGAAAGTGAGTGTGAAAGGAACTCCTCCTTCAGGACGATGGGGACACTCTGCTGTGGTCTTTGGATCTTCGATGTTCATCTTTGGAGGATTTTCTGAATCCTCTTCCTCCAATCAACTCTTTCAATTCGACTTCGGTACTTTTCCCTCTCTCTCCTTTCCGGTTGTGGGGAAAACTCACTCACGCCAACAATCAATCAGAGAAGAGTCGATGGAGAGAAATCACATCAGAGAATGCTCCATCAAGCCGTCATCTTCATTCCGCGGTGATCTTCAAACACTACATGTTTGTTTTCGGAGGATTTTCAACTTCCAACTTTTCTGATCTTCACCGTTTTGATTTTGGTATGTTCACAGTCTTCGCCTTCTCACCTCCTCCGTCTAACATGACACATATCGCTTGACAACACCCTCACAGAATCGGAGAAATGGGAATTGATTGCAGAAGGATCAGGAAAGATTTCAGAGAGGAGAGGACATGCTGCTGTGGTCTTTGGAGACTTCATGGCCATTCATGGAGGAAGAGACAAATCATCTCCTCTCTCTGACATTCACCTCTTTCACTTTGGTACCTTCTTCCCATTTTCCCCGTTACACATGGCAAACCCACACTCATTGTCTCGCGTTAAAGATAACCGAATCTGGCAAGAATTGAAGGATGAGAAGGAGAATGCAGCAACAGCAAGATATTTCCATTCAATTGTGGAAGGAGAAGGATCCATTTGGATCTTTGGAGGATTGGGATTGGAATCTTCTTCTGATTCCAAATCCAAGAATCTCAATGATCTCTTTGCTTTCAATTTGGGTGAGTTCTATCCACCAACGCGAATGAGTTTCTAGACTCTCTCTCTCTCTCTCTCTCTCTCTCTCTCTCGATCTCTCTATCTCTCTCGCTCTCTCTTTCTCTACGCTGAGGCGCCAAGAGCCCATGGCATAGCCACGGCTTTTGACTGACCATACATCTCTCTCTCTCGCTCTCTTCTCCGATAGCTCTCTCGCTCTCGTTCTCTCCCTCGCACATTCATCTCACTCTTCGCTAATGTAGAGCGTCATCATTTCGGGTTTGCTTCAATGCATGGAGAATTAAAAGGAGAACGTTTCGACTTGCTTCATGCACTTCCCGCTGAGATTGCGATCAATATTCTTTCCAAGTGTGATATCAAGTCGCTGGCTAAGATCGCAACAGTTTCTCATAGCTGGTGTAGGTGAGCACTGCCTTCTTCTTGCATTCTAATTGGTTCTAACGGTTATTATGAATTCATTTCAGTCTTGCTGAAGATGATGCTCTTTGGAAAACTATTTATCAAAGCGCTATCCCAGAGAGCCTCCGAGATAAAACCGAGGGTGAAACAGCCGGTTCCTGGAAAGAGAAGATGAAAACAATTTATCAGAATCCCTTCGATGAACTTGAGTATGTTATATCCTTCGCCCCATCCTATTCTATCGATTACTTATTCATTGAGAAATATAGCGGCACGAAAGGAGTGTTACCTGTCGGCAGTAAATCAGCGGTGGAGGTCCGGCTGGCAATTGTTGGCGCTGGAGGAAGCGGGAAGTCTGCCATGACGATCAAATACATAAATAATCATTTCGTAAGTCCTCGCCTCCTCGACGCCCTCTTAATAATCTCCTTATTAGGTTGATGAATATGATCCTACTATTGGTATCGCGTCGTCTTTCTTTTGAAATCTGATTCGTACCTTATACCTTCCTTTGTAGAGGATTCATACCGCCGCGCTGCTACAATCAATAATCAAGCTGTTTTGATAGAGGTAAGATTTCCATTTTGGTTCGTCAAGGTTTGGGTGCCTAAACTCGCCATTTAGATCTTGGACACAGCTGGCCCTGAAGGTTCAAGAAATAGTTTCCTAAGAGCCGCATTGCTGATCTGTTTTGTCGTCCTCAGAGTTTTATCAGTGCCGAGATAATTTCCTGCAAAGGGCTTCAGGATTTATCATCAACTATGCGATTGATTCTCTGGAATCATTTCAAGCAGGTGAGTTCTGCTACTATTTGACTTATCTAGCTCGCTAACTGCTTCGCGTAGTGGAGAAACACTTGATCCATATCGCGACGGTAATTCTTATAATTCCTTATTAAGCCTCACATCTCCCTGACTAGGTTAAAGGGACAACGCCTAACCCTTATCAGATCGTAATTACAGGTAAACTATTCTCGCCTCTCCCCATTAAATAGGAAATAATGATTTCAAATTTTGTAGGAAACAAATGCGATCTCAAGGAGAAGCGCGTCATTTCATTTGAAGAAGGCGCGCTGTACGCCAAGTCGAATGGTGCCTTCTTTCTGGAGACGAGTGCTAAGACAGGATTCAACATTGAGAAACTGTTCCTGGGTATCTCTCGCTATTTGCTACCACCAACCTAACTGCGATTGTAGGGATAGCAAAGGCAGTTCTTTTGGGTTCTACTGAGCTTCCAACTGTGCCTACCTATGCCAAGCAGAGGTGTACCATTAGTTGAGCATGTTAGCTTTTAGTCCAAAAAGATGCCGAGAGCGAAGCAACATAGGAAATCAAAGTAATCAAACAATTGGTAGCTATTTTTAGTTTCCTATTATTGTCAGTTTGAAATCATTTAAACTTGCGCACGGGATGGAAGAAGGTCTGTCGCTGCTCCTCTGTTGTCTTTGTTAGCCTTATTTTGATCCTCTCATGTGACACTTTGATTACGTACAGATTCGGCAACACAACAAGGAGAGTGGATCAAAGTAAACAAAAGCGCCGCCACACCATGCAAGCGACAAGGCCACCGAGCAATCTCTCATTCAGGAAACATGTTTCTCTTTGGAGGATTCACTGATGATGCCCTTTGTCCCAACACCCTCTTCCGCTTTCAATTCCGTATGTATTCCGCGTTCTAATGCTTACTCTCATCGCTCCTATTTAGAAAAGGAAGAATGGTCAGAAGTGAAAGTGAAGAAAGGAGAAAGTCCTTCTCCTCGCCATTCTCACACTGCTGTTGTTTGGAAGAATTCACTGTTCATCTTTGGAGGAGCATTGGAAAAAGGTGCCCTTGACAACACTCTTTATTCCTTCAACTTTGGTACCAATATCCCTTTGCCCTCCAGTTCCTTTCACACTAAACTCCCCGCGCGGTTTTGATTCTCAGTTCAACGGACATGGAAGAAAGTGAGTGTGAAAGGAACTCCTCCTTCAGGACGATGGGGACACTCTGCTGTGGTCTTTGGATCTTCGATGTTCATCTTTGGAGGATTTTCTGAATCCTCTTCCTCCAATCAACTCTTTCAATTCGACTTCGGTACTTTTCCCTCTCTCTCCTTTCCGGTTGTGGGGAAAACTCACTCACGCCAACAATCAATCAGAGAAGAGTCGATGGAGAGAAATCACATCAGAGAATGCTCCATCAAGCCGTCATCTTCATTCCGCGGTGATCTTCAAACACTACATGTTTGTTTTCGGAGGATTTTCAACTTCCAACTTTTCTGATCTTCACCGTTTTGATTTTGGTATGTTCACAGTCTTCGCCTTCTCACCTCCTCCGTCTAACATGACACATATCGCTTGACAACACCCTCACAGAATCGGAGAAATGGGAATTGATTGCAGAAGGATCAGGAAAGATTTCAGAGAGGAGAGGACATGCTGCTGTGGTCTTTGGAGACTTCATGGCCATTCATGGAGGAAGAGACAAATCATCTCCTCTCTCTGACATTCACCTCTTTCACTTTGGTACCTTCTTCCCATTTTCCCCGTTACACATGGCAAACCCACACTCATTGTCTCGCGTTAAAGATAACCGAATCTGGCAAGAATTGAAGGATGAGAAGGAGAATGCAGCAACAGCAAGATATTTCCATTCAATTGTGGAAGGAGAAGGATCCATTTGGATCTTTGGAGGATTGGGATTGGAATCTTCTTCTGATTCCAAATCCAAGAATCTCAATGATCTCTTTGCTTTCACTTTGAGTAAGTTTCTCTTCCGTTTAAACCTTGCCCTTGCTCTCTTTCTCTCTCTCTCTCTCTCTCTCTCTCTCTCTCTCTCTCTCTCTCTCTCTTCTCTCTCTCTCTCTCTCTCTCTCTCTCTCTCTCTCTCTCTCTCTCTCTCTCTCTCTCTATCTCTCGCTCACGCTCTTCTCTCTCTTCACGTCCGATTGTACTCAATTTGACTAATCCTCGTTCTATTTTATTGTAGATCGCCATCATTTTGGATTGACTTCCCTGAAAGAGGAGCAAGGAGTGGATATCAAGAGCAAACATTTCGACATGATCAATGCCCTTCCTGTTGAAATCTCCCTCGCGATTCTTGCCAAATGTGATCTGAAATCCCTCGCCACTGCTTCAAGAGTTTCTCGCAGTTGGAAGAGGTTCGTTTGTTTTCCCTTCATCAATTGCATTCAAAAGGTCAGGACTCACTTTCCATTTCAATCAAGTCTTGCCGAGGATGATTCTCTGTGGAAGACAATTTATCAAAGCATGGTTGTGTCAGCGAACAAGAACCCCAATTTCAATGCAAAGGAGAAGGAAGAAACTGATTCCTGGAAAGAAATGCTCAAACAGTTTTATCAATCTGCATTTGGTTCGCTCAAGTATGTCATGCCTTCCATCATCCCGCCTAAGCCTCGCCCCTCTGTAGCGCCAGCAAGGGTCAAGTTCCTCCTGACTGTAAAAAGCCTTTTGACGCCAAGATTGTGATTTTGGGCGGAGGCGGGACAGGAAAGTCTGCGATGACAATTCAGTTCGTTATGGGTCACTTCGTAAGTCTCATCCCACCCTTCATCATTATACTAAAGTCACAACCATTTTAAATTAGATAGAGGAATATGATCCAACAATAGGTAAGCTCATTCCTACCTTTTTTAGCCTGTATTAACTAACTCTATTATCAGAGGATAGCTATCGCAAGAATGCTACCATCAATAACGTCGGAGTTATGTTAGATGTACGTCCCTCCTCTTCCTCTCTATTTTTATTCATCAATATGGTTCTTGTTAGATTCTGGATACTGCAGGACCAGAGGGTAACTCTAAATACTATTCTAGTATTTTTCGGAGAAAAGGAAATTTAATTCTTACACCACCAACAGAGTTCAGTGCGATGAGAGATCAGTACATAAGAAGCGGCGGCGGATTCATTGTGAATTATTCAATTGATTCTCGGATGTCATTTGAAGAAGGTACACATTCCTTCATTCCTTTATTCATTCCTCCCTAACTTGTGTATTATTATCAGTGAACACGTATGTTGAACAGATCCGCAGGGTAATTTTAGTGGTATCTCTCGTAACTTATTCATCAAGACTCATTTTCCAATGATACTAGATCAAGGAATCGAACCCCATCCTCCTGATCACAGGAAACAAATGCGATCTGGAACACAAGCGAGAGGTTTCCTTCGAAGAAGGTGCATTGTATGCCAAATCAATTGGGGCATATTTTATGGAGACCAGTGCAAAGACAGGATTCAACATTGACAAGGCCTTTTTGGGTATTCCTCTACGTACCACCGATCTGATCGCAATCTCACCCCTCATACTTCCCGTCAAAAGGGCTTGCCAAAGCAATGGTGTTTGGCGCTGAGGTGCATCCGCCCAACCCAAAGCCTGGCAAGGGTCAGAGGTGCCTTATTAGTTGATGGTGCTGCCATGAGTTGATTGAACTGATTGCAATAAAGGTGGTTAAGTACCCAAAAAAGCAATGCTATTTTTAGATTCGCGGAATGTTGCCCAACATTTTACTTTGCACAGGAGGATGGAAGAAGGTCTGTCGCTGCGTCCCCAGCATCTCTCGTGAACTGAAATTTCTCTCACAACAGAACCGGCAACACAGCAACAAGGAAAGCGGAGCAAATTGAACAAAGGCGCATCCACATCGTCGTGCAAGCGACAAGGCCAAGGAGTGGAAATCAAGAGGAAGCGCTTTGACATGGTCAATGCCCTTCCTGCTGAGATCATCTTCGCCATTTTTGCCAAATGTGACCTGAAGTCCCTCGCCACAGCTAGTATCTCGCAGTTGGAAGATGTTCGTTTCCCTTTCTTCAATTGAATTTCAAATAATCGGCAGGTTCACTCCCAATTGCAATCAAGTCTTGCCGAGGATGATTCTCTGTGGAAGGCCATTTATCAATGCATTTACCAAAACGTTGTGCCTGAAAGCAAGAACCCCAACTTCAATGTCAAGGAAAAGGGAAGGCATGATTCCTGGAAAGAACTGCTCAAGCGATTTTATCAATCGCCATTCGAGTCTCTCAAGTATATCAGTAGTGCCACACCCAATTTCTTCATCCGCTAACATAATCTTGTTAGGGCCACCAAGGGTGCTTTTCCACCTCACACTAAGTATCCTTTTGTAGCCAAAATTGTTGTTTTGGGCGCGGCAGAGACAGGAAAGTCTGCAATGACTGTACGATTTATTGCCGACCATTTCGTACGCAACTACACCTTCCTGTTATTTTTGATTTCTTCCTCATGTTGATTCATCAGGTCGAAGAATATGATCCAAATATCGGTATGCCTAGTTTCTTCAAGTTCTTTGTTAAATGATTGTTTCCCCTTTGTCAGCGGATACCTATAGGAAGCCAGCCACCATCAATAACATGGGAGTCTTGTTAAATGTACGTAGGCTTTGGTGTCCCGATCAATTTTTCCTAACAAAGTCATGCCTTTGTAGATTCTTGATACCGCAGGGCCAGAAGGTAACTCTAACGTCAGGAAGAATTCATGTAAAATCCCCTGCGCCAATTAGAGTACAGTGTGATGAGGGAGTACGATATACGGCTGGGCAAGGGCTTCGTTGTGAAATACGCGATTGATCATCGGCCTTCGTTCGAGGAAGGTGAGTACTATTCCTACTTTTCTTCGAATCGCACTAACTACTCGTTCCACTACAAGTTAAAGTGTTTATTAGGAATCTCCGCAGGGTAAAATATTCGAAATTCTCAATACCCTTTTACACATTTCCCCAACAGGCCAAAGAAGAAGAAGACTGCAATCCCGTCATCTTGATAACAGGTAAGTCTCTTGTCTTGCGCTGATCTTTTGTGAGCATTCTAATTGATTCTATGGCAGGAAACAAATGCGATCTGGAAGATAAGCGACAGATTTCCTGCAAAGAAGCTGCCGAGTATGCACAGTCTATTGGGGCATTCTTCATGGAAACCAGTGCAAAGACAGGATTGAACATTGACAAGGCCTTCCTCGGTATCTCATCCATTCTCTTCTTTATGATTAAGTCATTATCTGAATACAACAGGGGTTGCAAAAGCACTTGCGGCTGCTGAGGTGCAGACTTCCCCACCAGCTCAGACTGCAAAACAGCGGTGTCTTATTTGTTGAAATACAAAAATGTGCGGAAATCAGATAACAAATTCCAAAAACACGAAATTACGGTTCCGTGAATTGCCAGTTAGCTTGAGGATGGAGGACGGTGAGGAGCTGCAAGATGAAGAACAAGAAATACTCCTCTGCTGGAATAAGGACTGTGGGTGCGCTACTGCTAAGCACCTCACGTCAACGATGTGCATAAAATGTGGTCATCTCTCGCTTGGTCACATTTCCCGCCAGAAACTCTCCCTCATCACCCAGGTCCTGGAAGGTACCTGCCTAACTCCGCTCGAGCCCTGGTCCAATTCCCAATTACTTCCTCTTTGTCATCAGGAGTCGATGAGATTCCTTGGTTACAAATGGACATCTTTCGAGTAGATGTGAGCAGCTTGCTGAAAAGCTTGGTGAACCCAACCAAGTTCAAGTTCAATGAAAGTGATGTTTGGGTGT
>Ga0209935_1004406_pt1 | contig 13027 bp, 9 predicted proteins | sample ThiBio_1000_plan_2_FD_183958 | JGI IMG/M metagenome (GOLD analysis project Ga0209935, IMG submission 183958) | Wastewater bioreactor microbial communities from Cape Town, South Africa - Thiocy_cont_1000_plan (SPAdes) | ecosystem: Engineered > Bioreactor > Thiocyanate-remediating >... | reverse complement strand
AACGACGGCGCATCCATGAAGGTCATGAACTTGTTCTCCTCGGGACGCATATCGCCCGCAGACGGTACGTGCTTGAGAGTCATGGCGCAGAGGAGTAATAGGAAGAGGAGTATAGGAGGAGGAGGAGGAGTATCTTCGCGCTGTGGCGACGGGTGATTGTGGAGCAACTGGCTCAAGGAGTGAGGGAGGTGTGGGTGTGGCGGTGGGGTGTGTGAGAACGAACAAGGAGCAGCAGCGCAGCGGAGCAGCTCCTTCGGTTCCCTCTGCGCGTGGTAGGTACCAGCAGTCGAGGTTGTGAGAGATATGATGCCTCTATTTTACTAGTAGTAGTATGATACCTACAATACAAATAACATACGAGAGAATACACAGTGAGATAGATAGATAGATAGATAGATAGATTTTGATGGACACGAAATGCTGAGTGCAAGTCGGCGCAATCAATAAATAGCAAGCAGTCCAGCGCGGGTAGCTGAGGAAGTGTGTGGGTGTGGATGTGGATATAGATATGGACGTGGTAGTGGTGCTATCGACGGCCCTTGGGCCGCAGGAACTGTTGCGCATTCATCTCGACGATATCGGCCTCTGAGAAGAAGCTCAGGAAGCCAGCCGGTTTGCCTTCCGGTACCTCCTGCGCCGATTTCGATCCCGAGGCCTTGGTGCTTTCGGTCCGTCGCGTTGGAGAAGGGTAAGATGGAGGCGTGCTCGCAGGCTGACTGGGCCAACGTATCACGTGGCCGCTCGGGCTATCGGGGTTGCTGACCGAGCGTGGGCTGCCGTCGCGCGCCGGGGAGTCTTGCGGTGAGTTGGGCGTGGTCTTGGAGCGAGGAGAGAATGCATGGTCCGCCGGTGGGCTCTTGCTGATCTTGCTCAGGTTCAAGCTGAGCTTCGATTGCGAGTAGCTCTTGCGTACGGGCGTTCCTTTGTTGCTTGGCGGCGATGGTTGGGAGGGCACGCGCGAGAACTTGCTGGCGCTGCCGCCGCCACTGGCGCCCGCAGGAGCGTGGAGGTCCAAGAAGCTTGCCGACTTGATCGAGACACGACGCGGAGAGCTCGGAGCCGATTTCGTGGTACCGGTGACGGGCCACTCGCCGCTTGCCGAGTGCTCACCGAACGAGTTGAGGTACGCCAGGCCCATTGAAGTCGAGCGCAGCGGTGTGTCACCATCGGCCGAATGGCTCGAGAGCGGCACGGTCGTCGCTCGGCGTTGCTGCGGACCGGCAAGCGCCGATAGCGCATACATGGTGTCCTTGAGCGAGGCCGCCGAGCCAGGCGAGAGGCTCAGTACACTGAACGCTGCTGCGTTGCCCGCCATCTGCTCGGCCACCATGCTCACGAGCTCGGCCTCGACGCTCACCATGCTCGGCCGTTCGTCGGGCTCGAACGCGCAGCATCGCCGAAACAACGACACCAGCCGCATGCCATATCGCTCCTCCTCGTCGCTCGAGAGTCGAGGAGAGATGCCGGCAAGCACGGCCTTGCGTACTTCTGGCACTGACATTCCTTGGAATGGAATGCCCATCGTCATCAGCTCGTACAACACCATTCCGAACCCAAACACTGCCCGTTCCCCACGCCAATCAATCAATCAATCAGCTCCAAGAGGCTACAAGACCAGGAGAGAGAGCACACGAACCATCGACAGCTTGACTGAGCCACGCATCCGGAATGGCTCCTTCGATCTCGGGAGGTTGCCAGCCTGTGGTTCCGACTGCTTGGCCTCGAGGAGTCTCGAGCACTGTAGCGACTCTCTCGTTCGGCACGACCTTGGCCGAGTCAAAGTCTCCGATCTGGAGAGCGCTGATCTCGTTGTCGTGGGTCACCGACACGAGGATGTTGTCGGTCTGTGATGCCCGGACAGTGAGTGACGGGCGAATTACGCAGCAATCGATGGTGGAAACGTACCTTGAGGTCGCGATGAAGCACCGACTGTCGATGCAAGAACGCCAGTCCCGACGCGATCTGTTGCGCATACCGACACACTTGGAGACGAGAGAAGCGCTGGCTCGACGCTGCGAGCTTCTCCATGTGAGAGCGCAACGAGCATGAGTGCCGAGTCGAGAACAAGCTCAGCTTCTCGGGTGTGATTGAGTGTCCAAGATCTGCATCAATCAATCCATTCATTCACCAAGATCATTGAGTGAGTGAGAGACATGATTCAAGACCTGCTGCAGCTGCACGAGGAGCAGGAGGAGCACGCACAGGTCAAGATGTTTGGATGTGGAGGCAGCGACTGCATCAGCTCGATCTCCTTCTTGAACGACATGATCTCGCTCTCGGTCGACATCTCAGACGAGAGGCTCTTCACGGCGCAGCTCCATCCTGATCGTTCCCAACACGTGTGCACACACACAGCCAACCACCAATCATCAATCATCAGTTGGTTGTTGATTGATTGATTGATATCTCGAGACTGGAGCATCGATATCTCTCTCTCTTGATATCTTGTGCGCGTGTGCGCGTGTTTGAGTGAGAGAATCACAGCCAACCAAACCAACCTTTGACGAGACAAGCACTGACGATGGTGCCTCCTGCTCCTCGGCCAAGACGCTCGGTGAGGATCACATCGGAGACCGTCATGTCGCGCAGTGGGTTGCGACGAGAGAACTTCTTCTCGCGTTGTTGGAGCGCTTGAGCGCGAGCTTGGAGGTCTGCCTCGCGCAGCTCGAGCTCGACTGAGAACCGTCGAAGCAGCGAGGCTGCAGCTGCTTGCGCGCCCTGGAACGACGTTGCAGGGATAAGGATCGATGCGGGGTGGTGGTACGCTCGACGAAAAGGCCGACGAGCAGGCGCCAGGCACGGTAGGTAATATCGATATCTTCACACGTACCCCATCTTCGGTCATCACGTTGGCTGTTGTGGTGGTGCTGGCAGGGCGAGGACGGAGGGTAAAGCGAGGGCGCAGGTGACTTGCTGTTGGTGGTGGTGATATGGTGATGAGGCTGGCGTGGCTGGCCTGTTGGGCGGGGAGCGCGATGCCGTGGTACCGTGCCCGTGGCAACGACCCGTTGCTGTGCATACGCTCCTGGTTGGTCTCCTCTTCATCTGCTGTTGATGTTGATGCTGTTGCGTCGCCACACTGCCTCACAAACACCCCGCTCCCTTGCGTCGTGAGGACGAAGGTCCCGCTGAGAGAGCGAGAGCTCGGTATCCTCGATGATGCGACAGGCAGATATCTGGCGGGAGCGGATAATAAGATGAGGAGCATACCCCGGCGCCGAAAGTGTCCACCAATCTGGCGTGTGTATGACGAGCACCACCCACAGATTCGCGCGACATTTCGAGTAATCACTGCCCGACTTCCACGCGGCCTCCTCTCCCTTTCTGCCCCTGCTGCTCGCCGCCATTCCCTCCTCGCCCTCCTCGCCTCGCCACCTTCCTCCCTCCTCCTTCCTCCCGCTCGTCCCCCGTTCCATCCGTTCTTCCTCCTCCTCCTCCCTCTCGCGTTGCCATGATACTTGAAACCCAAGCCGCGTCTCTGTGGGTCGCCAATCACCTTCGTCGCTTCACGGACCTCGCCGAGGAGCAGGTGTGCGAGTTCCAGCTCGAGCTGCAGCGTCGCTTGCTCGCCAAGTTCGCCGGCCACTGGTACGAGGACCAAGCCGTGCGCGGCTCGGCCTTCCGTTCGATCTTGATCGACTGCGAGAACAACCTCGTCGACGAGCTGATTCTTTCGGCCGCCGAGCACGCCGGCGTGTGCGACCTCACGGCGCGCCTCGTGTTCCTCGGCGCCGTCCGTTTGTTCATCGATCCTCGCGAGGTCGTGTGCGCGCCCGAGCGCGGCCGCAAGACCGAGTTCGTCATCTATCGAAACGGCTCGTCGTCGTCGTCGCCGCCCTCGTCGCCACCCTCGGCTGCCAATGCCGCTGCCGGGGGTGGTGCCTCGGGCTCTGCCAGCGCGAGCGCCTCGTCGTCGTCGACCTCGCCGCATCGTGGCTACTCGTTCCGTCGCTTCCACGGCCACCACCACCACGGCCATCAACACCACCAGTCGTTGCCGTTGCTGCAATCGCAACAACAACAGCAACAGCAGCAAGCCAACTACCGTGCGCCATTGGTGCAGTACTCGCACATCATGTCGGCGCCCTTCGTCGCCTCGGCCATGTATCATACGGGCGCCACCAATGCCGCCTCGGTTGCGTGCCGTCCCACGACCGAGGTGTACGCTCAACCGCGCGTCCAACAACTCGTGCTCTAATGCACCATTGTCGCCGTTGTCGTCGTCGTCGTGGCCATTGCCGCTGTCTTCTTGCCCCATCATTCCTTCATTGATTGTTCAGTGTGTGTATGTGTACGTGCCCGCGTGTTGATTGTTGATTTCTATCTATCTGCCTGTCTACCTGCCCCCTCTTTCTGTCCTTCGATGCAACGGCCCCGACCATGGTCGCGCCGCTCTCCGTTACGTCCTCGCCGTGATGGCGTGTGTTGTACGCTCGTGTGCGTTTTGTCGGTTAGTGCCACCGTGGCCTTGCCGCTGTGGCCTCCTGGTTGTTTCTCGCCAATGCGACCCTCGTACTCGTCCTCCTCCTCCTCCTTCCTCGTCAGGATTGTCGCCGTTGCCGTTACTTGGTGTTGCTTGTCTCTCTCTCTCTCTCTCTTGCTTTCTTTCTTTGCGTCGTGCCATGCCGTAGTCTTGTTCTGTGAGTATTGTAAGCGTACGAACCGCGCCATTCGTTAACTCGAGGCGTGCTTGTTCATTCTCGTCCAACGCGCGCACCAATGTATGTATGTTGGTTTCTTCGTTTCTTGTGTGTACATATGTGCGTGCGTGCGTGTGCCTGTACACTTGCATTGTTGTTGCATTTGTTGTTTGCTTACGCGTTCTATCTGCCTATTTGTCTAGCTATCTATCGTTCGTTCGTTCGTCCCATGTCTTCTTCAACTGCATAGTTATTTATGTGCAGTTACTTATGATTATGATGATATCATCGCACACGCCCTCGCTTCGTTGGCATTCCGTTTCGTATACAAACGTGAAAGCTCGCAATCCCTCCCCTATCTCTATCTCTCTCTTCGTGTTAGTGTTCGATCTGGCAGCGTGCCAAACTATGTTGTTGCCTGCTGCCTCTGCTTGCCGTGAGGATCCGTGGTCTCACTCGTCGAGAATATGAGGAACCATGTCAGATACCCACGGCTGTGTCTGTGTCTGTGTCAGATTGCCTGTTGACCTCGTGTCTCTCTTGTATCTATGAACATCTGTCGATAGTTGGCGTACGCATGTACAAGCGCCACGCATCACGATATAATATTGATTGTCTTCTTCGTTCCAGCAACAGCAACAACTTCTCCTTGCTTGCTAGCTAGCCAGTCAACCATCTGGATGAAGCTCGAACTCTCCCGTAAAGTAAATCGCGCAATCATTGATTTTGTACACTGTGGTGAGCGATCGAGCGAATGTCGCCGTCCGAATGAGAATGACCTGACTACGCGCCATCACGTAATGCCACGGCGCATGGCGGTTACTTAGGCAGGTAGATGGCCATGCCCATACGCTCGACCAATCGTTCTTCGCATGGCAGTCCTGACTCGCGCATCAACGCCTGCATTGCGCACGTATGTGTGGATGTGTGGAGGTGCAGCGTGAGTTGCAGGTGTCCGCGAGCTTGGTTGCTCAAATGCGCCACTGCCTCTGAGGCCTGGCGTCGCGTGAATGTACCCTCAGATGCACGGTGTTCTGTCCAATGTCGCCGAAACAACCAACGCAAGAACAGCAAGCCAGTAGACAGCAGCACCATTGCGGCAGGACATTCATGGAGCTCGAACGTGCCTGCAATCAATCAATCCCATCAATCAATCAATCAATCGACCGCGGGTCGTGGTGAGCGAGCGCGAGTACTCAAGCGAGCTACTACCGTGCGTACCTCGACGATCGAGCCACCGCTTTCGCCAGCACGAACGTGTACCACTGCTCGGTCGCCCCATCGGCAAGTCGGCGTGTAGAAGATTGTCGTGAACGAGAGATCCTCCGGAGGCCCCTCACGCTCATCGTCGGCGCGTGATACCGTCGAGATATTGCGCGCTGCATCGCGCAGCTTACGCCATACTTCGGCTGGCTCCACTCCAGCAATCGTAAACTGTTCAACCATCACGAACCAACGAACCAACGGCGTCGTTAAGTGCGCGAACAAGCAATCGTATCAGTAGTTGGTAGGCGACGTCCGAACCTCAAGAACCACTCCGGGCTTCTGGCACATTGTCTATCGAGTGGTGAGTGGGAAGAACGGCACGATGGTGTGGATGGATGGATGGATAGATAGATAGGTTGGTTGTGTGCGTGTGTGGAGGTGCTTGCGTGCTTGGCGATTGCGAGGAACAGCAGCGAACGACACGTGGCCGTGGTGCGCGTGCGGTAGAGACCACCGCGCCCGTCGCTACATATTCCGCCTTCAACCGCTGCTCCGCTCCTTCCGCTCCGCGCCACGCCGCGCTCTTGTGTTGGAGGGGAAACACAAATAGATATATATTATCGACGACGAGGAGGAGGAGGAGGAGAACTGCTACGTGTAGTCGTTATGAATAGCGAAGAAACGAGCAGCGTAGAGAGGAGAGGAGTAGACGAGAGGAGACTGGTTGTGACTGCCAACCAACCAACCAACGCAACCGTATCCTCGCTCGTTCGACAAGAATGTACAACTGAAACAACGTATAAACCAACCAACCAACCAACTAACTAACTAACTAACAACTGTATGGCACCTCGGCTTACGTGGCATTGATCGTCGGCAGACAATAGTCGCTTCCAAACACGTCTTCGACCGGGATGCGCACCTTGAGCTCCGTGTACTCATCGGCGCACGATGCCTCGGCATCACACTCGGCCGTACAGAACTGGTGAGCTGGGATACGCACGTTCACCAGCATCGTGGTCGCGCAGTCGCCGTCGCTTCCACTCGATGGCGCCTGACACTCGCCGCACATATCGGCCAACGGAATCTCGACCTCGACGTCGACAAACTCGCTGCAATCCGTGACGTTGCCACACACCCATGTATGCACACAGCCCTTGCTCGGGTCGCACGTATCGGTCGTGCAGTGGTCACCGTCGTCGCAATTCACTGGCTGTGTCGTGCAACCAATCGTCGGGTCGCACGAGTCAATAGTGCAGGCGTTGTTGTCGTTGCACGTGATCGGAGTGAAGACGCAGCCCACCAGCGGGTCACACGAGTCCAAGGTGCAGAGGTTGTTGTCGTTGCACGTGATCGGAGTGTGGACGCAGCCGAGCGTAGCATTGCAGCTATCGCTGGTGCACGCGTTCCTGTCGTCGCAGTTCATCGGCGTGTAGACACACCCGCTCGACGGATCGCACGAGTCCACCGTACACAACAAACCATCATCGCAGCTCACTGGCGTATGCACGCAGCCCTTCGATGGGTCACACGAGATCGTAATGCACGCATCGCTGCTGGTACCGCAATCTGCCGGCGTGTGAACGCAGCCAGTCGACGGATCGCACGAGTCGACCGTGCACGCATTGCCATCGTTGCAGTTCACCGTTTGATCCATGCAACCAATCGTAGTGTTGCAGGTGTTAATGACGCATGCGTTGTGCTCGTCGCAGTCCACCGGTGTGTGGATGCAGCCTTGCACCGCGTCGCACGAGTCCGTCGTGCACGCATTGCCGTCGTTGCACGAGATCGGAGTGTGCGTGCAGCCTTGAACCGCATCGCACGAGTCCGTCGTGCATGCGTTGTTGTCGTTGCACGAGATCGGAGTGAACACGCAGCCGATGCTTGTGTCGCACGAGTCGGCCGTGCATGCGTTGTTGTCGTTGCACACCACTGGCGATGTCGTGCATCCCGTCTGGTTGTTGCAGCCGTCGATGATGCACGCATTGTTCGAGTTGCACACTCGCGGCGTCGTTGTGCATCCCGTCTGAGAGCTGCAGCCGTCGATCAAGCATGCATTGTGCGAGTTGCACACCAGCGGAGTGTGGTTGCATCCCGTCACTGGATCGCACGTGTCGACCGTGCATGCATCTCCGTCGTCGCAGTTCACTGCCGCATGGTGACAGCCGGTCGCCGGATCGCACGAGTCGATCGTGCATGCGTTGTTGTCGTTGCACGAGATCGCCGTCTCTTGACATCCCGTCAGCGGATCGCAAGTGTCGTTGGTGCACGCATTGTTGTCGTAACAAACCACTGGCACATGCACGCAGCCGGTCGTCGAGTTGCACGAGTCGGTCGTGCAAGCATTGTTGTCGTTGCACGAGATCGGAGTGAACACGCAGCCGCTGGCGGTGTCGCACGAGTCGGTCGTGCAGGCGTTGTTGTCGTTGCACGTGATGGGAGCAAAGGTGCAGCCGTTGATGGGGTCGCACGAGTCCGAGGTGCAGGCATTGTTGTCGTTGCACGTGATGTTCGTAAACACACAACCAGTCGACGGATCGCACGAGTCGGTGGTGCAAGCGCTGTTGTCGTTGCACACGAAGGGCGTGTGGACGCAGCCGGTGGCCGAGTCGCACGAGTCGACCGTGCAGGCGTTGTTGTCGTTGCACGTGATCGGAGTGAAGACGCAGCCGTTGACTGGGTCACACGAGTCGGAGGTGCAAGCGTTGTTGTCGTTGCACGTGATCGGAGTGTGGACGCAGCCCTGCGCGGTGTCACACGAGTCCGAGGTGCAAGCGTTGTTGTCGTTGCACGAGATCGGAGTGTGGATACAGCCAGTCGATGGGTCGCACGAGTCGGAGGTGCAGGCGTTGTTGTCATCGCACGAATATGGCGTAGCGTAACAACCGATCGTGCTGTTGCACGAGTCGACCGTGCAGGCGTTGTTGTCGTTGCACACAGCCGGTGTGTAGTAGCAACCAACAGTGGTGTTGCACGAAGGTACCAGGCACAAGTTGCTTGTGTCGCAACCCACGGGCGTGAAGATACAACCACGAGTAATATCACACGAATCAGCTGTGCAAGCGTTGTTGTCGTTGCACCGAACGGGTGTGTGGATGCAGCCTTGCACCGTGTCGCACGAGTCCGTCGTGCACGCATTGCCGTCGTTGCAATCAGTTTGATGGTGCTCACAGCCAAGAGTGGTATCGCACGAGTCCGTCGTGCATGCGTTGCCGTCGTTGCACGAGATCGGAGTGAACACGCAGCCGATGCTTGTGTCGCACGAGTCGGCCGTGCATGCGTTGTTGTCGTTGCACACCACTGGCGATGTCGTGCATCCCGTCTGGTTGTTGCAGCCGTCGATGATGCACGCATTGTTCGAGTTGCACACTCGCGGCGTCGTTGTGCATCCCGTCTGAGAGCTGCAGCCGTCGATCAAGCATGCATTGTGCGAGTTGCACACCAGCGGAGTGTGGTTGCATCCCGTCACTGGATCGCACGTGTCGACCGTGCATGCATCTCCGTCGTCGCAGTTCACTGCCGCATGGTGACAGCCGGTCGCCGGATCGCACGAGTCGATCGTGCATGCGTTGTTGTCGTTGCACGAGATCGCCGTCTCTTGACATCCCGTCAGCGGATCGCAAGTGTCGTTGGTGCACGCATTGTTGTCGTAACAAACCACTGGCACATGCACGCAGCCGGTCGTCGAGTTGCACGAGTCGGTCGTGCAAGCATTGTTGTCGTTGCACGAGATCGGAGTGAACACGCAGCCGCTGGCGGTGTCGCACGAGTCGGTCGTGCAGGCGTTGTTGTCGTTGCACGTGATGGGAGCAAAGGTGCAGCCGTTGATGGGGTCGCACGAGTCCGAGGTGCAGGCATTGTTGTCGTTGCACGTGATGTTCGTAAACACACAACCAGTCGACGGATCGCACGAGTCGGTGGTGCAAGCGCTGTTGTCGTTGCACACGAAGGGCGTGTGGACGCAGCCGGTGGCCGAGTCGCACGAGTCGACCGTGCAGGCGTTGTTGTCGTCGCACGAGATCGGAGTGAAGACGCAGCCCGTAGTAGCGTTACACGAGTCGGAGGTGCAAGCGTTGTTGTCGTTGCACGTGATCGGAGTGTGGACGCAGCCCTGCGCGGTGTCGCACGAGTCGGAGGTGCAACGATTGCTGTCGTAGCACGAGATCGGAGTGTGGACGCAGCCCTGCACGGTGTCGCACGAGTCGGAGGTGCAGGCGTTGTTGTCATTGCAATTGATTTGAGCATGCTGGCAGCCAACCACAGGGTCGCACGTATCAGCTGTGCAGGCGTTGTTGTCGTTGCAATCCAAGGGCGCCGTAGTGCAGCCGAGAACTGGGTCGCACGAGTCGACCGTGCACGCATTGCCATCGTTGCAGTTCAGTGACGAGCTCATACAACCAATCGTAGTGTTGCACGAATCGACTGTGCAAGCGGAACCAGTGCAGATTACCGGTGTGTGGATGCAGCCTTGCACCGCGTCGCACGAGTCGACCGTGCACGCATTGCCGTCGTTGCAACTGAGTTGGGTGTGCGTGCAGCCTTGAACCGCATCGCACGAGTCCGTCGTGCATGCGTTGCCGTCGTTGCACGAGATCGGAGTGAACACGCAGCCAGTCGTCGAGTTGCACGAGTCGGCCGTGCATGCGTTGTTGTCGTTGCACACCACTGGCGATGTCGTGCATCCCGTCTGGTTGTTGCAGCCGTCGATGATGCACGCATTGTTCGAGTTGCACACTCGCGGCGTCGTTGTGCATCCCGTCTGAGAGCTGCAGCCGTCGATCAAGCATGCATTGTGCGAGTTGCACACCAGCGGAGTGTGGTTGCATCCCGTCACTGGATCGCACGTGTCGACCGTGCATGCATCTCCGTCGTCGCAGTTCACTGCCGCATGGTGACAGCCGGTCGCCGGATCGCACGAGTCGATCGTGCATGCGTTGTTGTCGTTGCACGAGATCGCCGTCTCTTGACATCCCGTCAGCGGATCGCAAGTGTCGTTGGTGCACGCATTGTTGTCGTAACAAACCACTGGCACATGCACGCAGCCGGTCGTCGAGTTGCACGAGTCGGTCGTGCAAGCATTGTTGTCGTTGCACGAGATCGGAGTGAACACGCAGCCGCTGGCGGTGTCGCACGAGTCGGTCGTGCAGGCGTTGTTGTCGTTGCACGTGATGGGAGCAAAGGTGCAGCCGTTGATGGGGTCGCACGAGTCCGAGGTGCAGGCATTGTTGTCGTTGCACGTGATGTTTGTGAACACACAGCCGATCGATGGATCGCACGAGTCGGTGGTGCAAGCGTTGTTGTCGTTGCACGTGACTGGGGTGGCAGTGCAGCCAACGCCAGTCACGCAACCATCGACCGTGCAGGCGTTGTTGTCGTTGCACGTGATTGGCGTAGCAACGCATCCAAGGGTTGCGTTGCACGAACCCTTGGTACACGGATCGTTGGTTGTACAGTTGACGGCGGCAAAAACACACCCCATGGCTGGGTTGCACGAGTCAATAGTGCAGAGGTTGTTGTCGTTGCACGAGATCGGAGTGAAGACGCAGCCGGTGGAAATGTCGCACGAGTCCAAGGTGCAGAGGTTGTTGTCGTTGCACGAGATCGGAGTGAAAACACAGCCGTTGACTGGATCACACGAATCCGAGGTGCAAGCGTTGTTGTCGTTGCACGTGATCGGAGTGTGACTGCAGCCGGTAGTAGTATTGCACGAATCCAAGGTACAAGCATTGTTGTCGTTGCACGTGTCTACCGTGTTGACGCAGCCGGTCGCTGGATTGCACGAGTCAATCGTGCAGGCGTTGTTGTCGTTGCAGTTACGCGGAGAGTTGATGCAGCCGATCGTAGTGTTGCACGAGTCGACCGTGCACGCGTTGCCATCGTTGCAGTTGACTGGAGAGAAGATACAACCAATCGTAGTGTTGCACGAGTCGGTTGTGCAAGCGTTGTTGTCGTTGCATGTTACGGGTGTGTGGATGCAGCCTTGCACCGCGTCGCACGAGTCCGTCGTGCACGCATTGCCGTCGTTGCACGAGATCGGAGTGTGCGTGCAGCCTTGAACCGCATCGCACGAGTCCGTCGTGCATGCGTTGTTGTCGTTGCACGAGATCGGAGTGAACACGCAGCCAGTCGTCGAGTTGCACGAGTCGGCCGTGCATGCGTTGTTGTCGTTGCACACCACTGGCGATGTCGTGCATCCCGTCTGGTTGTTGCAGCCGTCGATGATGCACGCATTGTTCGAGTTGCACACTCGCGGCGACGTCGTGCATCCCGTCTGAGAGCTGCAGCCGTCGATCAAGCATGCATTGTGCGAGTTGCACACCAGCGGAGTGTGGTTGCATCCCGTCACTGGATCGCACGTGTCGACCGTGCATGCATCTCCGTCGTCGCAGTTCACTGCCGCATGGTGACAGCCGGTCGCCGGATCGCACGAGTCGATCGTGCATGCGTTGTTGTCGTTGCACGAGATCGCCGTCTCTTGACATCCCGTCAGCGGATCGCAAGTGTCGTTGGTGCACGCATTGTTGTCGTAACAAACCACTGGCACATGCACGCAGCCGGTCGTCGAGTTGCACGAGTCGGTCGTGCAAGCATTGTTGTCGTTGCACGAGATCGGAGTGAACACGCAGCCGCTGGCGGTGTCGCACGAGTCGGTCGTGCAGGCGTTGTTGTCGTTGCACGTGATGGGAGCAAAGGTGCAGCCGTTGATGGGGTCGCACGAGTCCGAGGTGCAGGCATTGTTGTCATTGCACGTGATGTTCGTAAACACACAACCAGTCGACGGATCGCACGAGTCGGTGGTGCAAGCGCTGTTATCGTTGCACACGAAGGGCGTGTGGACGCAGCCGGTGGCCGAGTTGCACGAGTCGGTGGTGCAGGCGTTGTTGTCGTTGCACGAGATCGGAGTGAAGACGCAGCCGTTGACTGGGTCACATGAGTCGGAGGTGCAAGCGTTGTTGTCGTTGCACGAGATCGGAGTGTGGACGCAGCCCTGCACGGTGTCGCACGAGTCGGAGGTGCAAGCGTTGTTGTCATTGCACGTGATCGGAGTGTGGACGCAGCCCTGCACGGTGTCGCACGAGTCGGAGGTGCAGGCATTGTTGTCATCGCACGAGATCGGAGTGTGGATACAGCCAGTCGATGGATCGCACGAGTCGACCGTGCAGGCGTTGTTGTCGTTGCAA
>Ga0209935_1004405_pt1 | contig 13028 bp, 8 predicted proteins | sample ThiBio_1000_plan_2_FD_183958 | JGI IMG/M metagenome (GOLD analysis project Ga0209935, IMG submission 183958) | Wastewater bioreactor microbial communities from Cape Town, South Africa - Thiocy_cont_1000_plan (SPAdes) | ecosystem: Engineered > Bioreactor > Thiocyanate-remediating >... | reverse complement strand
ACCGGTACACGGAACTGGCTCATTGAATCACGTTCACGAATCGTGACTTGATTGTCCTTGATCGAGTCGTGGTCTACCGTGATAGCGAATGGAATGCCAATCTCATCCGATCGTGCATACCTATCAAGAGATAGAGCCATTGGCTCGCATTGTGTTAATCGCTATGCTACAAGCTCCACTCTCGTATCGATATGCGCACCTTCGTCCAATCGATTGTCCACCGGCCTCGATCTTGCAAAGAATCTCGTTACGCTCCAGCTCCTCGACTGTCATACGGAGCATACCATCAGCAACCCATGGATTCGATTGGAGGTTATTGCTCGATAGGCAGCGTACCGACTTGCTCGCAGAGTGTATCAAGCTCGGGAGTTTGCGTCAGTGTCAAGACACATGCTTGTATCGGCGCAATCGCCGCTGGCAACGTGAGCACTGTGCGTTGTTCATCATCTTGACGAACGACAAAGTTCTGCTCGAGTAGCGCATACAGGATACGACTGATTCCAAACGAAGGTTCAATGATCGATGGAATGATTCGTTGACCTGCCTCGGTGGTCGTGACACTCTTGAACTCGATAGCCGACGATGGCAAGCTCACAGTGCTGCCATTGCTCAACTTCAATGAAGCAGTTCTATCGATTGATGGTGGATCGTGTGAGAGACCTTGTTCTAGACAAGAGTATCAGCCCGCTGCTTCCAACATACCCGGCATTGGCGAATTGCTGCTGCAACTGCATCGTTTCACTCTCGGATAGCACACTTAGCTGCTCGAGAATGTGCTTGGCCTCCGCTCGAAATGCCTTGCCAATGGCAGCTCGATCTGGAATCAGCTCCAGCTTTGTGACCGTGCGCTGGTGGTGGAAAGCGCTTTACAATCAGTACATCCGATGCACGGCATGAAACGGTATGGCTCGACGTACGGGACCATCAGGGTATGGCACGAACACTGACAAGCTCTGTTTGCTTCTCTCCGAATGAACCGTAAGATCAAAGCAACCGCGATCAGCAATACCGACACATTCGACCCATCCCTGTTGATTGTGTGCAAGAGTGAGCGTCGATGACGGGATTGCATTGGAACAGCTTGCAAGGAGCAGCGTACATAGGAAGTGAGCAGCTCAGCATCCCAGCATTGTGAAGCATAATGAGCCATCTCGTGCTCAGCGTGCTTTCGAAAGCGTACTGCATCTCTGATTCATGAGATCGGGATGCGTCATGTTAGAGTTGGCACTCCACACGAGAATTGAGGCCCTTCTCATTCCTCACATACTGCTGAATGCCGATTGATTGGAGGAATTGTAGCGTTCGAGCCATAAAGTAGGCAATCGTTTGGTTATCGATGATGCCCTTGTCGAGTGCATCCGCCACTTGCACGCATTGGATGCCTCTGTCCTCTTGCGATGGCACCAGTAGCGGCAACGAAACGCTTTGTACACGATGGAACTTGGGGTGTTGGTGCTTGTCCAGCGTGTAGTGCTCAATCTCAGCCAATGTGAACTCTCTGCAATCCACCAATCAGTCCTCTCCCGAATAAACAAGTGAGCGTGATGACAACGGTGTAGTACCGAGTGCGCAAGAGATGCGATCGTGGTGAGATCTCGTTACGATACACTCGCCCGATGGCGGCTGATGCGAATGGCATCTTTTGGTTGTTGTACGAGAGCAGCTTCTCGAATTGAACCACTTGACAAATAGCAGTCTCGGGTCGCAAGTACCTGTCGAAGATACACAATCAGAAGGTCGAATCGTTGGATTGGAACATTCGATACTGTTGCCACGAAACGTACCCAACTGTCGAGTTTGGATCGTTCGATTGGCCTCCAATAAAGTTGGTCTTGAACATGAGATTCACGGTCTCAGGGGCCGTGAGAGCATTGCCAGTCTCGGGGCTCTTTGCAACGCAATCATGGTATTCGATCAGAATCAATCGAACCGAGCAATCGAATTGGTCTCGAGATCGAAATAGCGACAATACCTTGATGTTGTGCAGACGAATGTACTCGTGTAGAGTATCGCCATTCATCTCTGGTACGTGTCGAAGCAATGCACGAAGCTCTTGGAGCTTATTCTCATCAGTCTCCTTGGCGATGAGGCTCTCGATATGATCTGTTGCATCATCAGCAGCAGCAGCAGCATCAGCATTGGTCGTTGTTGTCGTTGTCGAGTTCATTGTGTCGGTATCAGAGCCTCGCATGGGGTGGCATATTTGTGTGTGGCATCAGCATACCAGCAACGAGATGATCGGCTCGAAAGCATGAGCCGGTCACAGTATCCTTGACTGCATAGTCGGTAAATTGGCCCACATGCCCTGATGTTCTATACCATCCATCGTTCATGTGAGCGAGAGCCAGAGAGAGACCCAGAGCATTTGTTGATGGATTCGATAGGTAGCCACGATTGAGTCGTATCGCATCGGAATGACTTACTCGAGTACAATGTGAGGAACGAGATGACATGGATACATCTCGAGCATGCGATCCTGCTCGATGAAGGCCTTGCGCCATCGATGCAACACGTTGGCTTGAATGGCTGCCAGTGGTGGACCGAGATCATAGAGTCCCTTGGTTCCTCCATAGATTGCATTGGCAGGAGCAAAGAAGAACCTTGAACGCATCAACGACTCGAATCGAGGTCGATCAATCACGAGGCGATCGCGAGATGGTGGTGGTGCCTGTGAGGTCGAGGTCGAAGAGACATGGCGTGTTGGTGTCGTAGTGAGTGCTCGACGAAGGCTGTTTCTGCTCGATGAAGCAAGAATCAATCGTGGTAGTGAGCATGAATGGTTCGAGTGATGCCCAACTATGCGCATCATTCGATACATGGTGAGAGAGAGAGAGAGAGAGAGAGAGAGAGAGAGAGATGCGGATAGGAGAGAGCAAGCAAGCGAATGAACAGCAACTATGAGATCCTCAATCCATCAATCTATCAAACACAACACAACACATCTCCATCTCTATTGTGATCAGCATTATCGGTTGTATTGTATCATTGTATTTTGGTCGAGAAATCTAGAGCAATCGATTGGTCGCCTAGATGCGCAAGTTCTGCAACCAGCGCTCATAGAACGCATAGCCTTGAGGAGGCAAGTAGTACGGAACCTGGCGTTGCGTGATCTCAGACATTAGCACCTACAATCGCGAGAGCGAGAGAGAGATAGAGAGAGAGAGAGAGAGAGAGAGAGAGAGAGAGAGAGAGAGCATACCATGTGGCCAGCACCCTTGATAGTGAGGAACGTGATGCCTTGGTACTCGATCAAGGAACCAGCGACCTGCTTGTTGTACTCCCAGTTGTGCCAGTCGCGTACGATCGGTTGACCCAGGCACGAGATCCACGATTGGGTATCGAGGAACGGCACTGCGGCATCGACATCACCGCTGTAGACGAGCATTCGCCACTTGGTTTCGTTGAGGAAGCGTTGCCAGAGCGGAATCATGTCTGCATCAATGTGCGTGCGATCGGTTAGTGGCAACAACAGGAGATGGGGCTCTGGGGATGGAGTTCGACGTACTGGCGGTCTCGTTCTGGTACTTGAGCACGCTGCTGACCCACTCCCACTGAGTCGGGCGAGCATGAATCGCCTGCTGTACAGCGGGCTGGTTCAAGTACGAGGTCGTGTACTCTTGCAGGCAAGGATCGAACGAGATTGTAGGATCAACCCTGCATACAAGTCGGTATCAGAGAGAGTACGCGTGTGACACAAAAGCGATGGCTAGTGACGTACTTCTTCAATGGATGCCAGCGGCTAATGTACTCTCCCAAGCTTCGCGAGTTGTTGCCAAGGCGCGAGTGGCAGACCGGCGCATACACGTCGTACATCTGCGACACACGGTAGGAAGGTGAGTACACGCGTGTAGGGCTGTGATGCACAGTGCCACCTCGTCGAACATACGTCAATGTTACGAGGAAGGTACGTAATGGCACGAGCGGTGGCCTTCCTGCAATCGGGCGTCGGGTTGTTGAAGCTCTTGGTGCAGACATCGACCAAGAAGTGGTCCCAGCCACAAGCAGCAACGGCGTTGCTGTACGCCGTCTGAGGAATGAGGCCGTGCGAGTACATGAAGGTGATGAAGGCCCACTCGTCCTCGTTGTAATACCAATCGTTGTTGGTGCCTGCAACCGATGCGTCAGCGTCGGGTGGATCGAGTGGATCGAGTGGATCGAGCGAGCAACAACAGTGGCATCATACCCGGGTTACCAGCCATCAGACCCTTGATGTTGATGTTGTTGGTGCCGTTCTGCAGGCCGTCGAGAACCAAGCTCGCAAGCTCAGGAACATAATGTCCACTTGAGGTTCGATCGAAATCGGTGAGTCACGCTCTCGTGCTCGAGACGCATCCGAACGACACGGCATCCTGGAGCCACACGTACCCGTACGACTCGCCAGTAATGTAAAAGTCGTTGGCCGCAAACTCTGGGAACAGCTTGAACCAATTCAACAAGAACTGGTAGTTGTCCTCGGCTATTGAGCAACGATCAGCACGATCACGTTGTTGACGTTGTTGACGTTGTTGACGTTGTTAGTTAGTATTGTGAATTGAAGCAATCTCTGGGATAGAGAGCCATCGATCATGAGCGTACCAGTGACTTGGTCGCCAATCGTGTACGCCGACGTGTTGGTCGCATAGCTGAATCCAACACCGACCGGTGCCTCCAAGTAAATCTGTCGATTCACAACGACACAGCAACGTCACCAAGACCCGATCAACGCTTGCTTCTGCTTTCCTGCGATTCGATGCAGCCTCTCGAGCGCCTCGCGCGAGACATACAATGTTGGCGATTTGGTTCCAGGCGTACGGGTCGAGCGAGAGCGTCTTGCCGTCGGCGTTGGGACGGAAAGGTCCATGCTCCTCGAAGAAGCCAAGCAACGACGAAGCTCCGGGGCCGCCGTTCATCCAGAGCAGGAGTGGGTCCTTCAATCACCATCAAGTGAGTTGGAGAGCGAGAGAGACATCGATAGGATGAGCGAGATTGATATCGATACCTTGGCCGGGTTGCGTTGCGACGTCACGAACCAGAAGAACAGGTTCTTGCCCATCTTCTGATCGACGTTGATGTATCCAGCATACTGCTTGAAGTTGATGGGTTGATTCTATCGAGAGAGAGCGCGAGGTCGGTCATCGAGAGTCAGAGCCATGAAGGAACAACGAGCGATGGGTCGTCGCAGGCACGTACGAGACCAGGCAACGAAGTGATCTCGTAGCTTGCAGGTGCGGCTTGCGAGAGCAAGAGACACTCGAAGAAGCTCACGATCAAGAAGAACGATACGCCGAGACGTATCGCAGTGGTGGCGGTGCTGGCTGCCATATGTTGCTGCGAGAGAGAGAGGAGATGAGAGAGAGAAGGAGACGAGGCAACAAGAGAGAGAAAAAGGCTGAGGAGGATTCTCGCTGTGCTGGCTGCACGTGCTCTCTTGCTGTTGCTTTATGGTACTCTCGTCCCTCGTTGATCTGCCGAGTGCCCGGTTGATCTGTTGATCTGCCTGCTGCCGTGTGATCGACCGAGAGCAGGCACATTCAAGGCTCGTTCTTGGCTCGCTTGCGTCTGTTTGGCTACCTCCGCGCATGTGGAATGGAGGAGGCTCCCGGCGAACAATTCACGGGCTCATGCAAGAAATGAAAGAACTCGGTCGAATAGGCGCAATAGGTTGCTTGTGCCGTGGGATTTCATTCATAGTGGTTGTTGGAGTGAAGGAGAAGAGCAGAATAGCCCTTGGTACTGGTGGTGGTGCAAGCACCGTGGGCTGTTGCGGTCGGGAGGGCACAGCGCGCACGGACGCGAGCTCAGACGGCGCACCAACCGAAACACGGCAGCGTGCAGAGCGTTTCGCCGTCGCCGACGTTGACGTCGCAGCACCTCATCAGGCAGCACACGAAGAAGAGCATGAAGAAGAGATCGATGATGCCAATGAGCGCGGACAGTATGACGATGATCAGCGCCAATATGCCGCCGATCAACAAGCCAAGGTACGAGAGGCACGCCAACGGGAGAAAGATCAGCGGTTTGCCCTTCAAGCTATGCAGCACTGTGGAGCAGCCGAAGCAACCACACACGCGCGCGGCCAGCTCGAAGCCTTCGAGCGTGGGCGAGCAGCACAGCCCACAATAGTGGGCTCGGCGTTTCACCTACACACCCCGTTAAAATCTTGGGTCACGCGCGAAAGGAGGGATTGGAGCGGCGCTCGCGCGGACGTACGGACCAGCTCTCGACCCAGCTCTTATCGCCGAGTGAGCTTGCTTGCATAAAGCATGGCAAGCAACATAACATGAGGAACGGAGGCGGGTCTTCGATTTCATCGTCGCACATGGTGGAGGAGCAAAGGCGGCAGAGACGCGAGAGTGAGGCGGGAGAGAGGAGACAGATGGCTATTGCGCTTGTGCGCTGTGATGAAGTGATCACGCTTTAATATATTGCACCACGCGCCACACTCCGTCGGAGTTCCGCTGGCGTGCTCACCGTCAGTCGAAGCACGCTCGCGCTCTCTCTCTCTCTCTCTCTCGCACAACGCGCAACACGGGCACAGCTGAATCCAACACCGACCGGTGCCTCCAAGTAAATCTGTCGATTCACAACGTCACAACAACGTACCAAGGTCCGATCAACGCTTGCTTCTGCTTCCCTGCGATTCGATGCAGCCTCTCGAGCGTCTTGCCGTCGGCGTTGGGACGGAAAGGTCCATGCTCCTCGAAGAAGCCAAGCAACGACGAAGCTCCGGGACCGCCGTTCATCCAGAGCAGGAGTGGGTCCTTCAATCACCATCGAGTGAGTTGGAGAGCGAGAGAGATATCGATAGAAGGAGCGAGATTGATATCGATACCTTGGCCGGGTTGCGTTGCGACGTAACGTGGCGGGCTGCGGTAGGTAATTTAGCCTTCTGGACTGCGACACGAACGTTCTGACCTTGAAGCGTGGATGGAGGTACAGTGGTTCGGTTTGGTTTGATTGCGACGTCACGAACCAGAAGAACAGGTTCTTGCCCATCTTCTGATCGACATTGATGTATCCAGCATACTGCTTGAAGTTGATGGGTTGATTCTATCGAGAGAGCGCGAGGTCGGTCATCGAGAGTCAGAGCCATATGAAGGAACAACGAGCGATGGGTCGTCGCAGGCACGTACGAGACCAGGCAACGAAGTGATCTCGTAGCTTGCAGGCGCGGCTTGCGAGAGCAAGAGACACTCGAAGAAGCTCACGATCAAGAAGAACGATACGCCGAGACGTATCGCAGTGGTGGCGGTGCTGGCTGCCATATGTTGCTGCGAGAGAGAGAGGAGATGAGAGAGAGAAGGAGACGAGGCAACAAGAGAGAGAAAAAGGCTGAGGAGGATTCTCGCTGTGCTGGCTGCACGTGCTCTCTTGCTGTTGCTTTATGGTACTCTCGTCCCTCGTTGATCTGCTGAGTGACACCGCTTGTGCCGTGGGGGTTCATTCATGGTGGTTGTTGGAGTGAAGGAGAAGAGCAGAATAGCCCTTGGTACTGGTGGTGGTGCAAGCGCCGTGGGCTGCTGTTGCGATCGGGAGGGCACAGCGCGCACGGACGCGAGCTCAGACGGCGCACCAACCGAAACACGGCAGCGTGCAGAGCGTTCCAGTGTTGAACCTCACGTCGCAGCACCTGATCATGCAGCACACGAAGAAGAGCATGAAGAAGAGATCGATGATGCCAATGAGCGCGGATAGTATGACGATGATCAGCGCCAATATGCCGCCGATCAACAAGCCAAGGTACGAGAGGCACGCCAACGGGAGAAAGATCAGCGGTTTGCCCTTCAAGCTATGCAGCACTGTGGAGCAGCCGAAGCAACCACACACGCGCGCCGCCAGCTGGAAGCCTTCGAGCGCGGGCGAGCAGCACAGCCCACAACAGTGGGGTTGGCGTTTCACCTATACACACAGCGATATCCACACAATCACGGGGTCATGCGCGCGAAAGGAGGGATTGGAGTGGCGCTCGCGCGGACGTACGGTCCAGCTCTCGACCCAGCTCTTATCGCCGAGTGAGCTTGCTTGTATAAAGCATGGCAAGCAACATAACACGAGGAACGACGGCGGGTCTTCGATTTCATCGTCGAGCATGGTGGAGCAGCAAAGGCGGCAGAGACGCGAGAGTGAGGCGAGAGAGGAGAGAGATGGCTATTGCGCTTGTGCGCTGTGATGAAGTGATCACGCTTTAATATTGCACCACGTCACTCCGTCGGAGTTCCGCTGGCGTGCTCACGATTCAGCTAAGTCGCCTCTGTCAGTCGCTGAAGCACTCTCCCTGCCACTCCGTCGGAGTTCCGCTGGCGTGCTCACCGTCAGTCGAAGCACGCTCGCGCTCTCTCTCTCTCTCTCACGCACAGCGCGCAACACGGGCACAGCTGAATCCAACACCGACCGGTGCCTCCAAGTAAATCTGTCGATTCACAACGACACAACAACGTCACAAGGTCCGATCAACGCTTGCTTCTGCTTCCCCGCGATTCGATGCAGCCTCTCGAGCGCCTCGCGCGAGACATACAATGTTCGCGATTTGATTCCAGGCGTACGGGTCGAGCGAGAGCGTCTTGCCGTCGGCGTTGGGACGGAAAGGTCCATGCTCCTCGAAGAAGCCAAGCAACGACGAAGCTCCGGGACCGCCGTTCATCCAGAGCAGGAGTGGGTCCTTCAATCACCATCAAGTGAGTTGGAGAGCGAGAGAGATCACGAACGTTCTGACCTTGAAGCGTGGATGGAGGGACAGTGGTTTGGTTTTGTTTGATTTTTCGCTTTTAGTTATGTGAGGCCATCCGCCCTTGGCGCGCGGAACGCGAGAGACGTGTGACGATGGCGGTGGCATTCGAGGTGGTGGTAGCGGAGTGAGTGGCAGTGACAAACTGCACTGTCACGACGGGTGGTCGTTCCTGTCTCCCGATGGCTGATTTCGGTGGCCACTGGCTATTTGGATGGCAACACACCGACGCAAGGAGAACTTGTCGCGAGACTGTCATTGCTCGGCTCAACTTGCTCCTCCATACGAAACACTGTCCAGTCGGGAGGAACGACGCAATCCAGCCGCGGAGGAACGTAGGACTTCGCCTCAAAGCTCGGCAGTGGTCCTCGCCAGATGGGACCAGGCCACTCGTTCTCGTTCCGATTGGCCAGCATCACTTGTTTCGCAGGTGGGAGGAAGGAGCAGCAAGAAGCGAGACGGCTGGCGAGCTGGTGGGTAATCTTGCCTCCATGCAGGAACCGACGGCAGGACCGCGAAGTACACGTTGCCTTGCTGGCTACCTGATGTCGTCTGTCTATCTATCAAGCAAGCAACTCTTCCTACGTATTCGGAGGCACAGTGGTTTGGTTTTGTTTGATTTTTCGTTTTTAGTTATGTGAGACCATCCGCCCTTGGCGCGCGGAACGCGAGAGACGTGTGACGATGGCGGTGGCATTCGAGGTGGTGGTAGCGGAGGGAGTGGCAGTGACAAACTGCACTGTGGCTTTCCACGCGCTATCACGACGGGATCGAGCGGCGACGCAGTACGCCGAGGAACCGCAGCAGCAGCAGCAGCTCGTTTGCACGAACCGAGGCTGGTTGGTGGCTCCTCGGCGACCGTATGCTGCCGAGAGCACGCGCGGCGCACAGAGGTGTTCTCAGAGCTCGCGGCGCTCCTCACGACAAGCACGGAGGCCCACACAAGGAGAGGTCACAGCCTACTTGGATCGCTGCCTCATCTTTCGTCGCTTGCGCTTGAGGCGCCTTTGGCGCTTCTTCTTCCACTTGGCTCGCATCCTGAGCTCCTTCTGTTGAATCAAATCGAATCGAGTCGAGAGCATGTGAGTGACGAGCTCTCATCAACAACCGCACAAAGAGAGAGAGGGGCACAACACGACCACAAGAGCACGCGAACAAGACCATCACCACCAAATAATAACTCGCAAGCACACGAATAACAAGTGCTCGTCGTTGGAGAGGATAAAAATCACACCAATCACGCGAATACACAGGATATCATGGCGCTCATGACGACAACGGTGACTCGAGCAAGAGAGCAGCAAGAGAGCAGCGAGAGGGACGTACGTTGCAGCACTTGGCTGGGAAAGGGGCAGAAGGCGGGGAGGAAAAAGAAAGAGGAGCGAAGCAGAGGAGCGGCGAGGGTTTTGTTGGCGTCATCCGGCCCCGCGATGGTAGGCTCAAGCTTGCACTCCTTGGCACCTGCAAAAAAGCGCGCCAAATCGTGCTTGGAGCTCCCTCGTTGCTCTGTGCTGCTTCTGCTCCACGCACGCACCATGGTCGTATCGCTGCACGATCAGAGGGCTCGTTTTCGTGTGTGGGAGCGAGAGCAGGCATCGCTACACTGGTTAGGGCACGATTTGGCGCGCTTTTTTGCAGGTGCCAAGGAGTGCAAGCTTGAGCCTACCATCGCGGGGCCGGATGACGCCAACAAAACCCTCGCCGCTCCTCTGCTTCGCTCCTCTTTCTTTTTCCTCCCCGCCTTCTGCCCCTTTCCCAGCCAAGTGCTGCAACGTACGTCCCTCTCGCTGCTCTCTTGCTGCTCTCTTGCTCGAGTCACCGTTGTCGTCATGAGCGCCATGATATCCTGTGTATTCGCGTGATTGGTGTGATTTTTATCCTCTCCAACGACGAGCACTTGTTATTCGTGTGCTTGCGAGTTATTATTTGGTGGTGATGGTCTTGTTCGCGTGCTCTTGTGGTCGTGTTGTGCCCCTCTCTCTCTTTGTGCGGTTGTTGATGAGAGCTCGTCACTCACATGCTCTCGACTCGATTCGATTTGATTCAACAGAAGGAGCTCAGGATGCGAGCCAAGTGGAAGAAGAAGCGCCAAAGGCGCCTCAAGCGCAAGCGACGAAAGATGAGGCAGCGATCCAAGTAGGCTGTGACCTCTCCTTGTGTGGGCCTCCGTGCTTGTCGTGAGGAGCGCCGCGAGCTGCGAGCCCAACGCCCCGAGCTGACACGGAATCAATCTCACCCCCACTCGCCCTCCGAGGCAGCCAGTTCCTCTGTGAGAGCGCGCGAGCCTCTCGTCGGCACCAGCCCACACCAATAAATATCAAAAAGAAAAATCATATCTCTCGTGCGTTCTCTCGCGTGCGGGCAAGTGCAGCAGGTGGACAGACGCGTGTGTGGGTCGCAGTGTATTGAGCGCAGCTGCTGTTCCTCAGAAGCCGTACATGGCGCGCGCGTTGCGGCGTGCTGCCGTCAGCACGTCGGTCACGGGCACTCCCTTGGCGGCCGCGATCGCCAGCGCCGTGTGTGGAATCATGGCCGAGTGGCACACCTTGCCACGGAACGGCAGCGGGGCCATACTGCACACGCGTGCGCAATGCATCGTGAGTGCGTGCATCGACGCCAGAGCCTTTCCGAGCGCAAAGCACCAACGTACAATGGAGCATCCGTCTCGAGCAACAAGCGCTCCAGAGGCAAAATGGCCACGACGTCACGCACGTTCTGTGCTGTCTTGAAGGTCACCACGCCCGTGATGCCGATGAAGAGGTTGCTCCAGCCACTGAGGAGACGCTGTGCCATGTCGACAGAAGACGTGAAGCAGTGCACGTGGATGCGGTGGTCGGTCGGAAGATGGCGGCGCATCAGCTCCAGCGTATCCTCCTCGGCCTCTCTGCACGCAATACGAGCCAGCGCATTAGAATAATCAAGTACATCGATAGAATAATCAGGTACATCAATAGAATAATCAAATACATCGATAGAATAATCAAGTACATCAAATACATCGATAGAATAATCAAGTACATCGATAGAATAATCAAGTACATCAATAGAATAATCAAATACATCGATAGAATAATCAAGTACATCAAATACATCGATAGAATAATCAAGTACATCGATAGAATAATCAAATACATCGATAGAATAATCAGGTACATCAATAGAATAATCAAGTACATCAATAGAATAATCAAGTACATCAATAGAATAATCAAGTACATCGATAGAATAATCAAGTACATCAATAGAATAATCAAATACATCGATAGAATAATCAGGTACATCAAATACATCGATAGAATAATCAAGTACATCAATAGAATAATCAAATACATCGATAGAATAATCAAGTACATCAATAGAATAATCAAATACATCGATAGAATAATCAAGTACATCAAATACATCGATAGAATAATCAAATACATCGATAGAATAATCAAATACATCGATAGAATAATCAAGTACATCGATAGAATAATCAAATACATCGATAGAACAATCAAGTACATCGATAGAATAATCAAGTACATCAAATACATCGATAGAATAATCAAGTACATCAAATACATCGATAGAATAATCAGGTACATCGATAGAATAATCAAATACATCGATAGAATAATCAAGTACATCGATAGAATAATCAAGTACATCGATAGAATAATCAAGTACATCGATAGAATAATCAAGTACATCGATAGAATAATCAAGTACATCAAGTACATCGATAGAATAATCAAGTACATCAAATACATCGATAGAATAATCAAGTACATCGATAGAATAATCAAGTACATCAAATACATCGATAGAATAATCAAGTACATCGATAGAATAATCAAGTACATCAATAGAATAATCAAGTACATCAATAGAATAATCAAGTACATCGATAGAATAATCAAGTACATCGATAGAATAATCAAGTACATCGATAGAACAATCAAGTACATCGATAGAATAATCAAGTACATCAAGTACATCAATAGAATAATCAAGTACATCGATAGAATAATCAAGTACATCGATAGAACAATCAAGTACATCGATAGAATAATCAAGTACATCGATAGAATAATCAAGTACATCAAGTACATCGATAGAATAATCAAGTACATCGATAGAATAATCAAATACATCGATAGAATAATCAAGTACATCGATAGAACAACGGCATGGACGCACACGAACACATGGAGGCCACGCACCTCGAGTGGATGACGACGGGCTTACCGAGCGAGACGGCCATCTCCATCTGCCGCTCGAAGACGCGTCGTTGTACATCGGGCGGCGACAGATTGTAATGATAATCGAGACCGATCTC
>Ga0209935_1004404_pt1 | contig 13028 bp, 20 predicted proteins | sample ThiBio_1000_plan_2_FD_183958 | JGI IMG/M metagenome (GOLD analysis project Ga0209935, IMG submission 183958) | Wastewater bioreactor microbial communities from Cape Town, South Africa - Thiocy_cont_1000_plan (SPAdes) | ecosystem: Engineered > Bioreactor > Thiocyanate-remediating >... | reverse complement strand
CGCGCCACTTGCGTACGCGCCACAAGCCTGGCGGCCGTGACGGCGGTGGTCGCTCTGGGGCGAGTGATAGCCACGAGGGCCGTAGACGCGAGGCAGCGCAGCATTCCCGACGACGAGGACGCGAGAGAGCGAGCGGGCGATGGAGAGCGCGTGAGAGCGAGAGCGAGATGCGCGGGCGACACGGCAGCGAAGCGACGACTCGCGCCCGACCTCGAGCACGAGGCTATGCGGCAGCTGGGGCGAGCGCATTGTCGTGATGACCCCATGGTTGAGTGGAGATGGCGACCACGGCCGCGAGAGACCGTGGGTGGCTTGTATTGCGCCGGGCGGGACGGGGACTCGCGCCAGGGCTCCTCCTTACCACGCACGGAGCAGCACCTGCACCGCGAGGCCTGTGGTACGCACTCGTCAGCGAAGGCTCACTCGCCGACTCACTCACTCACTCACTCACTCACTCACTCACTCAAGCCCTGGCTGGCATCAGCTATCGTGCGGCGGTGGCGGCGGCGTACCGATGGTGGCCAGGAAGCCGACGCCCCACGAGATGGCGCGCCACGGCTGGAGGCCGTTGAGGTACGAGACCGTGTGCACCAGGCGAGCGCCGAGGAACGTGAAGAAGTACACCTTGGCCTCGAAGGCGCTCGGCTCCGTGAACAGGAACAAGAAGCCGATCGCGAGGAACACCGGGATGTTCTCGAGGTCGTTGAGGTGCGCGCGGCGCACTCGCTCGACCTGCAGACATGCGAGAGCAACGTCAGTACACGCTGCCGCTGCGGGGCGGCGGCGGCGGCTCCGGGCAACATACGTTGGCGTTGGCCTGCACGTTCTTGGCGCCCATGTCCTCGGGATTGGCGAACGACTTGCTCGCGAAACGGTGGCGCGCCTGCGAGGCTCACGCGTGGCGTCACTCACTCGTTGGCGGCGCGGAACGACACTCGCCGCGGCTGCAGCGCTCGCGTACCGTCAGCGGCGCCATGGCCAGCGTCTTGAGCACCAGCACCGAGGCGGTGATGGCAAAGGCACGGAAGGCCTCGTTGGCGAAGGAGAGCGACATGTCGGCAGGTGGCAGCGGGTGGCAGCGGGTGTGGGATGGAGTGGCAGTGGTTCTCGGACGACGACGAATGACGCGCTGTTGGGCCGCTGGGCCTCCACCACCGAGTGGTCGGTCGGTCGGTCGGTTACGCGTTGTTTGCTCTCGGCGTTAGTTTACTGCAAGATTACGATAGTGATACATCAAAGAAGGGGTGCCGCTGGTGCCGCTGGTGCTGCTGGCATCATCATGGTACGGGTGTACAGTCGACAATCTCCAGCACCATGCGCTGTCGGAATCCAGGCATGTGCGCCTGCGAGAACTCAAAATGCATCGGCTTGCGTTGGTGCCGAGCGCTCACTTGCTGGATCCGGGCCCGGGCGTCAGTCTCGCCGTCGCCGTCGCCATCGCCATCGCTGTCAGTGTCGCCATCGCTCGAGTCATCATCTTCGATCGACTCGCGCATGACGGCCTCGGCGAACTTGCACATAAAGACGCCACAGTCGTGGCCGTTTCGTTGCTGCGGAATGTCGCTCGGCGAGTAGTCGCACCAGCCCGACAGATCGAACGGCACCTTCTTCTTGTCGTTGCTCTCGCTCTTGACGTACTCTCGGAGCAGCGACAGGCACCGAGGGTTGCGGCCTCCCATCGAGTCGTAGTACTCGAAGCGCTTGCGCTGAAAGTTGATGACACTCAGGCACCAGTGGTTGCCGAGGTGCACCGGAATCACAATCTTGTCGAATGCAAAAATGTCAATCTGTTGAGGAGGAGGGGGAGGAGGGGGAGGAGGTTCTACCGTCAGTACCTGTGGTGCATCTGTGTCGCCGCGGCGGTGCTTCTTCGTACGTACCTTTCGGGTCCAGGTGCGCACACGAGAGTAGCCCCACTCGTCGAGCAGAGCGTAAAAGTGCGAATTGAACACGTGGCAGCGCGGGTACTTGGGCGCGTGCTTGACGGCTCGCTCGCGCAACAGCTCGAGATAAAAGTTCGCCACCTCATCGTTGAGCCACTCGCTGCCGTTCAGACGACCCAGGTCGCCGCGGAGCATCTTGATGTTGAATTGCGTCACGAGCACGTCGTTCTCGCGACCCGTGTACCAGATCTTCTTGACGCGTTCTTGTTCTTCCTTGGAAGGCGGTCGCAAGCGTTCGGCAGCTTCACGCTGCTGAGACTCTTGCTTTTGTTGACGCTTCTTCTTTCGCTCCAACTGTTGGAGCACATTTCGTTAGAATCAACACGAGAACTGTTGCATCAGACACTCATCTAAGAGAGAGAGAGAGAGAGAGAGAGAGAGAGAGAGAGGCGTACTTTGGCTCGCACTCGAGTCACCTTGTCCTCTTCGATACGCGATAGCTCACGCAGCCGTGTGAGCGACGCCAATGGATCGAACACGGGTGCCATGGCAGCGGCGCCATACAACGAAGAATCTCCAAAAGTCGACGACGACGACGACGATAATGATGATGATGGCAGCGGTACGGTGGCAGTTTCGGACACTGCCTCGAGGTGGTACTGCTGCCGGTGGTAGGAAGCGACGAACGGGTTGCCGGTGCGCGTGAAGCTTGCCGATGGCGGCGTGGGCCGAGAGGGCTCGAATGGAGTGCGCGCCTCTGGCACCTTGCGTGGCGTCGCAATAAGACCTGTTGGCACCAAGTGGCGTTGGTTCTCGTTGAATGGGCGACACGCGAACGGTGCCGCTCTCGACGTACGAATGACGGGAACCTGTGGCGCATAGTGGCGGCGGTCCTCGTCGTGCTGCTCGCGCTCGCTTTCCTCGTCTTCTTCACCTGTCAAGTCGATGACAGCAGCGTGGTGCGGCGAGAGCGAAGTACGCTGGCGGTATCGTGGCTGCGGAGGAGGCGCAGGAGGTGGCACGTAGAAGGCGTCTCGAAAGTGCTTGGAGCGCTCGTGTCGTTGCTGTCGATGCGAACCAATCAGCACACGCCGTGCGAAGCAAGGCGATCCATCACTCATACCAGGGCATATAGCAGCGGCTGATAGGTGTCGGTGTCGGTGTCGGTGGCGTTGGGCACAAGGGCTGGCGGTGGCTGGCCGAGCTGATGCGGTGGAGACGGTGGGCGCTGGTCGAGCTGGTCGAGCTGGTCACGCTGCGTGTGTGTTGATAGCAGGAAGCGGTCGTCGTCATCATCTTCATCGACTTCGTCGCTACTGGCAAGGTGCTCGATTGCTTGGTGCTGTTCCTCATCGTATGGATGAGGTTCTCGAGCTGATTCGGGCACGGTGGCACCATCGAGGAGCTCGAGCTCGGTTCGCGCGTCTAACGCGGCCTCGTCGGTGTCGTACTCGGCATCGGCAGCAGGCGCATGGTGAGACGCGGCCCCAACAGCAAGCATGTTTAAGACGCGGCCCATCCACTCCTTGAGCTGTGAGAGAGTCACGCAAGCCAAGCGTCAGCCGATTGAATCGAGTGCACTCGCAGCAAGCCAAGCCAAGCCAAGCCAAGCCAGCATACCGAATCAAAGACCAATCGTGGCCGCTTGCCGCGGTTCGAGGTCTCGTCGTCTTCGAGAGGAGCGTCCTCTCGCCTGCGCTTCATCAACAAGAACCACTGCTGCTGCTCGCGAGCAGCTCCTCTTCTCCTCCCAGACCTCGAGGAGCGTGCTGTGCCGTGCTCGTGCGACGAGGAAGAACGAAATATCGAGATATCGAGCAGCGAGCGAAAATCGAACAAAAATCATGCGCTAGAGCGTAGACGAGCTCTAGCGCGGCGGTAATAGTGCGCCAGCTAAGGCAGCGCTGGAGCTCGTCGATGTGTTACGGCCCAACGTCCGCTCTTCGTTGTGTGGGCGGGAGCGTGCTGCTCTCCCTCTCGTTGCTCTCTTTGCTCTCTGCCCCTCTCCCGCTCGTTGCTCGCCTGCGTCGTCCGTTTCGCACGCCCTCCATGGCCTCGTCGTCCTCTTCTCTCCCCGTGCTGGCCCTGCTGCTGGCCGTGCTGCTGGCGCAGTTGTGCGTCGTGGTGTCGGCTGACGCTGACGTCGCTCACGTCGAGCCGCGCGCTGTCGCTGGCGTCGAGCAAGTGCGCAGCTGGCCCGATGGCGCCGAGGTCACGGTGCTCTTCACGGCGTCGCCCGGCGGCGCTCCGGTCATTCTCCACAACATCCCCATCTTCACCGGCAGCGTCTCGCCGTGGTCGTCGTCCTCCGGCCCCAAGATCCCCGGCGGCGCCATCGCTGGTCTGATCGTCGGCATCGTGCTGCTGTGGACGCTGCTACTGCTGCTCTGCCTCATCATCATCCTCGCCGCCACGCTCGCCTCCGGTGGAACGCGCTTCTCCGAGGGCACTGGTACGTGTGGCTTGTCTCTCTCTCTCTCTCTCTCTGGCTCGCTCGCTCGCAGCCGTTCTTGCGCCATCACAACGCGTGTGTGCATTGCACAACGGCCAACCGAGCCAGTGCGGCCTGTGGCGCGCGTGCTTTCGCGTGGAATGAGCCACACCTCCGCATCACGTGCTCTCACTCACTCACTCACTCACTCACTCACTCACTCACTCACTCACTCTGGCTCATCACCGATGCTGCGCTGCTACTCGAACCACAGTCACCTCGCGCCACGATGTCGTCGACGCTGCTTATGGCAGCAAGAGCACGACTGGATTCGCCGACTCGAACAAGACCACCATCGAGTTCACCGACACCGCGTAAGCTACTTGAGCTCGCAATCGTCCATGAGCGCCGCCCCCGTTCGAGCCTCGGTCTTCAAGCTTCGAACCAGCCCCACGCGTACCACGCTCTCCCCACTGCTCGCTATCAGCATCACTCCCCCCAACCGCCACATACTGCCACTCGTCGTGCACAAGAAGCGGTTGTGAGCAAGCCCAGTTTTGTATTCTGTCCATTCGCGATGCTTGACTTGATCAACAACCACCCCACCACCACCACCACCACCACCACTACTATCTGACCTACTCTCGCTCTCCCTTGTAAGTTACTCTCACCCTTACCCACCTCCTTACCAATCAATATCAATGCCACTATAACACGCTCCTGACCGACTTGCGCCAGTGTCGCTTGCTAAATCGAAATACCTTTACTCGTTGGTGCAATGTCACGATACGTGAGACGTGAGAGAGAGAGAGAGAGAGAGAGAGAGCTCGTCGGAAGTGAGTGACGCGGGGCGGTCTTGTGCGAGGGCGCCTTCTATCGGAGCTCGGCCAACAGCAGCGCCGGGTTCTCGAGCAGGTTCTTCCACATGTTGCCGAATCGCGCCATCGTAGCGCCGTCGATAATTCGGTGGTCAGCCGACCAGCTGATATTGACAATGTGTACCGCCTCGACCTGGCCGTCCGAGTTGAAGCGTGGTAGCTTCTGCACCTTGCCGAGCGCACCGATGGCGACCTCAGGCAAGAACAGCACCGGCGACGCGTACGTGCCACCTACGAGAAGCACCACCACCACCACCGACGAGTGAGCGATTTCTCTCTGTAGCAACACTACAACAGTCTCGTACCGATCACGCCAATGTTCGAGAGTGTAAAGGTTCCACCCGAGAGATCGTCGGTCGAGAGCTTGCCCTCACGTCCCAGTGCCTGCAGTCGATTGAGCTCCTGCGCAATCTCGAACACGGTTCGCGCCTGCACGTCCTTGATGTTGGGCACTAGTAGGCCGGCCGGCGTGTCCATCGCGACGCCAATGTTGTGGCGTGCTCGTTGGATGTACGACGTGCAATCGGCATTCGTGTGGCTGTTCAGCACCGGGAAGGCCCTGAGTGACACCGACAAGGCCTTCAGCATCAGTGGCATGTACGAGAGCCGAATACCACGGCTTTCAGCGATCGGTTTGAGTTGCTCACTGCATGCGGTGCAATCGCAAGCGCACGGCCAATCGATGGGTCAGCGATGCTCTCCGATGCTATTGACGAGCAGTAGTGCCATCAACGATCAACGATCACGTACCGTGCTTCCATCAGCTTGTCAATCTGAATCTCGTCCGAGTAGCCAAAGTGCGGAACGGCCGTCGCGGCTGTCATGGTCTTGACCATGATCTTCTGGATTCCGCGTATCGGAACCTCAATGTCCTCGCCAGCCAGGATCTTGGGCACCGGTAACGGCGCCGCTGCGATGCTCGGAGCGGCACTCGGCGGTGCGACGGCACTCGGCGCCGCGCTCGGCGCTCGAAGCTGTGCCTTGGCCACCGAGGCGACCACCTCCTTGGCGGTCTCGATGCGGTTCGAGCGACCGCCACTCGATACAAAGTCGAGAATGTCCTGCTTGGTGATGCGGCCATCCTTACCGGTCGGAGTCACGAGCGAGAGATCGACGTTGTTCTCCATTGCGATTCGACGCACTGCTGGTGTGGCGAGCACCTAGAACAAACGAACGAGACCCGCACAACGAGAGAGAGTGTGTCAGTCGGCCGACTGCGCTCTCTCGTGCCGCCACGCATGGCATGTACCTTGCCGTGACGATCGAAACCGCCGCCAAAGCTCGCGCTGCCTGGAGCAGCGGCAGCAGCAGCGGCGCACGAGGCGCCTGTGCTCGCGACACTGGCGCGCGGCGCAGGATCGTCGTCGCTCTCGTCGCCCGACTCGGCATCGAGCGCAATATCGACGAGCGGCGAGCCGACGCGCGCCATGTCGCCGACGCTGTAGTGCAGGTGCTTGACGATGCCGTCGTAGCGGCTGGTGATCTCGACCGTGGCCTTGTCGCTCTGCACCTCGCACAGCTTCTGGAACTGGCTGATCTTCTGGCCGACATCGACATACCAGCGCAGCACCTCGCACTCGGCGATACCCTCTCCGACATCAGCCAACTTGAACTGCACAATGTTGTCGCCACCGCTGCTGCTGCTCGAGAACAAGCGCTGCTGCAGCTGCTGCAGTGGACGAAGATGCTGTCCGACGAAGCCCGCCGACGACGAGGCCGGCTTGCTTGCGCCAAGTGCCGTGCGGACGACGCAACCACGGCAAGCGAGAGACATGACCGAGCTTGGCGTGGTGACGGTACGACCGGCAACCGCGAGAGCACGACGTGGCGCCATGGAGCGCACACCCACAGCGACGACACGCACCACTCGGCCGACGAGCATGATCCTCACTCACTCGTTGTGTGTGTGCGCGAGGGACGATGAGGTGGATGGTGGGTGGCGGAGAGAGGAGCGAAGCAAAGAGTACGGCACTGCCTCAGGAGATCGCGTTGTTTCTCTTCTCTCCTGCTCGCTCACGCACCTCTCTCGCTCGCTCGCTTGCTCGTGAGTCTGTGAGTGTCTGTGTGGACCACCTACAAATGGATGATGACTTCGAATTGAATCTGTCGTTCGAGCCGGTGAACAAGGCGCCGGCCGTGCGCAAGCGAGCGTGGAAGGAGCACCTCAAGAAGCCTGCGCAGCGCCTCGCGACGCCAGCAAGCACCGGAGACACCGCCACCACTACCGTGACCACTGCCACTTCGGCGCCTGCTCCGTTCTCGAGCTCTGATAGCTTGAAGGCTCTCGAAAACATTTCAAAGACTGCTGCTGCTGCGGCATCGACCAAACCTGCTGCAGTATCGTCCAAACCCGTTACAACAACAACAACAACGTCGTCAGCTTCATCATCGTTATCAGCTTCTTCATCAACATCACGGTCTGCTGCCACGAACCAGAACCCCGCCTCCAAAGGCACCAAGCGTAGACCTCCTCCCAGTCAGCGGTTCCGTGCGAGCTCCACGGCAGTATCGAGCGACGACGCCGAAGACACGACGCCAGCGCCGAAGCAGCCAGCACCTCCTCCGCACACCGAGGCGCCCAAACTCACGGGCACTAAGCGAAAGCGAGACGATGCTGACGACGTCGACGGCGACGCTGATGACGGTAGTGCAGATGCCACTCCCAGTACAACCGCTGCCAATGCGGCTTCGGGAGCTGCAAGCCGCAAGCCGCGTGGCAGTAGCACCGGAGCTTCCCCGTCAGCGTCAGCGTCGTCATCCTCTACGAGCAGCACCGACACGCGCCACGTAGCCAAGCGACGCAACGCACCGATCAAGATCGAGCAACTTCACTTTCCTGATGCGAAAGCCGTCTCGAAGAGCACGGTCTTCAGTTCGGATCGATTTGCCTCGATGCCACTCGATGCACGGTTGGTGGCATCTCTCAAAGGTTCGTTCGATCGATCGTTCGACCGTTCGATTGATAGCGGCCGACTGCTGCTGACCAAGTCTCGTCTACGCGTGTGCTCCTATCTGTAGATAACCTCTCGATCGAGAAGGCCACTCACATCCAGCAGCTCGCTCTACCGACGTTGCTCGAGAAGCGAGATGGGTAGGATGAGGATGCGAGTTCGATGCCTGCAATCACTCACTCACTCACTCACTCACTCATCTCTTGCACTTGCAATTGCATCGTGCGGCACAGACTCGTACAAGCAAGAACCGGCACAGGCAAGACACTCGTGTTTCTGCTCCCAATCTTGAATCGCTTGTTGAGCATTCGAACAACGCGCGCTGATGGCACTCGAGGTTCGTCGCAAGTGCCAGCATACGTCGACCTTGCGCTTGCGTGCTTATCATGGTCGCGGCGCACAGCTATCATCATTGCCCCGACGCGAGAGTTGGCAGCACAGATTCATGATGTGCTGTGTGCATTGGCCAAGCCGTTTGCATGGATCGTTCCGGGCTTGCTGACCGGTGGCATGTCGCGAAACAAAGAGGTACGGAGCTACCTCCGCTGATCCGCTCGTGCTCACTCGCTCACTCTCGCACTGACTCATTCGGTCTTGAATGACGGGCAACCGTATAGAAAGCCCGCATTCGCAAAGGCATCACGGTGGTGGTAGCGACTCCAGGAAGGTTGCTAGATCATCTTCGAAACACGCACTCGTTCGTTGTGACACTAGTCGAAACGCTGGTCCTGGATGAGGCTGACCGGTATGCGATACCACAGCTCGCTCTCTCTCTCTCTCTCTCTCTCTCTCTCTCTCTCTGGCCCTCTCGAAGCTGACCCTGGTATCGTCAATGTTTCCCGACAGCTTGCTTGATCTCGGCTTCGACAAGGACGTGAAGGCCATTAGATCGATCATCAACGAGCGCGCCTCTGAGGCCACTCGACATGGCATCATGCTGTCGGCGACGATCAACGATAAGATACGCGAACTCGCAAATAGCGTGCTGTCGGAGCCCGAGTTCATCTCGGAGAAGGAGTACTACGAGCAGCAGGCGGCGGCCAAGGGTGGCGCGGCTCCGGACGACCGGCTGAGTGCGCCATCGCAGATCGTGCAGAGTTACGTGGTGGTTCCTTGCAAGCAACGCTTGGCGACCTTGGCGGGAATCATTCGCTGGAATGCCGAGCTGCCGTACGTCGAGAGCCAGCAGCGCGCGTGGCAGTGGCACGAGGAGAATTGACCGTGGCTGGCGTGGTGTAGTGAGACCAAGCGCCGCAAGATGATGGTGTTCATCTCGACCACCAGCGGCGTCGAGTTCTTGTACGAGCTCTTTTCCACCTTCAAGGTCAATCAGCAAGGTGTCAGCACGTCAGCCGCGGCCGAAAACGGAGATGCGAGCAGTGATGATGACGACGACGAGGAGGACGAGGGCGCGCGAGCAGCATCGAACGGTACCGTGTCGCAGGTTCTGGGCATCAAGATCTTTAAGCTGCACGGCGACATGGACCAAGCAAGCCGCTCTACGACCTATCGAGAATTTGCCAGCTCGCGGGTGTCGGTGTTGCTGTGCACCGATGTCGGTACGATGCTGCCTTGTCGAGTGTCGAGTGGCGAGCGAGCACGAGACTTACGTTTGACGATGCAGCCGCTCGTGGTCTCGATCTCCCGGACATTGAGTGGGTTGTGCAATATGACCCGCCGACTGAGACGAGCGAGTACATTCATCGAGTACGCGAGTGCAGAGATTCAGACGCTCGTCAGAAGATCGTATGGCGACTAGTGACTGATGATGATGATGCATCGCGCTTGGTGTAGATTGGTCGTTCGGGTCGTATGACTCGCTCGGGACGCTCGCTGCTGTTTCTGCAGCCGAGCGAGGAGGCGTATGTCGAGGTTCTTTGCCGTCTACAGGTGTGCTGCCCACCCAGGCTCTCATCGTCCTGCGAGACACGGCTTGATCATTGCATCGCATGATGCTCACGCTCGCGCACCCACACAGAAAACCAAGATGCACAAGCAAGCGCTCGAGTCGATACTCAACGCGTTCTCGCTGCCGTTCCGAAATCCCGACAACATCCCACAAGGTACCAGCGAGCACCACACAGGTTCTTGCCGAGAGCGGCACTAACGTTGTGCGTTGTGCTTCTGCCGGCTAGCCATTTTGCTGCAACACCGACTCGAGAGTGCCGTAGCCTCTGTACCGACGCTCACCAAACTCGCCACCAAAGCCTTCCGAGCGTTCATCAGGTTTGGCGCTCTTGTGTCGCTGTGTTGCGCTTGTGCCGCTGACGCATCTCACACGTATGATTGGTTGGTTGGGATGTGTACGCGTAGTGCCTACTCGACGCACCCGCGAAGCATGCACCACATCTTCCACGTCAAGAACCTCCACCTCGGTCACGTTGCCAAGGCGTGGGGTCTTGCATCTCCACCATCGCTCCTCGACTCGAGCAAGAAGGAGAAGATCGAGCACAAGCGCGAGAAGACGCGTGTCGTCAAGCACTCGGTGATGAAGAAGAAGGCGTCGTTGGCCTCCAACAACGTCATGTCCGAGTTCGAGAGCGGCCTTTAGTCGAACCAGCGCTGGTGCTAAGGACGCACACGCAGGCACACACACACACACACACACACACACACACGCACACACACACACACACAATATTGCACGCCAGAACGAGCATCACCGAGCACGGAGCTAGACAGATAGTGAGTTAGAAGATAGTGAGTTTCAATGAGAGAGAGAGAGAGATTTTGGCGCGGAGATGAGTCCTGTCAGGTGTGCACACGATTTTGATTGAGTCTGTTCTTGTGATAACAACGATTGATTGGGAGATGGAGCGATCTACCTCTCCCTGCCGGCAAATACACACACGCGTGCGTGCGCACTGAGGTGCACCACGTTCGGTTCTCTACGAGATGACACAGCCAGAGGCGCCGTGGCGATGAAAGTCTGCATGTATGTCGGCGATGATCTCGCTGTTCGGGAAGCGCTTGGCGGCGCTGTCGACCATCTCCTTGCCCTTCATGGCACGGATCTGCGACATGAGTGCCACTGCAATCCCCAACCAACCAAACAATAACGTGAGCGTGAGCAAACATTTCTCTCTCCAATGCCATGATGGAAAGGAAGGGAAGCGTACCGGGCTTGCTGCAAGAGCGCAGGGTTACGTGTAGCGTGTGGGCAGCGTTCTCGATCATCCACACATCGTCAGCGTAGGTTCGGATGATATCGAGCAAGAGGGCCACAGCCTTGGTGCGCTCGATGACAGCCGGAAGGCATTCTACACGGGGCGGAGGTCGCGAGATTGGTGAGCGGCAAATGGCGGCCAGACAGCGACCGACAACGTACTGTCGCTCTTGATGTCTCCCTTGGGAGCGATGCAGAGATTGGCGAGAACTGACAGACAGGCACTGACGGTGAACTTGGAGTTCAGGTGTCTCTTGAGCGACGAGATGGTCATCTCCGAGCCACGGTGGTCGACGACGAACTCGAGCTTCATCGCGTCTGCATCAGAGATTGTGTATCGAGCCAGGAGTGAGTGAACAGCATCACAGCAGCAGTAGGCGCGGCAGTAATTCCAGGACGTACTACGTTGAATGAGGCGCGTCACGAGTCCGGCAGCGGACGCCACGACGTTCTCGTGATTCTCGTGTAACTTCCAAGCCTCACATACGATCGTGAGGCCTAGCGCTCGCTCGACTCGCTTGAGGCTCGATTCGTCGGTCTGTAGGATGTTCCACAAGGTGGCACAGCATTTGTCGACTACGCGCGCTTCCTCTTGATAGTGGCGGAGGGTCTCGAGCAGAATGTTGATGCCGTTCTCACGCACAAACAATTCGGTGATTCGCACTGGATGCGGCGCAGGAGAGCGTTAGAGAGTGTGCGCACCGACAAAGCATCAGGTGGCGTGGCGTGGCGTACCGGCGTCAGACATCTGAGGGAATGTCGTGTGGAAGAGACACTCGACGGCGCGTACGACCGTCTCAGCGTGCAGCGACTTGGTGGCCTCGAGCGCCATTCGAACGGCGCCGACACGCGCGATTTCGGCACCGATCGTGTCCTGCTCGGCGATGCTGGAGAAGATCGAGAGGCACGACTGGCGCGTGTCGTTGTTATCGCTGAAGGTCGCCAGCACCTCGCCGACCAGATCGAGACCCAGCGACTCGACAAACACCGCGCGCTCCTTCAGCAGGCTAGCCGGTGGTTGCTCTATTACGGCACGGGTATCAGTAGGTCGCGAGAGAGAGAGAGAGAGAGAGAGAGAGAGAGATTCATGAGGCGGCATTTGACACATTACCACAGTCGGCGTCTTTGCGGAGCATCGTGGCCAGGGCATCGGTGGCCCTCCTGCAAAATGCCGGGAAGCGCAGCGCGTCGCGGAGGAGCAGCACAGTCTCCTTGACTCCGAGCCGAATGAGGTCCTGAATAGTGTCTGTGGAGACGCGAGCCGATCAGTGGCAGGCGTGGCGCGGCAGGCATGGCGCGGCACGCACGTTGTGGCTCGGCCGCACGAGTCGACGTGAACGTCATGCGATTCTCGATGATGCGAGTGTCCTCGTCTTGGTTTCGAACGCCGTGGGTGGCACCCGCAGCGCGCAAGAGCTCGATGACGGCCGTATGGTGGTGGTGCTCGGCATCGTCGAGCGGCGTGGTGCCCCATCGGTCGAGCGCATTGGGGTTCGCTCCTGCTCGGTGTGGCGGAATGTGCGGCATCCACCGAAGGAATGAGCCGTGGTGCTCTTGCTGTGGTGGCGGCCAAGGCGGCGGCAGGAGCAGTCTCACGTACCTCGGCTCAAGAGGAAGGTCACCAGGGCCGTGTGGCCCTCGGCGGACGCGAGGTGAAGCGCCGTGCGCTGGTCGTAGTCGCCGGCGTTGATGTTGGAGCCGCCATCGAGCAGACGGCGC
>Ga0209935_1004403_pt1 | contig 13028 bp, 12 predicted proteins | sample ThiBio_1000_plan_2_FD_183958 | JGI IMG/M metagenome (GOLD analysis project Ga0209935, IMG submission 183958) | Wastewater bioreactor microbial communities from Cape Town, South Africa - Thiocy_cont_1000_plan (SPAdes) | ecosystem: Engineered > Bioreactor > Thiocyanate-remediating >... | reverse complement strand
GAACATGGGCTCGGTGCCGTACAACGAGGTCGAGTGCTTAAAGTGAATGAGAATGTCGCCACGCACTGGACACGTGATGTAGAATGTCACTGGCTTGTTGCTTGCTGCAAATGAGCTGTTTCGATTGGTGATTGAGTTCGATTGATGGTTGGATTCGATTGATGATTGATGAGTGGGCAAGTCAGTCAATCGCACGCAAGCAAGTAGTGATGCAACGAACCGTATCTCATCGCCCATCTCGATCGAGGAGTACAACAGATGAGCCTCTCGCTCCAAGAGATAGATCTCGAAGAAGGGCGTGCAGCCCTTGTCGCCAGGACCCGAGCCGAACTTTGGCGTCATGTTGAGCGAGATGCTCTTGAGCAACAGCGGCTGTGGCGACGGCTCGATGCCTCGCTTCAGAATGTCCTCGGCGTATTGAATGTATCTGCTCGTGTTTGTGGGTGCTGGTTGAGCAGAGGATCGCCGCAGCAGCCGCAGCAGCAGCAGCGTGGCAGCAGGATCGATTGCATTGGGAGGAGTGTCGTACGAGAGCTGCGCGGGCCCGGTGACGCCCCAGCATTGGAGGCTGCGCCGATAGGCGAAGAAGTTGAGCGCCTCGTCGGCCGAGTCGAACAGGCCGCAGAAGAGAAAGTACGCGACGATGATGGTGCCCGTGCGGCCCTTGCCAGCCTGATGGCGAGGAGCGCGGTGAATGATATGATCGAGCACGAGAGTGAGAGCGAGGGGCTTAGCGTACGAGGCAGTGGATGACGGCGACGTTCTGAGGGTCGAGAGCGAGCCAGTGGTCGATGTGGTGGATGATCTTGAACAGCAGCGTCAGCGGCGGCGGATGGTGGTCCGGGAAGCCACACCATTCGACCACCTGCTCCGACGACGTGGGCGTTCGTGAGTAGACAGCACGCGAGAGAGCGAGAGAGCGAGATAGAGCGATGGAGCGCATACGAGGTCGTCGAACTTGGTGCGGTCGTAGGGTCGGTTCGAGAGGTTGTAGAGCATGAAGCGGTCGGGATGGTTGGTGCGCAGCATGCGAGCGACGTGCTCGATGTTGTTGCGGAAGGTCGACTCGACGCCCTCGGCCGGGTACGCCATGGCCACGATGCGCGGCGTGATGTACGTCAGGTCGAGGTCGAAGTCGCCCTGCTTGTAGCGGTTCTTGTCGGCCGACACCTTCTGGCGCAGCGACCGAAACACGTTGTCCATCTTGGCGGCGACGTGGTGCTTGGTGCCGCTTCTGCGGCGCGAGAGAACCTCGTGTGTGGATGGATGGATGGATGGATGGATGGATGGATGGATGGATGGATGGATGGATGGATGGATGGATGGATGGATGGATGGATGAGGGAGACTGAATGGTCATTCGCTTGCTGCCTCGCTGTCCCGCACACGCATTCGTTCCTGGTCAATCGTCTTGATAAACTGGTCTTGGCGGTGACGAGCGCACGCCTATCGCTTCAATTGCTGCCTTCTCAACGTCGACGTCAAGTAGTGAGGAATATCTCTACTGATATCAAGTAGCGAGGGATATCTCTGTTGATATCAAGTAGTGAGCGATCTCTACTGATATCAAGTAGTGAGGGATATCTCTGTTGATATCAAGTAGTGGGGGATATCTCTACTCCTATCAAGAAGTGAGGAATATCTCTACTGATATCCAGAAGTGAGGATATCTCTATTGATATCAAGTAGTGAGGATATCTCTACTGATATCAAGTAGTGAGGATATCTCTATTCCTATCAAGTAGTGAGGAATATCTCTACTGATATCCAGAAGTGAGGATATCTCTATTGATATCAAGTAGTGGGGGATATCTCTGTTGATATCAAGTAGTGGGGGATATCTCTGTTGATATCAAGTAGTGGGGGATATCTCTATTCCTATCAAGTAGTGAGGAATATCTCTACTGATATCCAGTAGTGAGGATATCTCTATTCCTATCCAGTAGTGAGGGATATATCTGTGAAAGAAGTGAGGATATCTCTACTGATATCAAGTGGTGAGGGATACCAGCGAGAGTGCGACCGCAGAGAGCGGAAGAAATGTTGGACACGATACTGTGCGGGAGGGCGCGCTCGCGCCTTCGCCCCGTCGCCCTCACTGTGCGGGTGCTGCTCGCGCTCCTGTTCTCTTTATCGCAGCCGCAGCCGCAGCCGCAGCCACGTCCATCTCTTCGCTCGCACCTGCTATAAAACCCACGCCTTGGTGCGCTGTGGTCCGATCTTTAGATTGCCATCCCTCGCTCTTGCACGATATCTGTTTCGCTCTCGTTCTCGTTCTCGTTCTCGTTCTCGCGCAGTATGGATGATCGTGTGGCGAGTGCGTTGGCGTTCATCTTTGAAGGCGTCGACTACGTGCCGCCTCGACCAGTGTCTGTGGATGAGCTTCTTGTTGCCTCGGTCGACGATCTTCGCCAGCTACTGCACGGCATCAACGACTCTCAACTCGGTCGGCTGTGCACCAATATCGAGTTGTTACGCGGCTCGCTTCCGCCGTCGGTCGCTCAAACCGTGCCTGCTACCTCCGATCAGCAGTACCAGCAGTCCGGTTTTCGTGGGTATACGAATCAACAACCTCAACACTACCAACCACAGCAACACCAACTGCAACAGCAGCAGTACCAACAAGGCCAACAACTGCAAGAACAACAACAACAACTGCAACAGCAGTACCAGCTGCAACAACTCCAAGAGCAACAACAACAACTGCAACAGCAGTACCAGCTGCAACAACTGCAAGAGCAACAACAACAACTGCAACAGCAGTACCAGCTGCAACAACTCCAAGAGCAACAACAACAACTGCAACAGCAGTACCAGCTGCACCAAGTGCAAGAACAACAACAGCTTCTACAGCAGCAACACCACAACTCCATGATGGTTCATCAGGCGCCCCCAGGTAGCGTAACGATTCTCCGTTCCTCTGTGTTGCGGGTGGTTGATACTCGTTGCTCACACCTGTGGTCGCACAGGTCTTGGGTACACCACGCTCGCCAACACCATTCATCCACCACCGACGTTCACTACCACCACCAGCACTACGATGACCAACACTACGATGACCACCAGCACGCCAACCCCGCCATTGCCGCCCTACGAGCCACTGCCGTATGCTGTGACGCTTACTCCCACGGGTAAGGAATCGCAGCATGGTCGAAAGGTGTATGTCGCTCACAAAGGCGAATGGCGCGTGTATTGGTCGACTCGCAAGAAGGCACAGGCCAACCGCTCGCCTTTCAAGCCGCACATTGTGCACTGTCGCTTGCCGCTCGATCCGCCTCGTGGCATTGCGGCCGTTGTCAACGTAGTGCTCGAGGTCGCCACGCTCTCGGGCCACGCCCACGACCAACCGGACTGGATTACGTTACCGTCTGAGATGCTCGAATCTGTCGACGGAGGCGCTGTCGTGGCCGGTACTGCCTTTCGCTTCAACGTGCACGAGATTGAAAAGTATCTCGAGACCCAGCTCGGATTCGAGCCCAACCGCTCCAAGCATAGCCGACAGCGCCTGGTCGTCTTTCGATTGCGCTTGGAGGTACCGAATCTCACGACTCCACTCTACTGGCCCAGCGCCATTGAGCATTTCAAGTTCTTTGTACGTCGTCACCATCATTATCATACCGCCGTTGTGCACCCGTTATCTCTTGACGCCACCTGACAAATGAGATCTCCCAACTTGTGCGCGTATGCAGAGTTCTCCCTATGGCGAGTCGAACTTCGTTGCTCTCGAAGGAGCGCCCGTTGCCGCTGACGAACTGCTCCAATCGATTGGCGAGCCTCCCATGGCTCCGCCACTGCCCATCACCGTCTCGCAAGCCCCGATTATCTATGACCTCAACACTGCCACCTTTGGGTCTCTTCCGACGATTGATCTCGACGACTTCTGGGCTCGCTATGATGGAGGCGAGGAACGAACTGGCGTGTGCACGCGAATCGAACCCAAGTTCATCGGCTCCACCTTTAACTTGATGATCGGCGCTTACGTTGTGCCAGACCAACTACCACCCGATACGCAATTCAAGTTCACGACCCCACCCTTCTCGGCCACGTTGTATCAGGATTTCCGGGTGCCGCTGTACCTCGCTGTGGTGGGCGGTGCTGGATACTACCATGTGCAACTTGTCAATCTCTCCGAGGAGGAAGCTCTCTTGGAGTATTATCGCAATCGTACGAGACCTTTGTATCACACTATGCTCGCCATCGCGCCGACTTACTCACGCTTGCTATTCCTCGACTCGTTGTACAGGCGAACCCCGGCCGATGAGGCAACCCTTGTCCACTGGTCCGACGAACATCGGCAACAGCCCAATGACTCTAAGCAGCTTCACCTCCTCGACCACTAGCTCTACCGACAGCAGCAGCAGTACTACTAGCTCCACAACCAGTGGCAGCAGTTGGCCGTCGAACTTTGCTGCCATGTATCAATCATCCCGTGAGTTGCTCAAGCCTTGCTACACCACGATCGTATCCTCGACGACTCAGAGCCCCTTCACTGGCCGCACTGATGTCATCACCTCGCTACGAAACGGAGTACCGGTGCCGCTGCGTGCCTCGCAGATGGAGTGGACCTCGCTGCACTTTGCCATCCTCGCCAAGTCGTCGATCCCGTTCGTCGAGGAGGCTTGCAACGAGGTCGCGAGCGCCGGCACTCTGCTGAAGCGCGACATTCTCGGCTACACGGCTCTCGACTATGCTATTGCATGCCGAAATCGCCAAGCGGCGAGGATCATCGGCAAGGCAATGTGCGAGAAGGGCGGCGTACGAGCCAAGACCGACGACGGTGAGGATGTGGCTCAAGTCATCGAGAAGGCCATCGATTTGTACTCGCCTCACTCCTCCATTCGTACGAGTGCATCCTCTCGTTGCATTGTGCATTGATTTCATTTCTCTCATCCGAATGGTTGTGATTGTGATTGTGGTGCGAATCGGGAGTAGCATTGCGAGAGGATGGTGTACCCGAGTTGGCGGCGGCAGCCATCGAATTGCCTCTGGTGGGCGTACTCGAGCATCTCCTTCGAACGCGCCGTCACACGTCGTTCGCCTCGGGGATGCTCTCGCTCGCGGCTGCCAAAGGCCACGCCGAGGTCGTGTCACTGCTCACTCGGTTTGTTACCAAGGCGTTTCTCGACTCGAGCCCCACTGGTCCGCCGCTGATTCTCGCCATTGCCAATCGCCATGTGGAAGTCGTCCGCGTGCTGCTCGAGCGCAAGGCGAGTCCATCGGTGAACGACAATGACGAACGACACACCAGTGCCTTGCAACTGGCACGCGACTCTCCAGCCATCACTGCCCTCCTCAAGGCGGCAGTGCGTGAGATGGGCAGTGGCACCGATGACGACGTCATCGAGGAGGTCGTCAGTGGGCAAGGCGCTGACGAGGTTGTTGAACCCACCACTCCTTCGAACAGCTTGTACTCTTCCAAGGAGGAGCTGGCGGCATTAGTTCAGCCAAACTTTGCTCTGGTCGATCCAACACCGGAACGTCGACAATCACCCGATACTCCAAGCAAACTCCCACAGTCGCCATCGATCGATCAGATGTCAGTGTCCAAGGAGCTTGCGGCCCTCAGTGTGACTGAGCTCCAACCGGCGCCAACCTCTATGACAGTAGCTGCCGTTTTGGAAACTCGCCACGCTCAACACAGCCCGAGTGAGTCGGAGCTGTTAGCTGCGCCGCCGCACACGACCTTCGAGCGAGATCATACTGTCCTCAAGGCCGAACATGACAAGCTCCACGATGCGCATACGACGCTCGAGCGAGATCACGCTGCTCTCAAGGCCGAACATGACAAGCTCCACGATGCACATACGACGCTCGAGCGTGATCACACTGCTCTCAAGGTCGAACATGGCAAGCTCCAGGATACGCATACGACGCTCGAGCGTGATCACACTGCTCTCAAGGCCGAACATGGCAAGCTCCATGATGCACATACGACGCTCGAGCGTGATCACACTGCTCTCAAGGCACAACATCAGCAACAACAGCACGATCTGCACCGACTCCAACACGAGTACGAACTGCTCCAACGCGAGTGTGCCAAGCTCAAGCAGCAGCTCGATGCTGCCAACGCGCGCACCAGCCGCGCCGAAACGCACACGGTTGTTTCGTCGACCTCGGCACCGACACTGGGGCCAACTGCACCGTCGCTCACACTACGCTCGGGACGCATCGTGCGCGTGTTGAGTGTCTCATCGCATGTTCTTGCAGCCACTTTGGCAGGCATTCATGTTCTGATGGCCGATGACGATGAGTCGTTCACGCTGCTCGACGATCCGGCGGTGCTGCGCGATGCCAGGGGCACCGTGTTGCCACCTGCTCCGGTACTCGCGCTTGGCCATCTTCATGGCAGCGACGAGCGCCCTGCCGGGCTGGTGGCCGTGTCGCGTGCTAGCGAGCTCCTCATCTACCGCACGGTGCACGGCTCGATCGACTTGGAGCACCGACGCTCGATCGGCTTGGCAGGGGCCAACTTGACGGTCGCTCCGTGCGCGCTCGAGTTCGATTACCAGGGGCGCTTGGCTGCGTGCGACCCAGAGGCCGGGCGTGTCGTCGTCTTGGCGCAGGTCGACTCGAGTGCCACAGTCGTGCTCTCGTTGCGGCCGGCCCGAGTCCAGAGCTATCGGCCGATCGATGTCGCGTGCAGCCCGGCACCGAGTGAGGCGGCTTTGACGAGCCACAGCCACGTCCTCAAGCAGCCACCGGCCTTCTTTGTGCTCGATGCCGCGTCTCGGCAAGTGTTGTCGTTCGACGGCATGGGCCAGTCGACGGGCAGCTTCGAGGGTCGACCCCGGTTCTCCGAGCCGTGCGCGATCGCCGTCGACCGTCACACTGGCTTCCTCTACATTGCAGACCGTGAGCGCTGCGAAGTGCAAGTATGCCGACCGGACTTTTCGCCGGCACAACGCACGATCGTACTCAACTACCAGCCGAAGAGCCTCGCGATCGTACGTGGGCTAACAAGTAATCCCAACTTGTCTCGCCTCGCGATTGTCGATCAAGAAGGAGTACTACATTTTGAGGCCTTGTCATTGTAATCATCAGATCTGAATCTGATTGATTGATAGATAGGTTGATAGATAGATAGATAGGTTGTTTGTATGTATGGAATGATAAACAGATGCCTGCCTGCTTCATATTCGTTTCGTTTCGTTGTTTGGTGCTCGCATTCGCTTCAAGCTTTGCGAGCATATCATGACTTCTTTGGTTGTTGGCGGTTGTAGTGGTGATGTCAACGGTGGACGATAGCGGGCATGAAGAGCCTTCGCCTGATTGTATGCCGCAGCTCGCATTCGTTTCGTTTATGGCGATCTCGTTTATGTTGATCTGATGTGAGCCAGTAAAGCGGTACAAAAATGTATGCGGCTAGTGCGTGGCGCTGCTTGCAGTACGGAGCACAGGATGCGGCACCAGCACTTGCTCGATGTTGTCCCAGTGGTCGGGGTGGCTGCGGTACCACTCGACTGCAGCAGCCAGCCAGCCAGCCAGCCAGCGACGTCGAGTCAGCGACACGCCTCACGTCGAGCGCTCACACACAACATATCGTACTGGTCTTCCGCAAGCCCTCCTCCCAAGAGGTCTTTGGCGTCCAGCCCAATTCTGTCATCGGTCCCGAGTCGATGGCGTAACGAATGTCGTTGATGCGACGGTCCTCGACGAACTCGATGTGGTCCAGCTGAATGGCGCAACAAGTGAGTGTGTGAGCAAGCAAGCGCTCGATCAACTTGAGCTCGAATGCTGCTCGCGAGGTACCTCGTCTCCAGGCAGGTTGAAGAGCTTGATGAGCGACTTGGCGACCTCAAGGTTGCTGATCTCGAACGAGGTGCCAATGTTGTAGATCTTGCCCGGCAGGCCCTTGTGCAGCACGACGTCGAACGCGTGCGCCACGTCCTCGACATACACAAAGTTGCGCGTGTGCGAGCCGTCGCCGTGGATGCAGCTGCCGAATGCGATCATCACCAACAATGAGCGAGAGCACGAGCCAACGAGAGCGCCGAGCGTGCGACGACTGGCAGCGCTCGAGCACGCACCACTTGAGCGAGCGGAAGAGGCGATTGATGAACTTGGGGATGAGCTTCTCTGGATACTGGCGCGGTCCATAGACGTTGTTGCCGCGCGTGATGATGACCGGCAAGCCGAACGAGCGGTAGTACGACTTGGCGACGAACTCGGCAGCAGCCTTGGAGGCGGCGTAGGGGTTGGTGGGCTCGAGCGCGCTCTCGACCGACACGTTGTCCTGCAAGATTCGATGAAGATTCGATGTGCGATTCATCATTCATCCGATTCGATTGCAGGTAAGGATGTGGCATGATGTTGGAATACAGGACAGCCACATGGTGTACTGGCGTTGGTACTGTACTGACGTACGTGGTAGGCCTGCTCACCGTACACCTCGTCGGTCGAGATGTGGATGAAGCGCTTGACGTTGGCGACCTTGGCGGCCTCGAGCAGCACATGCGTGCCGAGCACGTTGGTCTCCGTGAAGGAGAACGAGTTGCCGAACGAGTTGTCTGTTGTATGCGGTCGATCGATAAGCGATGCTCGCGCTCGTTAGCTCAGCAGTACACGCACGAAATAGAGAGATATACACACGCAGGTGAGCGTACCGACGTGCGATTGTGCGGCGTAGTGCATGATGGTGTCGATCTTGTTCTCGCGCATAATGTAGTTGACGAGATCGCTCGAGAGGATGTTGCCCTAAGGTGGCACAACGACGAACACGCATCCGTGCAAGCGATCGAGTCAATATCAACCGATGGAGAACGACCCGAGCTGCGCAGTACAGCAGTTCACGAGAGCCAGCGAGCACTCGCTCGCAAGGAACGTGCCTTGACGAACTTGTAGTTGGGCAGTGACTCGAGCTCCTTGACGTTGTTCAGCGTGGCACACACATCGAGACAGTCGAAATTGATAAAGTTGTACTGCGGGTACTTGTTCGTGAGCAAATGCAGCACTTGCGAGCCGCTACAAGGTCGTGAGCGAGCGCGCGCGAGAGAGCGTGTGTGAGATATCTCGCGTTAGTTTCGAGCACATCTCACCATGCCACAATGGCACGATCCGAGCGAGACTATCCACACGTACATGAAGCCACAACCACCAGTGAGGAGGATGTTCTTGGGCGTGTAGTCAGCTTCGGCGGCCATTGGAGCAGCAGCAGCGCTTGGCTCAGGCGATGTGTGATAGCGAAGAGCGCAAGACGAGCGAGAGAGACGAGCCGACCTGACGAGAGGAGGAAGAGGAAGCGCCCCACGGCAATGTCCGCTTTTTATACCCGTGTTGGGAGTAAGGTGCGCCGTGAGCCTACGATTGGGCGATGGTATAAAGGGTGGGCGTGGTGCTCTGTTCCCTCTGCTGCTTTCTCTTTGCTTCGTTGCTTCGTTGCTCGCGCACCACCACAACCATCAACATCACCAACAAACCCGCGGCCAGCTTGCCTTCCTCCATCCTACCTATCTATCTATCTAACTCTCGTTCGTATCTCGCGCTTCGCTCTACTTACGCGCCTCGATAAGCCAATAAGCTCGCAACTCCCACCCTCGAGATCACGATTTGTGAGTGCGTGTGAGTGAGTGCGAGTCGTTGGTTCTCGTTCACGTGAGTGCGGGAAAGAAAAGAAGGGATCGAGTGCCGAGTGCCGAGTGCGTGCTTGCGTGTGTGGGTGGAGACGACCTTTATCAAAGGGGCGGACGAGCTTCTCAAGGGTAGACACAAGGGCGAGGGACGCGCACATCGGGCTCAGGAGCGGGACTCGGGCAGGGTTCGGGTACTCAGTAACCAACCAACCAATCAATCAATCGTGACGACACCAATGTCCAGCAGCGGGGAGCTTGCGACGCTGGGTGGCTCGGGAGCCGCGCAGGAGGCTGAGGCGGGGAACAGCAGCTCACCTTCAAGCATCATCACAACTACGACACCGACGACGACGACACCAGCAGCGACACCTTCAGCTACACCTTCATCCTCTTCCTCATCCTCGACCTCGCCAGCTGCAGAACAACCGCAGCAACAACAACAACAACACTACTATGTTCGCCTTCGTGGTATCCCGTTCCAAGCGACCGAGCAGCAGCTGATAGAGTTTCTGTCGGGCTGCACGGTGTTGCCGCCGCTGATTCCCAAGGGCCAGACGTACGGCCGGCGCATGGCGGGCGAGATGTACGCGCGGCTCGGCAGCCGGCACGACCGCGAGACGGCGCTCACCAAGCACCGCCACATGCTCGGCCACCGGTACATCGAGGTGTTCCCGGCCGAGGAGCTCGAGGTGCGGCGCTTCGGGTGCCCCGAGGCGGCGGCCGCGTCGTCGTCGTCGTCGAGCGACGAGCAGCTGCCGGTGGCGCGGCTGTTCGGGCTGCCGTGGAGCGCCAGCGAGGGCGACGTCATGAGCTTCCTGTCGGGCTGCGCGCTCGTGCCGCACGTCGGCGTGCCCAACATGCCGCAGCCGTCGCCGGTCATCATTGCGCGCGCGCTCGACGGCCGCTCGCTCGGCGAGGCGTTCGTGCGCTTCACGAGCGCGGCCGAGCGCGACAACGCCATCGCCTCGCACAACAACGAGCGCATGGGCGGCCGCGTCATCGAGCTCGTGCCCGTCAGCACGCTCGCCGACATGCTGCACACGCTCTCGCGCCTCAGCAACACCACCGTCATGCCGGCACGCGGCCCGCCGCCCGGGACAGGAGGCGGAGGCTACGGCCCCATGCGCTCCCGCGCGCCCTTCCATGCGGGCTACCATCCGCACCACGGCGGTGCACCCGGACCCGGAGGCCCGCCACCGCCGCCGCCGCACCACGCCGGCGCCTACGGCTACCATCCCTACCAGCCGCCGCCGACGCACCGTGCCTACGGAGGTGCAGGAGGGCCGCCCGTCGGGCCGCCCAGCAACGGCTACGCGCCGCCGCCGCAGCGAGCAATGGCGCCTGGCGGTCCGTACGGCGGCGCTCCCGGCGCACCATCGCCTTACGGCGCGCCTGACCCATACGGCGCGCCGCCGCCTTCGAGCTACGGCGCTTCGATGGCCCCTCCGCCACAGCAGCAGTCGGCTTCGCCGGCGTACGCGGCCTCGATGCCGTACGAGCCATACATGCCGACGCCGGCGCCGGCCAGCACGCCGTCGTATCCGACCGCCACGCCGCTGAATGGCACCGGCGCCGTCGGTGCCTACCAACCGCAATACGGCACGACAGCGCCGTCGTACGGCGGAGGCTCGATGACCGCGTATGCACCGGCCGGAGGCATGGGCAGCTCGGCGTACGCCACCGAGCCGTACACGCCGCAGACGGTCGGCCCATCGTCATACGCGAGCAGCAGCAGCAGCGCCGTGGGCAGCAGCTGGAGTGCCGCCTCGATTCCGACCGCCACGCCGTATGGCTCGAGCTACTCGCCGAGCACCACGAGTGCCGGCGGTGGCTACTCGTTCCAGCCGCCTTCGACCGACACGGCGACTTGGAGCGATCCGTCGACCGCCGCTTCCGACTATGCTGCTGCATCAGCGGCCGCGGCGGCGCAAGTCTTTGGCCCAAGCGGCAGTGCCGGTACCTCGACGGGGCAGCCGTCCTCCGCCTCCGCCTCGTCGTCGGCATCGTCGTCGTACATTACGCTCCGAATGCGTGGCCTGCCGTGGGCCGCCAAGGAGACCGACGTAGCGGCATTCTTCGAAGAGAAGTCGTACGGTACCGGCGCGCCCGACCCCGCATCGCCCTACGGTGTCGTCGAGGGCTCGATCCAGATTCTGCGCGACCAGTCGGGTCGTGCGATCGGCGAGGCCACGGTCGGCTTCTGGACGCTGTCAGGTGCGCAGCGAGCATTGCGCGAGAAGCACCGCCAAGTGATGACACTGCCTGGCAGCACGGCGCCGCGGTACATTGAGCTCTTCTGGGGCTAACACAAGCCCGCACACAATCCTCCAATAAAAGCCAACTGTACAATACGACAAACGACATTTCGATACCATAAGAGCGCGGTTTTGAGTCGGGGATTCGGGTTCTAGATATCGGTATTTTACTACTACTGTACTGCAATGATCAGATGGGCGGATGGATGGATGGTATCGGAATATCCACCACAATACACCAAGCTCCAAGGTTAAATACTTACAAAATACGAGAGCTTGACGTGTGGCAGCGAGTGCAGAAGAGGGAGTGGAGCGTAAGGTATGACGACGATGACAGCGAGACGATGAGGGCCTTCTCTCATTCTAGAGCCACACCAGCAGCGGCAGAGGCAGCAGGTGGGCGTGGTAGATGATCAATCTCTAGTCCTTGTCGTGGTGTCGCTCGGGCGGTCGGTTCCACACGAGATACGAAGGATCGCCGAGCTTACGCGGCCGCACAATCTGCTTGATCAGGAAGAGCACGCCAAAGATGGCCTGAAACGCGCCGAGAATGATGAACGCCCAGCCGAGGAAGTGGTTGGCGCCTCCGAGCCAGCTGGTCGTCGTAAAGTGGAACGACTTCTTGCCCTTCCAGTTCTGGACCGGAAAGTCTAGCGAGGGAGAGAGCAGCCATGTGTGGTTAGTATGCATTCATTCACAACGGTACACTATTGTGAAGAAGGAGAAGAACAAGGAGAAGGACGTACTGTTCTCGATATCCATGCGGTAGATGCCCTTGGGCATGTCCTCGGTGATGATGCGGTAGAGCTTGGCAAAGTTTGGCAGCGCCGCCGTACGCATCCACACGATAAAGTCGGGGTTGGTGAAGCTGTCGACGACTCGGATGCCGGCCGTGTCCTTCGGTGGGTCCTTGAAGAGCGTGTCGGCGTCACTACCCCACGCCACGCCGAGCGACGTCTGCTGCAATCGCGTATTGTCGTCATGTCGCACCACCATCGTATCTGTGAGGCGCCAATAATGGTGGTGGTGGTGGTGGTAGTGGTGTGAATAATATAACGACGAGTGCCATGAACGAGGCGAGGGCACAACGACGAACCATTAAAGAAGCTGAGCGCAATGAGGCCGCACGGCAGAAAGACCTTGTTCGAGTCGTGCGAGTCGCCGAGCGATGTGGTCGGGTCGCAGTTGCCGTTGAGCGTGCCGT
>Ga0209935_1004402_pt1 | contig 13029 bp, 17 predicted proteins | sample ThiBio_1000_plan_2_FD_183958 | JGI IMG/M metagenome (GOLD analysis project Ga0209935, IMG submission 183958) | Wastewater bioreactor microbial communities from Cape Town, South Africa - Thiocy_cont_1000_plan (SPAdes) | ecosystem: Engineered > Bioreactor > Thiocyanate-remediating >... | reverse complement strand
TGATCTTGGCATTCAAAAACAAAAAGGTGACCAATTGTGTGAAGTGGCGGAAATACTGGAGTGTCCCTTGGTGTTTGAGCGAAAACGCATTCTCGAAGCGCCCCATGGTTGCGTTTCTTGTTCTTTCTCTCCTTCGCGCAACCACCGAAGAGAGGAAAAACAGGTTTGCCGACAACACGTCAGGTCCAAATTTGTCAACGCATTGCTGACGTCAGCAATCTTTGCCGCATTGCATGATGTCTCTGTTTTGTTTATTCTTTTTTGTATTTATTATTAATATTGCTTCTTCTGATTTGTATTGTACTGGTTGGCGCACGCGAAGGTGGACACCTTCACTCCTCATCAATGATTGCGCGGAGAAGTCTGTTTCCACCGTACCGTTGGCTGAGTTGTTCGAACTGGTTGAGAGATGAAGTATTGGCACGTAGTAGAAGTGAAGACTTCTTCTGGTGTCTTGTTGGCGGGCACTTGCATTGTAATGAAAAGAATCCTTTTATTCATAGGTTAAAAACGGTATTTTCTACTGCACGTAGTTCGCGTAGCATCATGACGCTGGTCCTCTTGTCATTCCATTCCTTCTTTCTCTGTTCGCTTTGAAGCGTCGGTTTCAGCGCCCCTGAAGGAACTGCAGGCCTATGACCTGGTGGAGGCCTTCGTAGTGGAGATTGTGGGTGTTGTGGGTGTTGTGGGTGTTGTTGTTGAGGCGGTGGAGAGCGGACGTGAGGAAGAGAATTCTGAGTCCTGAGAGGAGGCGGTTGTGTAGACCGTGGAGAGGGAGTTGTGGATGTTGTGGAGGTGGTGGTGCTGTTGTTGTTATTGATGGCGTTGGGTTTGGGGCCAGAGGGACGGGGTGGGGGTGCGCGTTGCGGTGGGCCTCCCACCGACCTGCTCAGGGAGAACCCAGAGGAGGGGGGAGTAGTCTCGCTGGGACCCCGAGGCATCGCGGGTCTGAGAGGGGGAGCCCTATTGATGACCGTCCCGGCCTTCCTGGCCAATGAATGATCCTCCGGTCCCCCCCCGTTTGTGAACGGCCTCACAGGGGAAGTACTTCGCACCGCAACGGTCGCACCCACCCCTCTGAAGTTGTTGTTGCCTGGTCCACCAGGGCGGGGCTTCGGGGGTGAAAAAGTGGCTCTAGCTTGAGGACTCGCAGGCCCACCAAAGGGTCGCGGTTGTTGTTGTTGCGGGTGTTGTTGTTGAGGTGGTGGCCTGCGACCTTGTTGTTGTTGGGATGGTTGTGGTGGAGGACTTTTGGTGGCCGGATGAGGCTTTGGGTGCGGGGAGGTCATGGGTGCGGGTTTGGTCGGACTCGCAGAGACACCTGAAGGCCCTCTTTTCGCTCCTGAAGGTGGCTGTGATGTCCTCGAAGGTGGGAGAGAGCCTTGTTGTCGATTGCCTGGTGAGGCTGTTGTCCCGCCCTGCAGTACCCCGGACTTGGCGATCTCGGAGGGTCGGACCGAATTCGGAGCATGTGACACTAGACTCACAGGCGCCGGAATAGTGGTGTGTTGTGGTTGTTGTGTTGCGGTGTTGCGTTGAATTTCAGTGGATCCATCTTCGGCACTTTCCTGGTCCCCGTCCTCGTGGTTACCGGGATCGTTCTCATCATCTCGGACCTTAAGCTTTTTGGAATCTCCCGACATGACCAAGACGAAGTTGTGCGGGAACAATCCGACCGATCCATCGCATTTCTCGCCCCACCACCATTTGTCATCTTCCTTTTGTATCACAATAAATTCCTCTCCCGGTCGGAAGTTCAATTCATCCTCCTCTTCGGCGTCAAATTTGAAAATTGCCTTTACAATCACGCTGTGATTATCCCGCTGCTTTGCCAACCAAGAAGACCTTTTTTGTGCATCTTCCTCTTCGTTGTGTTGAATATCCCCGTTCTCTTTGATCGCAGAAGGGGGGGATTGTGCAGGAGGTGGCGCGGTTGCTTTTATCGCTTGCAGCTGTTTCTTTTTTAATTCTTCCTCCCTCTTTCTTTGTTCTTCCTGTTGTTGTTGTTTTCTCTTTATTTCATCCTGCCTCTTTAATTCTTCCTCCTTCCTTCTCTGTTCTTCGAGCTGTTTCTTTTTAAGCAATTCTTGTCTTTGTTTCTCCCGTTCCTGTTCTTGTTTCTTCTTCAATTCTTCCTCCCTCTTTCTTTGTTCTTCCTGTTGTTGTTGTTTTCTCTTCAATTCATCTTGCCTCTCCTTTTCTTGCCGCTGCTTTTCCCGTTCCCGAGCTTCTCGTTCTTCCCGCTCCTTACGCTCTCTTGCTTCTTGATCGGCCTTCTCCTTCTCGAGTCGCTCCCTTTGAAGTTGTTCTTCCAACTGTTGAAGTTGTTGAAGCAGCTCTCGTTCTTTCTCCTGTTTTTCTGCGCGCTGCCTTTGATGCTCTCGCTCGATCTCAGCTAATTGTTGGGCGACCTCTTCTTTCCATTTGTCCAACTCCGCTCTGAAGGAGTTCTAGTGTACCACGAGGGTAAGAGAAGAATAAAGTTCTAATTGGGAATGGTCACCTCAAAGGCACTCAACAGAAACTCCACCTCCTGCGCCATTTCTCGCGCAAGTTTACTCTCACGCGAACTGCCGTAATTGGCATCTCAATTAATCTCTGCTGGAAAAACGGCCTTTACGGCTCTTTCGGCAACGTGAAGATCCGCCCGTACAATGGACATCGTGAACGAGAAAACAGCAGCCACTACGAGGTTTATCGACGGTTGACTCCTCGTAACACAGGCACGATCGACAGGCAACAACCAAATCCAATGGAGTGAAAGTTGATAAGAGGCAATCAAAGCGAGCCGTTGCGGGTGAAAGTTTTTTTTCGCGCCTTTCCCTTTGCGCAGGAGGCAAACCTGAAACTCGCCAAGAAGAAGGGAAGGTAAGCATGTCGGTGAAACAGAAGCTCTCGCTGTTCGAGAAGACGGGAGACGAGGTCGTAAAGAACAGCATAGTAACAGAGGTGCCTGACGTGCAACCTTTCATAGTTGGTACGATAATTAAGAATCCGGATCACCTGTTCATTCTAACTCCCTATCGATCATTTGCAGAGGAAAAGGTGAAATATTTCGAGTCCCTGAAGGGAGAGGATGAGATGAGGCTCAGAGGACGGAAACGGAGCTTCGATGAGGCGCAAGGAACCGATGGAGCTAAAGATCCCTTGCCGGACGCAAATGCAAAGCTTTCAGGTTCAAATTTTCAAAACATTACGAATAATACTGACATTGATCCGCAGCCTTGGAACAACAGTTATCTGCTCTCAGCCAGAGTAATGATAGACTCCGCAAAAAAGGCACTCTTCCTTCTCTATGTTCTAGGTTCAAACAATTAATCGCTTTCCCACAGTTTCTATCAAACGACGGAAGCTAGACGCTGCAACACAGGAAGGCCAACAAAGATACGAGAAAGAACAGAAGGAAACGGTGGAACGATTACAACAGGCACAGGAAGAAAACGCATCGTTACGAGGGGAACTAGAAAGGTTCAGAACTGGCAAGGAGGGACACGAAGAGTGCCGCAAGAAGAGGCGGTTCTTGAAACAAGAGAACCAAAACCTGACCAGGAAGAACGAATCTTTACAGAGATTACTCCTGGATGCAGGGAAGACCATCTGTGAATTGAAGCAGGAGGAAAAGAAGCGCAAGCGGGAAGAAGTACCCGAAACGAGGCAAGAGGAGGATGCGAAAGAGGAAGGAGAGGTTGAAGAGGAGGAACGTAACAAGAGACAAAAACTCGAACCTCAACAGCAGGAAGTGGTTGAACCAGAGAAAGAAAAACAAGAGGCGAAGAAGGAAGAACTTGAGCAATTTGTTGTGGCACCCGTGGCGCTAGAACCGGTCAAGCCGCAGCTGAGCGATAGTAAACAACAGGATGAGGATCTTTTGTTGTCTGCCGTCGCATTGCGAGAAGAGAACAAGAAGTTGGAGGGTCTGCTGTTGCTGAAAGAAACCACGAAGAGGATGCTGATGGAGCGAATGACCGAGATGAAGAAGAAGCTGACGGAGAAAGAAGACGAGCTGGACGATTTGGTCAACAAGGCAGGGATCAGAGAAGAGGAACACCTCGAGCTCGTTGACAACATGAAGCATCAGATTCAAGTCCTCCAACAGGCTCTTGCATACAAAGAAGAATCCACTCGAATTGCACTGCAGGAAAAGGATACCGTGAGTCTTCCCTCTCCTCCTTCTCTCCCTCCAAACAAATTGAGTCCAGTTGTAACTAACTGACATACAACCAGACGATAGAACAGCATGAAGAAGATCTCGATAACTTCCAGAGCGAGGTGGACAACTTGGACATCAAGAAGCAATGCCTCGTGAAGGAGCTCAGCAAGGCGATGAAGGAGATAGCAGAACGCCAGCAAAAGGAACTTGAGCTGAGAAAAGACCTCGTGGCGGTGAAGAAAAAGTGGGTCGATTGGAAGATGTACTACCACCAGCAGAAATGCGACAACTGCGGCGAGTCCGTGTTTAGGAAACGCATCCTGGCGGAGAGCAATCAACCCAACTCTCCTGTAGCGAAGGTCGAGGTATCAGAGCAGAAGCAACCTATCAAGGAAGAGGCTCCAGGCAAGGAGAACAATTCGCCCCTGATGAAGCGAAGGCAGGCCGGCGCTGCGGAGGAGTCCAACAACAACAAGAAAGAGACCAAGAAGAAGAAGATAGGTACCCATATCGCCACCTCTACCACAACCGTCAAGACTGTTGGAGGTAGGAAGGTCTCGTCTCCCGTGAAGGTCAGGAAGACCGACTCGATCGGGAAGGACCAGGTGGGTGTGGCTACATCATCATCATCGAAGGGTCAGGTAGCAGTCATGGTGCAACAATCGCCATCCCGAAGGAGAACCTCATCGAGACGCAGCGTGGCCTCGGCGGAGAAAGAGGAGGTGGCTTCATCCCCTCGCTCTACTCCCACAAAGGGGCTAGCACCCAAAGAGGATGCCGCAAGCAGCCGAATGCAGAGGTCGCCCTCGGCCCCGCATAATCTGCGAAGGAACTCGACGGCCTCCACCCCACCCAGCACCCCGACTGCCAAGCGCTCTCTGACGGGCACTTTGGTCAAGAGCAGTCCCGGCTCCACCCCAAAACAGGTTGTAAGAAATCTTATCAAGGGTTAGAGTCGAGTAGAGTGGAGGGAGGTTACTGTTATATCGTTAACTTTATAAATATTTAAATATTCTGTCATAGCCACAGTAACCTTTTGTTTTTTTACAGTGCCTTCTGTAAGAGTTGAAGAAGGGGGTACATATGTAAGTCAGGTGTCAAAGGTGAGCAGAAAGAAATTCTTACCTCCTGTGTATCCTCTTTGGATGGGTCAGTTGACACAGTGTGATTGGGTGCGATTTTCACAGCGGTACCATAGGCCAGCGCATAACAGAAGGAAGACGACCAGATTGTGGGATCCGTCGATGTAGAGGTTTCATACCTATTGTGAGGTGTGTTGTGAGGTCCTTGGTCTATGTTGGGTTACGATACCACCACCTACCTTACTTTTACAATAGCGTTCGCACCTCGACTCTGATTAAATAGTCAGAAACACTAAGTATTTGTGGGGCAGGGGATGTTACCGCAGCCTCAACAATAAGATTTCTCGTCGCTTCGGCCGCTGCGTCGGTTAACATCTCAGCATATGACGTGATCTCGCCTCCAAAGAAGCCTTTCACTCGCGCTACAGAAAAGAGAAGAACGCAGGAATTGATTTGGGGAGATAAGCAATGCGATTAGTTAATTAACGCTTCAATAGTAGAGGTATCCAGATAGTACCAAAAAGATCATGACCGGCATGACGTGATTTCACCGAGCTTCCTACTACGATGCCCACTTCATGGGTGATAGTGTGGTTGATGATCGTTTCCCCTTTTGCTAGATAAGCAAGTGAATGATAACAATATACTCACTTGTTGTGACCACAACACCATCTTTCTCTTTGAGAGTGTCTCGAACAGTTTTCTTTTTCTTGTTGGGATTAGCAACAAAGCTAGAAGCCCCATCTGATTGTTTGTCGGTGGAATATCGTGAGAAGCGATACTGATCTTCCAGCCTGATCGGATGAAACAGATGGAGAGCCGAAGTGGCCGAAAACCAAATTGGAAAGTCACTTTGCCTCCATTGCAGTCTAGTTCCCGAGCCAAAAGCGGCCAGTGCTTGGCGAGACCCTAACCTACTTGTGTTGCGCCGCATTGTTTTGGTCACTTCCAACGTTCAAATTGCTTTTCTTGTAATTGGGATGCCAATACATGCCTTCTTCTGGAAATGACGGTCGTGGTGTCGTTACAGTAATGAATGAAGCTTCCAGCAGGGGCGATTGAGGCTCCTAGACTGAACACAATACGAGGGAACCGCTCTTGTCCCCAATTTCTCAGAAATACTTAGATAGTCGCGACTTTGCGCTCGCAGAAGAAAGGCTGTAACATCGGGCACCCGCAACAACAGAGCTTAGACATGGGACAGTCATTCTCCAAGCTATTCGATCTGGAAAAGAATTTCACCTTCTACGCGGCGTACCATGATAATCCTGTCAACCAGGCGATTCACATCACATGCGTGCCTCCCATCCTCTTGACAGGCTTGGTCTTTTGCGCGTATACTCCCGATTTCGTCGGCACGCCCGCATTCTTACAGGGACTTCCGTTCGGAAAGTACATCAACTTTAATCTCTCTGCGCTCACGGCAGGCGTGTATGCCGCCTATTACGCACTTCTCGACAAAAAGGCGGGATCAGTTGCCGGGTCATTGGTATTAGGCGGTTGGATCCTAGCAAACTACTTCAAACAAGCCAATCCCAATGGTATTCTCGCCCTCCCGCTCCGTGCAAATCGCGGGCACTTTTTCGACACAAAAGATGCTTACGTAACCCCACCCTCTAAGCGTGGAAGTATGCCCTGTTCGTTCACGTGGCTGGTTGGATCGCACAATTCATGTACGTAGTTTTATAATTCTCAAGTAACGGTGCCGGTATTCATGCTGATTCATATGCCATTTCGCATTAGTGGCCATGGCGTCTTTGAAGGAAGGAAGCCAGCCCTGTTCGACAACCTCGCACAGTCATTGTTGATGGCGCCATTCTTCGTCTTTCTTGAGGTTCTCTTCAAATTCGGTTATCGTCCCGAGTTGCAGAAGAGGATTGAAGCGAGAGTAAAGATAGCCATTGCCGATGCCAAAGAGGCCGAGAAGAAGAAGAAAGCAACTTCTTGAACATATGTAAAGAATAACCTCATAGTAAAAGAACAACGAAGAAGACCAGAATGTACAATAACAAAGACTCTTATAGAGCAAAAGGGATTTGTAGAAGGACAAAGAAAGCTCGTTTCTCCATCTTCACGAGTTCTTAAATAAGGGTTTCTGCCTCTTCAGAAGGTCCACAGCAGACGCATGGAAGGGGGCACTTCACAAAACAGCAATAACCTCCTCCAAGGAGACCCTGCTCAACAGCAATTACACCGCCTGTTGGGATGTCGTACAGTCGCAGAGGCTTGTCGCCCACGAGAGGTTTTTTGTTGTAGTAGAGACTCTGTTGCTCTTCGCTCACCCCAGCAACCTATGAGGAAGGATTTCGCTACGGTCACATATGCACACTAACACCAACAAAAGAATTTACCTTGGCAATCTTCCTTTTCAGATCCAATACTGTGTCTTGATCTTCGACTAAAACCGACATAGGTTTGCCGGCGCCTGATAAGGACACCAAAAGCTTATTCGAATCTCGGCGCATCGACAACGCAAACGGAGCGTCCATTTGTAGTTTGAGATGCGAAGGGGCAGGCCAGGGCGCAACTTCTTCCTCCTTCCTTCGAGGGTTACTTGGAAAAAGCATTTTCTTTGCGACGACCTACCTGCGAAATACACGAGGCAGGAGCCTAACTTGTACAATGTTGTAATCACGAATTGTTGAAAAGTTTACCAGGGCCAGAGAGAATGGAAGGAGCACAAGAGACAGCTAATCTCGCGGAACTCTTACAGATCATGAGAGATGCCCATCAACAGGATTACATCGGAGAACCAATTTCGCAGCTCGAGCACGCGTTGCAATGCGCCAAATTTGCTTCCGATGCAGGTACTCCTTGCTTCTCTTCTTTGTAACATAGTGATTCTCCCGCCAGGAGCAGAACCAGAAGCAGTCCTGGCGGCACTCTTCCATGATCTTGGCCATTTTTGCATTAGGAATCAGCAGGTCCGAGAAAAGCTTGGTCTCTCTGTAGAAAATATGGGTGAAGTTGGGATTAAAAACCACGAAGTGGTCGGCGCGACATATCTACGACAATTAGGTACGCGAGCCACTCGCTCTCAACTGCGTGGCAGTAACTTAACAATTATTACTAGGATTCTCCGAAAGGGTGGCTGCCCTGGTAAAAGGGCATGTATTGGCAAAGGTATATATTGTCTTACCTGATTGAGCTTGAGATTTAACTACCGTTGCAGCGCTACTTAGTTTGGAAGGACGAAAATTATAGAAAGAAGCTCTCACCGGCAAGTGTTAAAACCCTAGAATACCAGGTACAGCGTGTTACTACTCCCCATTCCTGCTCCCCCTCATCTTTCTCATTGATCAGGGAGGACCTATGTCCACCGAAGAGGCTCATGAGTTTGAAAAGAGTGAACTATTCGCAATCATCTTGAAGATGCGCACTTGGGATGATAAAGCGAAGCTTGTCGGTTACGTTGTGCCTCCGCTCGAGGCATACGAGGACCTTATCCTCGACCACCTGAGAACACACAAGAGCTGAGCCTTGCCTCTCATCAAGCCCTCACCGACTTTAGATTATGATTATGTATATGACTATACATAGCTTTCCGGTCTCTCTGTAAGATACTACTACTACATTGTATTGAACTTTTCAGGCAATACCTATCCCCCCTCACTTAGTTACATATTGAACAAAGACGCATCTAGTAAAGTTTAAAGTAATGTTTATGTGTCAAAAAGCTAAGCAGTGTAGTATTATCTGCACCGTTTAGCAGGGGAGTTGTACAAAGGGAAGGGAAGGAAAAAAAGGAAGGAGGCTTAGTTCTCCTCCTCCTCATCTTCAGCATCGTTGTAAGCCAGGATTGCGGCGATGTAGTCGCTCTTCTTGGAGCCCTTGACTTCGATTTCCTCCTCCTCGCAGTACTTCTTGAGCTCCGGGAGAGTGTGGTCTTCGAGGTTGTCGAGGTCCAAGTCGTCGGCGTTCTCCTCTTCAGCCTCCTCCTCTTCAGCCTCCTCAACTTCCTCTTCAGCTTCCTCTTCTTCGGGGACTACCTCCTTGGGTGGAGGAGTGACCTTCTTGGGTTGGGAGACGGTCTTCTTGGTGGTGGTTTCCTCGCCCTCCTCGGTCTTGGATGCGGCCTTCTTCTTGGTCTTCTTGGGACCGCTGGACTTTCTCCTCTTGGGGGCCTTGCGCTCGCCAGCCATGATGTTCTCCTTGTCACCATCGAAGAAGGCAAGGATGCGTCTGATCAGCTCGGGCTTGTTGCCGGAAGTCTTCAGGCCGGTCTTCTTGCACCAGTCGTGGAGCTCCTCGACGCTGTAGTGTTGGAAGACATCCTGGTAGCTGACGCCCTTCTTCAAGTCAGGCTTGGTCTTGCTGACCTTGACTTTGATCTTCTTCTTCTTCTCCTTCTCGGGGAGCTCGTGATTGTTTAGAATGCATTCGACGAGGACTTGCTTGCTGTTGGCGGCAGAGGGATCCTTCTCGAGTTTCATGTCGAAGGCAACGTCCTGCAAGAGCTCTTCAGTGAAGGACTCGAGGTACAGGCGAAGGCCTTGGGATTCCACGTGCTCGGCAATCTGGCCGATGAGTTCACCCTTGGCGGAGGCAGGGGTAAGCTCAAGGCTCTCGGCAATACCCTTCAAGAGGGCGGTCTCGGCGTACTTCTCGAAGAACTCGACGACACCTGAAGTGTAAAGCGGTAATTAAATATTTCCGATCGTAGCGAAGTAAAAAACTTACCAGTGCTCATCAAATTCTCAGTCAATCGCTTGCTCAGCACCTTGCGGGAGTTGGGGTTGTTCCTCTTCTTCTCGTGATTAATCTTGAGGGGTGCGATGGCGGCGGCCAGCTGCTCGGAGGTCATGCGCTCGACGAGGTACTTGGTGGAGGCGGAGGTGATTGCGGGGGTGATAAGCTTCTTCAACTCGGTCTTCTTCAAGCTCACTTCGGCACCACGGTTGTCAGCGAGGTAGAGAGAGCGAAGGCTCGAGGTGGGGATGGTGGAGAGAACGGTGTTGATGGAGTAGTTGTCATCGAGGGAGATGTTGGCGAGTTTCTTGGTGACGGACATGTTGTGTAGGTGTGACTGTGTGTTGTGTCTTGTCTGCGTTGAAGATAATGTTAGCTGAAGGTGCTTCACCGCCTTTTAAGGCCCGAGTTTGGCGGGAACTGCTTCCCGCCAAGATCTCTGACGTAGGGCAATAACGACTCTCTTTCTGCCGACATTCAGAACCGCAACAGAAAGACGTTTTCCAAGAAGGCCAACACGAAAGAGTACGTTGTAAGCCACTCGATAGTTCGTCACGCTTTACATGCCATAGTAATGGTGGTCTCGTCGCTCTCCAACTTGTTGCGTTCCGTCTCGGCATGGAGTTGGTTTTGGGTCTGCTTCGCGGGGCTGATCGCAGTTACCGTTAGACTTGCTATCTTCGTGTCCTCCTTCCTCCCGCCAGGACAAGAAGTACGCTCAACCACGCAAATGTTTTTTCAAATTGTTAAGCTACTTCAACTATTAGCTGTTGGACGCGAGATTTGGCTGGTCGGTGGATGACGTTATTGCGCTCTTTGATGCTCTCGGTGAGTCTGGAAGGCACAAATATCTGAGGGTTTGTTTTAAGCTCTGCTAGGTCGCATTGTTTTGATAACCCAAAAAATAGGTGTATACCGATGGGCATGACATTCTCTTCCCAATAATTTTCACGGCTATGTTTAGTTTTCTGCTATCGCTGCTCTTTGATTCGGACTCGAAACTGCGCTTGACGAATTTACTCCCGTTCTTTTGTTCAGCATTTGACTTGTTAGAAAATTATTGTATTTGTCAGGTAAATAATTTCATACATGAAACGCGAATGCCTCAACTACCTCTCGCAGATGTTATCCCTGTTTCCAGGGCACATCGACGCCATGACTCCTTGGAGTAATGTTGGTTCTCTGGCGAATATGATCAAATATATCATGTTGGCATTGATATCTGCGGTAACTCTATTTGGTATCTATGCTTCTGTACATAGTTGGTGGTCAAAACGAGGAGATGGGGAGAAGGAGAAGGAGAAAGAAAAGGAAAAGAAGAAGGATTAATTCCCAAATTTGTTTTACAATTCAATTCTTACTCTCCGCTGTAAATAATGATCCTCCCTTCAAAACAACAACAACAATACTTTCCTTCCTTTGTATCTGTACTCCCATCTCTCCTTCCTATTAGGATTCCTTCTCGTTGTCATTGGAGGCCCATAGCCCCGAGGCTGCCATGAGCTGCTCATTTGGTGTCGCTCCGTGCCGCAAGAGAGTCTCTGCGAGTTCCTTGATACCCTCTGGATGGTGAAGGTTGTTGTGTCTTCCTTTCCTTCCTTCTTTACTCGCATTCGAATCTCTCATCCATCGCGACAACAGAACCTCCAGAGGGGTCTTGTTCTCTCGGCCTCTCGCGTCCACATTGCCGTTGTGTCGAATGAGGAGTTCGAGCATCTGCTTGGCCTCCTTCTGGGCAGGATGCGAACAGAGTCGATGGATGGGCATCGACCCTTTCTTGTCCACCCAGTTCACATCCGCACCTTTCTCCACCACATAGGAAGCCAGCCCCAAACTCCCTTCACCTCCCGTCACGGCAAAATGGAGGATAGTCCTCCCTTTTCCTTTAGACCGCATGTTTATCTCCGCCCCATATTCGAGCAGCACCTTGGCCATATCAAAGAATCCTAGTATGCAGTTAGGTAAAATCTCTCTCTCTCTCTCTCTCTCTCTCTCTCTCTCTCTCTCTCTCTCTTTGTGCATTCATATTTTACTTACCTCTCTCACAGGCTATCTGTAATGGCGATTTCTCTCCTTCGGTACCCTTGGCAGCCGCAATTTGTGATTCATCGAGAAAAGGAGTAACGGAGGCCTTGTGATCCAGAAGGAATCTCGCAGCCTCAACTCGATTCTTCCCAACAGCCAAGTGTAGCGGCGTGCAAAAATCTGACGCCCTACAACGATGCGACTTGTCAACAACAGCCAACAACAGCTAAGGGGATGGGATCCTTACCTAGTCTCTATGGGTGCGCCTCTTCTCAACAGGAGCTCCAACAACGCCACGTGCCCTCCCTCGGCCGCCCAGTGCAGCGGGGTGCGTGAATTCTTGTCGACAGCACTCGCTGCTGCGGAGACATCCCCGCGCTCTGCTGCCCTTTCGAGAAGCTTGTCGACAATCTGCGTGTGACCTCCCGCCACCGCGCTGTGAAGGAGAGGTAGAGCCTCCCCTCCCTTCCCCTTACCCTTTCTTTTACGAGTAGCTCCTTGGTGTTTATCCAACAACTTAGAGATGTCATCTCCAACAGCTCCATACCGTAGGAGTACCTGCGAGAGAAGAGTTACCATTTGCTTACTAAAGGAACCGTTCTAACCTCCACAACAGACAGGTGTCCCATCTTCGCTGCTATAGAGAGAGGTGTTACACCCTTACTATCGGGCCGATTGACATCCACGCCTCTTTGCGCTAGCATCTCCGTGATCCCCACATTACCACACATCGACGCCAGATGGATGGGAGACATTCCCTTTTGCTTACTCATCGCGCCACCCATGTCGGACCGTGCTGCCTCCCGTCGGGGTTTATTGGAAGAGGGAGAGTTTGATGCGTTCGATGTGGCCTCGCCGTTCAACATCTCCTTCGTAACCTCTCCTTCCCTGAATACACAACACACATACACACATTAGAGTAAGCATTATGTGTAGAGTGAGAGGACGTTGTGTGGGTACCGTATCATCTGCGAGAACAAGGAGAAGTGACCACAGGCACAGCACCAACGCAGGATGTCATCGACTCCGGCTTGACTTCTTAGATAGGTGTAGAAGCGAGCGCTGCGCAAACAATGATCTCTC
>Ga0209935_1004397_pt1 | contig 13045 bp, 15 predicted proteins | sample ThiBio_1000_plan_2_FD_183958 | JGI IMG/M metagenome (GOLD analysis project Ga0209935, IMG submission 183958) | Wastewater bioreactor microbial communities from Cape Town, South Africa - Thiocy_cont_1000_plan (SPAdes) | ecosystem: Engineered > Bioreactor > Thiocyanate-remediating >... | reverse complement strand
GGCCTCCGAGTAGAGGCTGAAGAACGAGAGGCTGGTCGGGTCGGTGCACACGAACTGGCTAACGCCGATGCCCGAATTGTCGGTCCACTCGCCATCCCACACCGTCTGGCAGCCTGTACAGAGCGGCGGCAGAGACGCGGCAGAAGAAGAGAGAGGCGCCAGGCACACATGAGAGGAAGTGGCGGCGAAGGAGGCGCAAGGCGTGAGAAGGCGGGCTCCGAGCGACACACAGGCGTGGCACGCGCTCCTACAACGTACAGACGACGGAGACAAGGGCAGCCAGCAGCAGCAGGGTCTTCATGGTGCGTGCGGCGGGCGGGGGAGGCGCGGAGGGCAGAGGGGGACACGAGCCTGCGCAGAGAGCGAGCGACAACAGCAACACACGAGCGAGGCGACGAGAGACGAGAGAGAGGACGAAGGCGACGAGTGCGACGAGCGGCAGCGTAGCGCAAAGCCTCCTCGGCGCTGAGGCCCAGCGAGCTTATGGGGTACGCAAATGAGAGCAATACGGGCTTGTTGAAACGGAGACCCAACGCTTGATCGTGCCCCGGAATCGCCTCTTTGCTGTTCTGTGCCTTCTCTCTCGATCATTCGATCATTCGCTCGCTGGCTCGCTGGTTTTCGCTGCAAATGGCGTCGCGGTGGGTTCTCGGTGGCGTTGGCCTGGTGGCAGTGTTGGTGGTGCTCGCCGCTGCAGCGGGTACTGGAGGAAAGATGCGAATGGCAGAGAGCCGTGGTGGCGGTGCGATGCGCGTCGTGGGCGAGGACTATGTGTACTCGTGCATCGGCAACTGTATGCAACGTCGCACGGCGCAGAGCTCGCCTGGCGTCGTGTTGCACGGCGGCGGTGTCGATATTCCTGCCGTGTACTACTGGATGGTCGAGCGCGCTGGCGGTGGTGATTTCCTGGTCTTGAGCGCCACGTACGTAGCGGCAAGAGAGCGAATGAATTGATCCTCGCTCACTCGCTGGCTTGTGGTGCAGCACGGCGTACAACTACAACGACCCGATCTGGGCCGCGTCACAAGGCCAGTTGAACTCGGTCGCGACCTTGGTGTTCCTCAACGCCTCGGCTGCCACTGATCCGTGGGTGATATCGACCATCCAGGAGGCGTCGGGCATCTTCTTTAGCGGAGGTACACGCGCCCTCCTCCTGCTGCATCGTTCCGATCGTATCGCTGATTCTCGCGTGTCCAGGCGACCAATGGAAGTACTACAGTTTCTGGAAGATGACTCCCACGTACGGCGCCATTATGCAGCACGTCGGCGCGGCACCGGTGGGTGGCAGCTCGGCAGGCATGGCAATTCTTGGCGAGGTACGCCATGCATTCGCTCGTGATTGCTCTCGCATTCACTTCTAACGAGTGAGATACGCCACATAGATCGTCAACACTGCACAGTGGCTGCGTAATGTATCGCTCTCGACGCGCGAGACGCTCGCCAACCCCTATACGCCATTGCTCACTCTTGGCACGGTACAGAGATTGCAGACTCCACTCCTGCCTCGCTCTCTCGAATCGTCATACTTTGGTATCGGCTGACACTCGCTCGCTACAGGACTTTCTGCAAGTACCATTCCTCGAGAACGTCGTGACTGAGACGCACTTTCGCGAGCGCAACCGTATGGGCCGTGTCGTGAGCTTCATGGCGCGTATGGCGCAGGACATTCTCTCGCGCTCGGTACGTCTCGCTAGAACTCCTGCTCCTCTCGCGCTGGCGCTAACAGATGGCGCCCGTCTTGTGAACAGCCACGAGGCATCGCATGTGACGCTGATGCTGCCGTGTTGCTGTACCCGAACGGCACCGCGAGCACCATCGCTTGGACCGCCAACGACGCCTGCTACTTTCTCGAACTCACGCAACCGCCAACCGAATGCCAACCGGGCGCAAGCCTCTCGATCTCGGGCGTCAAGGTCGTGCGACTGCGCGGCAATCTCACGAACGCCTTCGACCTCGCAGCGTGGCAGCCATCGAATGGCGCCGGCGCCTTCACGTACTCGCTCGCCGCCTCGCACGGTCGCCTCTCGTCGAGCGGCAACAACGGGAAGATCTACTAGCGAGAGCGCCAGTCATTGCAGTTGTGTTTATAAAGCTCCCCCGCTGGTCGTGGGTTCTCCCCTTCGTCATTTCCAACATTATAGCTCGGTGTACTCGATCGTCTGGAGGTTGGCGGCTGCGATTTTGTGTCGATTTATTGCAATAGCGATAGAGAGCGACGAGAGCAAGAGCGAAAAAAGCACAGCGACTGTCAAGCCGCGAAAGGCAGCCAGTTCCGCCTTTTCTCTCTTCCCTCTCTCTACCGTTGTTGCTTGTTCTCCTCCTTCCAGCTTGCTGCTGCCTCTCGTGCCTGCCTCTCTCACTCTCTCGCTCTCGTTCTCCTTCTCTCGTTGAGCTCAATGGAAAAGGAGCTCATGGAGATTGCCGCTGCGGCCGCGGCTGCCGCCACGGTCAAGCGTGCTGATCTCCTGGCCAACGGCAAGGTCTCGTCGACCTCGAGCGCCAGTCCGAGCTCCAGGAGCTCGCCGTATGATAGTGCTGATGCTGATGAAGGTCGCGCGCGCTCTGCCTCGCCGCCGCGCTCGTCATCCTCGTCGTCGTCGCGCACCAAGAAACACCATCGCTCGTCCAAGTCGTCGTCGCGCGTCTCGACGCAGCGCTTGTCGAACGGGCCGTCGTTGCCGAAGCCACCTGCGCGGCCGTTGCTCTTCGTTACCACGGGCTCGAACCACGAGCGAATCTGGGACACGATTGGCTCGCCGTTCAAGCACATGCCATTGGCCTTCTTTCGTCCGATCGCTCCCGAGGGCTACTACTCGATCGGCGACGTGGCACAGCGCGAGCTCGACGACTATGTGAGCAAGGGCGTGATCTTTGTGCAGTCGCCAGGCACCGATATCCATCCGCCACTCCTGGCGCCACCGCTTGATTGGGAGAAGAAGTGGGACTCGACGCGTTGTTCGAGCAAGATGGGCGACTGCAGGTACATCAAGCAAGCCACTACCTAACCGCTTACACACGCACGTATCGAGAATAGTGCTCATACTCTCTACGATCACGTTTGATTTGATTCGATTCGATAGTATCTGGTGGCCTATTGCTCCTCCCGTACGTTGTGTGCCATACCACTCACCAAGCGACTCCATCAATATCTCCATCGCTACATGGCTAACCCTCTCGTACCTCACCAGGGATACAAGGCACTCGGTTGCGTGGTGTCGTCAACGCTCGACACCAAGCCCACCGACCGCACCGACATCATGTGCGTCTTTGGGAGCTGCACGTGTCCCGCCAGCGTCGAGACCGATGCTCTCTGGAGCTACGCTCGTGCTCGAGGCAAATCCACCAGCAGCAGCAGTAGCAGCAACGTATCTCAGTTGATATCGATCTGGCGCTCCAAAGCATCGTCTCAGTGCGTCGATCCATATCAGATCCAACTCGATCCAAGTCGCTTCGATTGATTGGATCGTGTGTGTCTGTCTATCTATCGATCTATCTCTCCATCCACAGAGCCGCACTAGATTCAGGCTGCTTCTTTGTTGGTGAGGGAGAATCGCCTCCCAAGCTCATCAACTTGTTTGGTCTTCTCAATCCAGAGATGCGTACGTCGTCGACACTGTGCCGCTCTCACTAACTCGCCTAACTCTCAATCACCACCACCACCAACAACAACAACAACAACAACAGACCACGAAGTTCACAAGACATTGGTCGCCATCTGGAGTCGCAAGCTCACCGACCTCCCGGTACCCTCCGATCTCCCACGCATGTCGAATGGACTCAAGATCACGGCACAACCTCAAGACCAGCTGGTGCGTTAACCACCGAAACCCTCTCTTGGCTTTTGTGTGTTTGTATTTGTGTTTGTGTTTGCGCATATATGTCGCAATGTGGACCGCTCATATTCATATCTTACTCCCGCTGCGTTGCCGCCGAGTTACTCGATACGGCACACGTATCCGTGGCACTCATTGCGATTGTTCGACTGATCGATGGATACTGCGTCTGTCTGTTTGTGTGTGTGACTGGCGTGATAGATCTTTCTTGGAGAGAAGCGTGAGACCGTCAATCAACTGACGCTCGAAGTCTTGACGGCGCTGTTGCAACTCACCGAGCCACGCGAGACCGTGCAGTTGATTCTCGACGAGCTATCGGATGGTATCCTGGCGGCGGGCGATGTCGCTCTGCCGTTGAGGTCCTTCTTTGCGTCGGCGCTCATTCAAAAGGCACCGCGCCTCGAGGCCGTGCTGCGGCTGATTCATCAGGAGATACCGTTCCCCGTCATCAAGCGCTTCCGCGATTCGTTCTACGACAAGTTCCCCTTCAAGGACTGCCGTGGCACTTGGAAGATTCGCATCGAGGTCGCTGGCAAGTCGATCGTCGTCTCGCACGTCAAGTCCGAGCAAGCTCACTCTCACCAGGTTCGTGTGGTCGCTCGTCCCTGCCTCATCAATCAACTACTCACCAACGCTTTCGTTATCGAGATAGCCTGAGGAGTACTTTCGCTTCTCGTGGTCGCTCGACTTTTATCTCAACTCGCGCCTCACGAGCTTCACGTCGGACTTTTACATTTCAGAGATTAGCTTCGGAGAGCAGACGTCGCTCGCCTACCAGCAAAAGGTCAAGGACGCCTTGATGCCCTTCTGCAAGAGCACCTTTGAGTACTCGCAGATCTGGGAGCGACCATTGGCGCTACTGCCGGTCGCCAAGTCGCTCGTGACCTTTTTGCAATCGGGTCTCACGATGCATCTTGCAACTGGCGAGCTGGTACGTTGCTTGCCACGCATTCATTCACTCACGATGTCTCAATCTCACTCACTTGATGTGTTACTTGTAACCCAGTTATTCTCATTCGATCCAACGAGTCAATCGATTGCTCGTAACCTCTTTCAGTTCTTGATGCAACTCGCTGGTCGTATCGATCCTGGCGTGCTGACGACCATCGAGGGCTCGTTCTACAAGATTGTCACGTCTGAGTCGCCCGAGGACGTCGCCCAGCAACTGCGCACATTCTTGCGCGATGGCGGCATTCCCGAGAGCTCCAAATTCATCACGTTCCTCAAGCTCATTCACACGGACATTGTGTATCCGGCAGCGGTGGAGCTGCGCCAGAACGTGTACGACCGCCTCAAGTACACGGACCTCAAGGGCTCGTGGCGAGTCGCCATCACGCTCTTCAACAAGCACTGCCACTCGATCGTCATCTCCAAGAAGGAGCTCGGGTCGCTCTCGCACAGAGGCAACGACTTTTTCGAGTTCGAGTGGCAGGTCAAGATCGACGCCATGGTGAGTCTCTCGCGCCTTCTCGATGCCAAGTTCAACGTTCTGGCCTTTGGCGCGCACGAGTCGATGGCGCCCGAGCGCGTGGCAGAGCTGTCGCAGACGCTCAAGGCTTACCTGCCTGGCCCGTGTATGCCGTACCGCATGCGCTCCTACTCGTTTTCCGACATTCTCGAGGCGCTTGCGACTGCGCTCCAAGCATCGCCCAACGTACGTCGCGCCTCTCGTTCGTGAGCCTCCCTCGTGTCGTACTGACGTGAGCGCGTGCGACAGAAACTCGCCATCATGCTGCCGGGCACCACGAGCCTGAGCGACGCCATCGACGTGCTGCGTTACTCGCAATACTGCCTGCGCGAGCAGTTGCCCACACTGCCACCCGTGTGTGGCGGTCGCGAGAACGAATCGATCCTGCTGTCAACACGCGGCTCGAGCCGGAGTCCCGGCGCCGGTGCTCCCGACCGAGCAGCCTTCATCACTGTACCATCCGAACGCAAGCATCGTCCGGCTCCCAAGCGCACGGTTGTATCCGCCGTACAACCGCCGCCACTCAAGCCCTCGTTGTCGGTGTCGTTCATGCCGATTCCGCTCGCGACCACGATTACAACGAGTAACGAGTCGTCGGAAGAGAGCGAGTTGAGTGGCGCGATCTCTGAGTGAGTGGTCGTGCCAAGGAGCCACTCCCTCACGTGTACCATGCATCCGTGCAAGCAAGCTATCTATCTATCTATCCAAACCTCACTCGAGAGCTACCTACTCTACAGTGTATCATACATGTCTCTCACGCACTCGCACACGCATTCTATTATCGCATTCTATTCAACATTCGAATGAACGCGCCTTCGTGCGCATTTCGTTCGTGTCCAATCTTCCTACTCACCACGCTCAAGAGAGCGTGCCACGCCCTTCACCGTGATGAAGCGTAAACGAGAGCCCTCTCTTGCTGCCATGGCGTGTGCGAGCTCGACGACTGCCAAGCGGCCCAAGTCGATGGCAAGCACCGAGACGCAACCACAACGATTCGGTGCCATACTGGCTGGTACCTCGTGGCTCGATGGCGCTGTTCCGATGGTGGATTCGAGCGCCTTGATGGAGGCGATGCTCGACGAGGGCATCACCGACAACCACAGCGCTCGCTCGTTACGAGAGCGGTTCGAACGAGATGGATATCTGCTGTTACGCGGCTTGATACCTGCTGAACCGATCACAGATGCTCGTGAGTACTTGTTCGAGCAACTGCGCACGAATGGTGTTGCTGTCAATGATATCGGTGAACTCGAATCCAAGCCCAATGGCAATGGCAACACTGATGATGACGACAATGACGATGACGATGATGACGATGACGATGACGATGGCACCTTCAGCCTGCTATCGCGGCAAGATATCGCACACGACGAACGAGTGTTGCGAGTACTCGAGCATCAACGTATCGTGCGATTCCTGTGTCGCTTCTACGAGCAGCCAAGCGTACGATCGATCGACTTCAAGTGGCTGCGAGCAGTCAAGCAGGGAGCCTTCACGGGCGTGCATACCGATCGAGTTTACGTCGGTGACGGCAGCCAGAACATGGTGACGCTCTGGTTCGTTCGTGGCGTTCGTTCGCGAGTGTGGCAGCCTGTGCGAGCAACTGATACGGCCCACGAGATGATGCAGGATTCCGCTCATGGATACCAGCCCCGAACTCGGCACGATTCTCTTGTGTCCGAGTTCACACAAGGCATCACGATTCAAGCGATTGCAGGAGGGCTACGGCAGCACGACGGTCGGCACGGTACACGCGCCTCTCGCATCGTAATCGATAGCAACCGATCGAATGAACTAACGCCACTGCATTGCCTCAGGATGGCATTGCTAGTGGATGGCTGTGTACTGATGTCGCCGCCCCCGAGTTGCTTGCGCTGGTGTCGCGCGATCAAGACGAGCAGGAGCCGCTGACGTGGGCCACGGCGCGCTTGAATGCAGGCGATGTCGTGATGCTGCATCTGCGTGTGCTGCATCTCTCGACCACCAATACGACGCGACGCATCCGCATCTCGTGTGATACTCGATGGCAGCCAACCGACGATGCAATCGATCCACGTATCCAGGCGACTACTGTGTTCTATGCGGATGCAAGCAGCTCGACATGATTGCTGCTGCTTCCGTGTTTATCTCGAATCGAATAGAATGAATGTACAACGAAGAGGAATAGCAACAGTAGGTGCACCTACGTGGTTACGCTTCATACAAGAGACGTCCGGCGTAGCTGGCGAGGCCCGACAGGACCGGCAGCGCGATCTGGTAGGCGCGTGGTGGCGGGCGCGACGAGCGGTTCTCACCGACGGCCGAGATGACGCTCATCACGAGCATGAAGCCGATGAGCGACCAGTTGCAGGTGCTCGCGGCCGTGCTCCACTCGGCGTCACCAAAGTACGCGCCGAAGAAGCAAGCCAGCCAGCCACCGAGCAGCGCGAACGCCGAGCTGTACAGGAGGTTCCACGCGACCCACAGCAGCGACGGTTGCGTGAATCGCCGCTGTGGTGTCGAGCGCACGAACGCTGGACCGGAGATGCCCGTCACCAACATGACGCCGGCGGCGATCACGAAGAACGACAGGAAGACCGAGAGGAAGATGGCGAAGATGGCATACATTGTTACAGCGTGGGTGATGGAGTGAGATGAGATAGAGTGAGTGAGATATTTGGGCTGGATATTTATGAGTCGGTGCGGCAAGCTCGTGGTTGGTTTTTCGTGATAGTTGGAATTATTTCGATGTCGCAATGAAATATCTGACCAACACGGGAAATATCTTGTCAATGATGAGAGATGACGAGAGGAGATATGATGAGAGGAGATATGACGAGGAGATAGGAGTGATGGGGCAGGAGACTGATACAAAGCAGCGAGTGAGGGAAGGTTGTGGTAGTTGCTTGTTGCCTTCGTTGTTGCTGTTACTCGACGATGCCTTCGCTCGTCAATACGCTGCTCGATCGAGTATCGGATCGAGTGTGGCCTTCGATCGACAAGGGCCGCAACTACGTCAATGGCCTCATTGGTACGACGTGCCACCCTACACTCCAGTCATCTATCGATGCACGTTCCCTCACTCACTCGGTCTCTTGCGCGTGTGTGTAGATCGCTTCTTGCTGCTGATACACATTGCGCTCGTCTTGACGGCCGTGGTGCTGTTCGTCATCGGAGTCAGTGTATCGGTGCGAGCCGGCTTCGAGATCGAGAACGACAGCATTCTCTTTGAGCAATCGACCAATGCCACAGCTCCGCGACCCAATATGCGTCGCACCATGGAGCTGCAGGTGTCGATGCACGGCGCCTACTGGAACAACCGCTCGATGTTGGTCGACGACTTCTTTGGCTTGACGATGGAGGCGTGGGGCATCGGCACCGATCCCGACTCGTTCATGGTGCTCGACAACGACGAGACGTGCATCATGATGTACGTGAGGTCTCACGATTGATTGATCGCTTGATCACTCACTCGCACACACACAGGTATCAGAAGTGGGACACGAGGAAGCGCAACTTCTCGGGCAAGCACGTACAACTACGCACTCGAACGTGCCTGTACCATGGCGATCCATCCGGTCGAAGCGTGCCAGTACAATCACCATCTCCCTTGTACAACGAGACCATCGGCACTGCCGTCGGCAAGACGTGGCTCGATCTCAAGATGGAACGCACGACGCTCGAGGGCGCCTTAACTCTCCCGATGGCCGCGTCGCCCATGTGGGACCCGTATGCCATGCAGAAGATTGAGCGAGGTACGCGACGTGCATATGGCGCCGACCACCGCATGGCAGACACTCACACGACCTTGTCGGTGGCAGACTCGCACGCGTGCCGATACCACTACTCGACCGCCAACAAGATTGCCAACGTGCCGCACAAGCTGCAGCTGTCGGTCGTGCACGAGGTACAAGAGTACTTTCCCGACGTGCTGCTGATGGTGCAGAAGGAGCACATTACGCCCGACACCAAGATCGAGATGCGCGGCCTCGAGTACAAGTGGGAGCGCTGGCAGACCGGCATCATTCCCAAGTATAACATCAAGTTCAAGACCGACCTGTGGATTCTGTACTACCTCGAGAAACACGCAGCGCGCGGCTGCTGCGTCGCACCGCGCAGTCTCGAGTACTCGATCCGACTCTACTCGCACGGCCTCGACGAGTTCGACCCCGAGATGCTGGAGGAGATCTTTGAGCGCTACAAGAAGATCTCGCGCACCAAGTACGCCCGCGAGCGCACGACGTGCGACAGCGGCGACCGCGAGATGCTGCTGTGGGGCGTCGGCTTCTGCAGCTGCGGCGTGCTGCTGCTGTTCGCCGTCATTGCACATCGAGTGTTTTATCGACGAGACGAGCCCGTGCCTCCGGCGCCCGAAGGTCACGAGATCGAGATGCACTCGATGGAGCAGTAACGAGAGTAGCAGCAGCACCGCACAGTATGTATTCATCGTTTGCACCGCTCCAGCACACACACTCTCCTGTATTAAAGCCTGAGTCACTTGCCACCAATATAACTGCGTCATCACAATGAGAATCTATTCATCCACGCCAGCAGCTGTTGAGGTCTCCTCCGGCCGGGAACGCTTGATCGTCAGATCTACACGTCGGCACCGTTCGCCATACAAGTCCTTGATGCAGTGCAGCGAAGCAGCAATGTCGCACGCCATCGCTGCTCGGCCACCTCTCAGCGTGTAAAATCCACCGTGCAGGAGGCCCACGGCAGGTCCCTCTCCCTCGAGCTCGGAGGAACGCTGCACTAGTGCGCCAGAGTCGCCCTTCTCTCCCATGTTCTGCGAGAACTCGTTGGCAACAAATAGCAGCTGCCGGGAGAGTACTTCGGGCACGTCGGTTTCGCCAGCAGAAGCCTCGGCTCGCTTCGTACCAGCGTCGGTGAGAGTGATCTCGAACATGACGTCCGATCTGAACCGAATACTCACCATCTGTTGATCAAACCCGACAAGCTCGAACCCGTCCTCTCCGTGTTGCCACAGAAATCCCTTACCGCTCCAAAACGTAAGTGGCGGTATCAGGTGCGAGGTACCAGACCCTCACAACATACCTCGGTTCGGCCTGATATGCTGCCGATCTTGAAGTAGCGAACGCTCGGGGCAGTGACTTGGAGTCTTCCATCACGATCAAATAGGCTCTCCATGCCGGTGACTCTCTTTGCTGTCCTTCGGTATCCTGCTGCCACCTGTCGTTTTCCTTCTGCTGTCAGCTCGATACATCCAACATCGACACCAAAGCCGGAAAAGTCTCCTCGGTGCGCGATTGGTGCTGTGGCCAAAGGAGCGGGAGATCATTAGAGTGGAGTCATAGATACACAGATGGCACATACTACTCAGCGTACCCCAGCCAAGTAGCGTGTAGCTCTCTTCGCTGGCAACCATGCTCTGGAGCTCCTGGAGCTCTTGTGAGTAGCGATCACGGTCTTGTTTGGCGGCTTCATCCTCCGAATCATCTTCAAGATCACGGTTGCACTGGGCGACTTGCTGCTTCAGTTTGTCCAGCGCTGCGGCGGCATCCTTGGGACACGGTGATTGGATCGGAACTCGACTGCGATTGTCGGTGACCCACTGGCCATCGGCATCTTGGACTTGGGGTCTCACTACGTGCTGGTTTGTGATCGCCACATCCAGCACGACGTCATCAAATTCAGCGGTGCCGAGAGTGCCGAGAGTACCGCACCGCCATTGGTGATCAAGGTCGGTTCCAACTTGGAACTCTGGCAGGTTGAGCGACTGCGGAACGGCTGCAATGCTGATGCCGCACTTGTCGCGAAAGTCCGACCACGGCTCATAGCAGCCATCGCATACCTTCACGCGATACGTATGGCCGTTATGCTCGAACGTCCGTGGAAGAGCTTGCTCGCCGATCGGAATGAAGCCACGCAGCAGCACATACACGACGATCGCCTCTTCGTTCGATGAGCCTTCCTGGATGAATCTGCTTGGTGCGCCGCAGGAGACTGCGACGATGTTCGAGCGGTGTCTCTGGTAAAAGTCTCGGCGGGCAGCTTGGATTGCTTCGAGAGGTACCGATCGATTGCACACTCGAGCAAGCTCAGGAGAGAGCAAGCGCTTGTAGGTGGCTGGCGATGGCCGGTCGGCTCTGTTGATCCGCACCGACATGAACTGAGGATCGTACATGTATCCGGCGGAGAACACCAACAAGGGACATCCAGCGATCGCTCGTGGGAGGTGCGGATACAACAGATGAGGATCGTGTGGCTCTGTGCGAGACATTGAGGAGCGGCAAGTTCGCACGATGTCCAGGCGATGCACGAGAACAGCAACGAGCGGCATCTCGGATTCGATTCCCTCTGGCCAGTGCGAGTGCCGTTCGCTCGCGACCTGCTTGGGAGCTCGAACGAGCATGGCATGCCGATAATTTCCTTCTCCGAGTGACTGGCGGATCTGTAGATGGTCGAGAAGGAACGCTAGCAGCAACGTCGCTGCGGTGCGGTCGTCTTGGTCGCACAGAGTTCGAAGCCAGGTCGTGTCGGGCAGTTGCGCAGGCGATGCCACGCCAGTAGACGAGGCGAAATGCCCCAGCACGAGTGCGAACGACGAGTGTACGATGGCTTGCTCGTCGAGTGTTGCATCGAGTGAACGCTGTTGTGGAGAGTTATCCGAGCCCGGGGCAGGCTGGTTGCGATGAAGTCGCACAGCCGGGCGATGGCTCCATTGGCAGTCTGGATAGGGACAGCCACGCGAGTACCATTGGTGATACTGACAAACGATTCGACCTTCCGAGTCGTAGCAGCCATAGTTGGGAGGCTTGGCGTGTAGGTATGTGCAGCCTGTGCCATGAGGACAGCGGCCGTTGAGATTGAACCAATAGCATGGAACCCAAGGCAGCTGGAAGCGGCCATTGTCGCGGTAGCCGAACGTAACCTCGAGCTGCTGGAGCACCCCGTCAATCTGATCCAGATGATGCGTTGCCCCCGAGACAATGACGCCGATATTGACTGAAGATAGACCTCGGTGCAGCTGAATGTATCGCGAGTCAGGAGATGCGCCTAGCGAGAGTGAGGTTCCATTCGCTGGACGCACTTGAGATACCAAGGCAGCGAGGTCGATCTGGCGCTCACGCTCGAACGCCGCAGCAACATGCGCTACCAAGACCGTCATCGCCTGCTCGACCACTCGCGGTGACACGAAGCTCTGTATCGCTGCTACGTACATCATGCTGGACGCGAGGCCTTGCGCAATTGCTTGGCGCGATACAGTTTGCATCGTGGTTGGGATGCACTCGGAGCACGGACAAGAACAAGAGCGATTTGATGGATAGGATTGTCGTGGTCGTCTTGTTGTTGCTACCTCGTCGCTCAAGCTGCTCGTGATGCTCGGTCCTCAAGGCCGGTCTCCTTCGGTTCGCAAACCATACGATTGGACCTGAATCACAGAGGGATACTCGACTTGGCAGCTGCTGTATCTGCCCCGATGGCCGTCAGGCTCAACGACCAACCCTGCTTCTGATGGCCGTCACCAACGACTGCACGGCCACAATGATAAGGCGCACTTCGAGAATACCTTCCCATGATCGAACAAGAGATCCATGATCAACCTCGAGCAGTGGTACGTTGATATCGCAGCCTTACTTTGAGCTTCTTCATTGCGACAACAACAAGAATCAGCAGCACCAACACTCACTGATGAGAGAATATCGTGATCTCCCTTTTGTTTGTAGAGGTGCTGCGTCCTCTTCTTCTTGCTTCTGATGCGCGACAATATCGTGGAGGCTATGACCGTACGGAGAAAGTT
>Ga0209935_1004396_pt1 | contig 13047 bp, 12 predicted proteins | sample ThiBio_1000_plan_2_FD_183958 | JGI IMG/M metagenome (GOLD analysis project Ga0209935, IMG submission 183958) | Wastewater bioreactor microbial communities from Cape Town, South Africa - Thiocy_cont_1000_plan (SPAdes) | ecosystem: Engineered > Bioreactor > Thiocyanate-remediating >... | reverse complement strand
GCAGGTTTATACAAGCTCATGTTTAATCACTATAAAAACGTGCTAAGCATATGGGAGGGATCTGCCTGTGCTAAGATAGTACTCGAGGTAGAAAATGAAGTCGCCATGTATGTATAAAACATCCCTTATCCACCGAATGCTAACGTACCGCCAGGCTGAAGCTTCAAGAACAAGTGAGTGTGTGAACTTGGGAAGAAGAGTAAACTGATGAAGCTACAACAGGCCACAGAGCTAGGACTTCCTTCTCATATCGTATGCGATGCTGGAAAGACAGAAGTGGCTCGAGGTACTCGAACGGTGTTGGCTATAGCTGGTACTCTTTGCTTTGCTTCAATCAATGAACAACGAGAATTATTATTATTAGGTATGAAGTCTGAAGTGGATAAAGTGACGGGAAAGCTGCGGCTGCTTCATTAGATTATGAGCAAGTCTGTTATGTGGCGTCACTTGCGAGTATCGATCGCTGTCCCTTCGTAGAGTGCCAAGGAAGGATGTAGAGAAGGTGGCCCATGCTGAGATGCGAGAAAATAAAAAACAACGAAATTTTTTTCTTTCTTTTCGCGGAACTGCTGGGCAACAGTTTGCATGCAGGCACTGTCTTGCACGGTATGTGAGGCGGGTTCGGTACTCGGGCCAAGCGCCAGACAACTGCGCTATCGTATCGAACGAGCCGTGGGGCAAGGAGCATATGGTAACCCCAGCTTCACCTCTTTTTCGCCAAATCATTAATTTTGTAACGGTCAAACTTTGAAATACAGGCGTAGTTTGGTCAGCTACTTGTCTGGAGGAAGCTGGTTTACCTACGAATCGCGGCCAGGTTTGCTAGTTAATCTCTTCGCAACATTTATCGTTCATTTCAGGTTGCTATTAAGAGAATACACAATCTTTTTAGCGATATTTTGAATGCCAAGTACACACTGCGCGAGATCAGGCTTCTGAAGCATTTCAGGCACCCAAATGTACTACTGTTAACTGATTTTACATTTAATTTTGAAAATTCTAACGATATTTTTAGATAACGTCACTACTGGACATCATAATCTCGGGGGACAAAGACAGCTTTCAAGAAATGTTAGGCTATTAATACTAGATTAGTTTCTAAAATAATACATGTAGCTATCTTGTGATGGAATTGATGGATACAGATTTACAGAAAGTGATTGAGTCCGATAAGATTTTAACAGACAAAGAAATTAGTTGGTATTTGTATCAAATCTTACAAGGGCTTGCGATCATTCATTCTGCATCTGTCTTACATCGCGATCTGGTATGGCCAAATACGACTTTGGCCCCGCTAACTTATTCCTGTAGAAACCGCTTAACATTTTGTTGAATGAGAGTGGAGAGGTGAAGGTATTATTCATCTTACTATGCTCGTTGGTTAACCTCCTTTGCAGATTTGTGACTTTGGTAGTTCCCGCGGCGGTCGTGAACAGCTAATGAAGACATGGATGCAAGTGGTTGCCACAGTTGCCTACCGAGCTCCTGAAGGTTGCTTGTCCCATGCCAAGCCCAGAGACTAATTTCTCCGTAGGATTAGTGGGATCTCAAACGTACTCACAAGCAGGTAAGAAGAGACCTGGCTATTGTAAATAACTGTAGTAACTTATTTTCCTGCTTTGTATTAGTGGATGTTTGGGCAATTGGATGTATAGTAGCAGAAATGGCCGTGAAGAGGCCTTTATTTAATGGGACTACAGGTATTTTATTTCTGAATTGATTGTAATACTGACGGTGTTATTAGATAGAGAGCAGTTAAAGTTTATTGTTGAAAAATTGGGGCTGCCAACACGCGAAGAGGTGGCTGTGATAGCTCATAAAGGGGTTTGTTCCTTTATCTGTTAGTCCTGTAGGAGAGGAGAGGAGAGGAGAGGAGAGGGAGGAGAATAATTCTTATTGACTCGTGTCGTTTCAGTCAAGAAATTATGTGCGAGGGCTAGTTAAACAAATGAAGAAGGAAGGAAAAACGACTAGGACTCTCACAGAGGAGTTGACAGCCAGCATGAATCTACAAGGTAATCACATCAACTTATTGCCTGAGATATTCACTTCTTTATACAGCGGTTGAGTTGGTTGAAAAGATGCTCGTTTTTGATCCGAACAAACGTATTACCATCGAGGAGGCACTGCATAGTCCTTATTTCAAGTTGTGGGAGAACACTGGGGACAACAAGGGCCGCGCTGGAAGCTCTCCTGACCTGATGGAGGTCGAGCACACTGTCCAACCATTCTCACTTGACTACGAGAATGGGGTAGTTACTCTCGAAGGATTTAGGGGTACTTGCTTCTTTTCCCCCTTTTTTCACTTGTAGTGTGGCTTTATCTTTTCTCTTTTCAGAACTGATCTATCAGGAGGGCATTGGGTGGGAAGGCGCCGTGCTAAACTGACTAGATCGTGCCGTTTAAATAGCTTTCTATTTCCTGTACTTGTACTGATTTTAATTGTTTGTAGATTTTTTTTGGTTCAAGTTTTGCAGTTCTAAGAATATTTAACTGGCCGTTTTTTTTCTTTGGGTTGTTTCTTCGAAAGACGCGAAAAGCAGCGCTTTGTTGTTGTTTTTAGGGATCCTATTGTCTCGGTGTTGGCTGATTTGTTGGCAGCCGGTACCCCCCTCCTGTTTCAAAATTTATAAAAAATAAATTATGCGAATTTCAGAGGAACCAGCTTACGGAGGCAGGTCATGCAAGGAGAGCCATGTCCCTTGTGTGGGCAGCGATTTCCAGTCGCCGTGATCGAGGCACATGCTTGGTCTTGTACAGGTGAATCTACGAACGAGGGAGGTAAGTCTGTAAAGGTGCAACCCCCGTCATTTAATCCTGCAACAAGCGCGGCGCACTGTTGAAGAGCCTATTATACAGGCAACGTCACCAGTCCTGGACCTGAATTGTCATGTCAGACTACAGGCCCTGCAGCTCGCACAGGCGAAATTGCAGCAAGGAAGACACGCGGAGGCTGTGCCATTGCTGGAGAATCTGCTTGAGATGTATCCCGAACAACCCCAAAACATACCTCATCTTTGCAACGAGAAAGCGCAGCTGCTGGTCTCGTTGGCCCATTTCACGTTCATGACAAGGAAGGAGGACCCGTTGGCTCCCCCTCGAGTTCTGCAATTTGCAATGGCGGCGATGCGCACTGCAAAGTGGGCAAAGGAAGGTGGCCTCCCGTTATCAACGTGAAATCATTTGCCACCTTAGGGGATGTCTTCTCGAACCTTGGCCAATCTGCTTCGGCGGAGGAGGCATACAAGGAAGCCCTGATGCTGGTCAGAGCTGGCAGTCCTGTGAACTACGTTGCGCAGCTGCCCGATATCTTGTTGGGTATTGGGAATTCATGTTACCTGCAAGATAAATATCAGGAAGCATCACAACACTGTAGAGAGAGCCTTGCCGTTATTCCCGATACATGTGAGGGAGAAATGTGGGATGTATTACGAATGAAGAATCGGTGGTTTCTTGGATGCTCTCTCTGGTATATGGGGCGCTTCTTGGAAGGAATCAAGATGATGCATTTGTCATTGAGAGAGTCAGGCAACTCAGCTGGCGTGGAATCTCCCCGAAAGGATGGCATCAACGGTGTTTATAGCCTCCTAGCACAACTTCACGGGCAGCTGCTATCGTCCTCCCTCCCTGAAGGCTGCTCCCTCAGTGATATTGCTGCGGTCTTAGAGGTTGGAGTCTCCATCTTTGAAGAGGCTGGAGAGTTGGAGAAGCAAGGCCATGTGTTGACATCTCAAGGTGAATGTTCGGCGTTGATGGGAGACCAACAGAGGGCCTTGGAATTCTTCCAGCTGGCGGTGCCTTTCCTTCCAGAGCACCCATTCCTCTTCCGTTGTAACCTAATGGTGAAGATCGCTACAGAGTATTCTTTGTTGCATAACGATGCAAGGGTAGGCAAAAAGACTTGTCGCCAGGCCCTCCGCCTCCTTGATAAAGGGGATGAATCTACCTCCTCAGCACCTGAAGAGGTATTGGCGTTGCGGGTGGCCCTGCAGGCCAGCTTGGCACAATTCCTCAAAGAAATGGAAACCGATTCATCGAAGAAAAACATGGAAGAGGAGATGGAGATGGAGAAGGTCAAGGGGAAGGAGAAAGAGAAGGAGAAAGAAATGGATCGGCATGGTAAAGGATCCAGGCGAGTCTCCCGTGCTCATACGCAGCTTGCTCGGTTGATACTCGAGATGCCGCCAGAAGTGATCCTCGTTTGCAAGGAAACAAACTGGCTTGAATCCTCGATCTCGCAGTTGATAATCCACTGGGGGCCGACCAACTCGCTCGAAGGGAAGCCGAAGCCGGCGAAGATTCTTCGGTTTGCGAACGAGTTTCTATCGAAGTTTGAACACCTCGTCCCGTCTTCTCTACACATTAAGGTGCTGTGCCACAAGGGTGACGCTGAGAGAGATCTACGCTTGCTGTCAGAAGCTCACAAGACACTCAGATTGGCATTGGATAAGGCAAGGGCCGCATCGGACATCGCTGCAGAGTTGCCAGTTCTGCAGGCTCTTGCCCTGCTGGAAGTCCAACTCAACAATCATGAGAATGCACTGAAGCTGGCCCTACGAGCAAAGGAGCTTGCCATCAGTTGGGGCAAACCCTTACACACTCTTCTCATGTTGGAGAGTATTGCATACCGGCGCTTGGGAAAGCTGGAGGAAGCAGTTGCTTGCGATCAACAAGCTCGTTCCTTGGAACCCCCAATACCAGGGGTTCCCAATACAGTGAGTTTTGAGGGGTCGTTCTGCACTCTACTCGACTCTCTACCTCCTGAGGAAAGGCTGGCCAAGCTCGCTGATGTTCCCATCGATGGAAATCCTGCTCTTCTTGCAAGGAAAGGAGATGCTTTATTCAAACTTGGCAAGTTCCAGAAAGCCCTGAAATGGTTCACAGAGGCCTACAAGTGCAAACAGGATATGAATTTTATGGCGGAAATCTTTGGCTGCTACAGAGGGCTTGGCGACTTCAAGCAAGCGAATGAATGGGGTCTCCGGTACCTTGAACACTGGGAGGCTGATCAAGAACACGTAAGAGGGGATGATGAACTGAATCAAAGCATCCTCAGCATGGAGATCTCAGTAATGTTCACAAGCGTGGCCATCACCCTCGCACTGAATGGAGAAATTGAGACCAGCCTGGAGGTTTGCGAGAGAGGACGGGGAAAGGCAACGGTTGATTTGCTCGAGACCAGAGCTGGTGTGCCTCATAAGACTCTCACGGCTGCAAACATCAGGGACATTGCCAGCCGCCTCAATACCTTCATTGTCGTTTATTCAATCTCCCCCTTCTACACCCGCAAATCCAACCAGCGCGAGACAGGTGTGGACTTTGTAGAGCGACATCTCTTTATATGGGCAATTCCTCCATCCTTGGACCAACCGATTACCTTCCGCGACCTGCACAATGAGCTCACCGAATCCTTCGTTCGAGTTATCTTAGGGGCCCGGAAATCTTTGGGAATCTTGGATCCATTGGGGAGGAATTTTGAGGCTGAGGATTCCGAAGACGATCAGCCCCTTCCAGAAAACAGCCTTGAAACAACCTTCTGATCGAACCTATCGAAGATACCTTGCCAAAGGAAACAGACCTGTCAACACTCACCATCGTCCCCGATCAACTCATGTACTTGGTGCCATGGGCCGCACTCCTAGACCAGAAGACCAACCGCTTCCTCAGTGAAAAACATACTTTCTCAATTGTGCCATGTGTGCGATTGCTTGAACTTCTTCCTGCCACCATCCCAATCACAAGGTCATCCAACAGCTTGGTTGTGGGAGGCCCAAAGCATCCCTTTTTTCGCAACCTCCCTGGCGCAAAGAAGGAAGCTGAAAAGATTGCTTCCATGCTGGAGAATCCCGAACTTCTCGTTGGTGAACGGGCTGGCAAGCATGCAATCCTGGAAAGGTTAACTGGCAAACAACTCGTGCATTTCGCAGGTCATGGCATGAGCAACGTGACACCCGACCTCCCCAAGGGAGCTCTTGTGTTGCACGACACACTTCATGGTGCACTGGTCACCAGTTGGGCAGTGGATGACAAGAGCCCTGTGGAATCAGGAGTCATATTGGCCACGGAGATTGAGAGGCACCGGTTGGTACCTGGAAGCATTGTTGTGTTGAGTGGATGCAACACAGGACGCGGCAGGATATGTAGCGATGGGGTCGGAGGCCTGGCGAGAGCATTTCTTGCATGTGGGGCCTCAGCAGTGGTGATGTCACTGTGGGCCATCAGCGATGCAAAAACGGAGGAACTCATGGTTTGTTTCTACCGCGAACTGATAAATGGAGGACAAAGCCCTGTGCATGCTTTGAGAAAGAGCATGTTGGAGATGATCCCTGAGCATCGAGACACTCCCACTTGTGGGCTGGTTTTGTTGTGTTTGGAACATCCCTCCATCAACCACAATCAAACGAGACAGCAGGAGAGCCGTGTCCCTTGTGTGGGCAGCGACTTTCACTCGCCTTGATCGAGGCGCATGCTTCCTCTTGCAATGGTGAATCTACGAACGAAGGAGGTAAGTCTGCGACACCCTTCTCTTTAGTTCCAAACAAACATGAATTCAACCAGCAACAAGGACAGGTGATGTCGCAGGACCTGAATGGTGAAGCCAGACTGCAAGTGCTACAGGAGGTAGTGGCGCTATTGCAGCAAGGAAGACAAGCGGATGCTGTGCCATTGCTGGAGAAGATTGTTGCGATGTATCCCGAACAACTCCAACATTTGCCTGAGCTGTGTAACGAGAAATCGAGGATATTGAGCATGTTGGCCCATTTCACTTTCATGACGAGAAAGGACCCGTTGACTCCCCCCCAGAGTTCTGCAGTACTCAATAGAGGCGATGCGCACTGCAAAGTGGGCAAAGGAAGGAGGGTGTCCGGTGATCGACGTGCAATCTTTTGTTTATCTCGGAAACATCTTCGCGAAGCTGGGCCCATCTTCTTCGGGGGAGGAGGCATACAAGGAAGCCCTGATGCTGGTCAGAGCTGGGTTCTCCGCGTCGACATTTGAGGAGGCACTGTTGCCCAATCTCTTGCTAGGCGTGGCAACAATGTGTTTCAAGCAAGAGAAGTACAAGGAGGCATCGGATTTCTACATCGAAGGCCTAGCTGTCATTCCCGATGCAAGTGAGGGCGAATCGTGGGATGTATTACGAATGAAGAACAGATGGTTTCTCGGGCGCTCTCACTGGCATCAAGACCGCTTCTTGGAGGGAATCAAGTTGATGCACTTGGCATTGTGGGGATCGCCCGATTCAGCTGGCGTGGTTGCTTTCCGGACCGAAGCCATTGAATTTGCATCGAGCCTCCTACTCGCCCTGCACAAGCGAGTGACAGCATCTACCCTCCCTGACGGATGCCTGTTGAGTGATGTTGCAGCGGCCGTTGAGGTTGCAAGGTCAATCTTCGAAGAGGACGGACAGCTAGAACAGCAGGGCTGCATGTTGACCTTTCAAGGTGACTGTTTGTCGTTGATGCGCGACCACAAGAGGGCCTTGGAATGCTACCAACTATCGATGGCTTTCCTCCCAGAACATCCTTTCCTCAACCGATGCCACAGCATGAGAAAGATCGCAGGGCAGTATTCTTTGCTTCAATATGTTGAGGAGCGTCCTGCTTTGTTCGACAATGCAAAAGCAGGCAAGCGGGTATGTCTTCAGGTATTCCGTCTCATTCAGGAGCGGGGGGATGAATCTATCTTCGCAGAACCCGAAGTGATGATTATGCGGCTACTCTTGCAGTACTACTTGGCACAGTTCCTTCGAGACCTGGAGACTTATTCATCAGCGAAAGAAAAGGGGGAGGAGAAGGAGAAAGAACAGGAAAAGGATTGGCATGGTAACCGAAAAGCCCAGCGCGCCTGTCGTGCTCATAAGCAGCTTGCTAGGTTGATATTGGAGTTGCAGCTGGATTTGTTCTGCGTGGAATTCAAAACCTTTCAATTACCGATCATGGAGGTGATTTTCTATTGGGGGCCGACCAACAGGCTTGCGCATAAGCCGGAGAAGATCCGCCGGTTTACGACCGCACTTCTGTCGAAGCTTGACGAAGTCGCCTTGCCTTCTCCGTTGGATGCATGGAGCATTAAGCTGCTGTGCTACAAGAGTGAAGCGGAGAGAAATCTGGGTATGCTTCCTGAGGCTCAGAAGACGCTCAGCTTGGCTTTGGATAAGGCTACGGCTGCATCAAACATTGCTGCTGAAGAGGTGCAAGTTTTGGAAGGTCTGGCAGATCTGTTCTGTAACCTCAACGACCACGAGAACCTGTTGAAGGTGACGGCCCTAGTAAAGGAGTTCGCCATCAAGTGTGGGAAACCCATCGAATTTCTTCTCACGTCGGAGGAGCTCGCAGACAGCGCCATGGGAAGGAAGGAGGAAGCACTTTTATGCGCTCAGCAGGCCCTTTCCTTAATCGCAACAGTCAGGATTCCGGGCAACTTCATTGGTTTTGGGCTACCACGCGGTACGGAGCAAGACACCCATGGTCGGCTGGCTGGTGCGTCTACAAAGGAGTGAGGATGAGAACGGTGGTGTCGGTGAAGAAGTAGAAGTTCCCAACTTGGAAATGTTATTCTTTAGAATGAATAGAATATGGAAAAGAAAACGCGGAAAAAACACAGTAACAGGCTAAGCGGCAATGGAGTACTACCACTGGAGCTTGACGATGCCACAGGTGCAGACACAAACCAAGGTACTATTGCCTGTGGTCTGTCCCACAGCTGTGTCATCACACCTTGACATTGAGGTGCTGCTGTGGCTACGGATAGAGTTCTGCTGTTGTAGGACTTTCTGGCTACGCCAATAGAGAATGTCTTTGTTGGGAGGGCAAAGCAATGACAAAGTACGCGGTGTGGACCAACGACCCGAACGCGCTGCTGGAGGAACTTAGTAAGGTCGGGGAAATCCTGCTATGGGGTTTTGGGGTGGCATTTCGATGCCATTTAGCTTGCCTGCTGAACTGGATGTCAATTCTCTTTCTTCGGCTTACACTACCTTGCCACCCATGGACAGCGCAACTGAAGGACGTGAATAGGTGGATAGCTTCCCAAAGCAAAGCCAAGGAGCCCTTTGAGGAACTTTCCTGGGATGCTTTTGGGTTGTTATTCCGATGGCAAACATAAGTAAGCTACAACTACTTCATGGACCATGAATGGAGAAAGGTCGCGTTGAGAGATAAATACCTACTCTTGAGCCTATTCACCAGCTCTCATCATTGGATTGTCGAAGTTCTGCCAGGGCTTCAGAGAGAAGAGAGGAAGGAATCACCTTCTTCTCTGGTCTTTGTGATCGCAGGTCTTCTTCTTCAATTTGAGATGATGATGAATGGGAACCGATGGTTGTGCGTCGTCTCTCTTGTTGTGGTACCCGGAAGGAAACTCCCTGAAATCCTCCTTCGGACATCTCCACATCGTTAAATACTTGAAGGGATCCTCCGTTGTTGTGGTGGTTGTGGTGGTTGTTGTTGTAGTTGGGGTCCTCCGATTTGTTCGTCTGCGCACTGCATCGTTGTTGTCGTTGTTGTTGCTATTATTGTCGCTGTTGTTGGTTTTTGGTGACTCGAGAGGGAACGCGTTGCCATCGAGGTGAAAGAGAGCCTGAGGTTCAGCTTGGTGCGTGTCTATAGCGAAGGAGGAGGGAGAAGAAGGTTGCTCGAAGTGGAAGCCTTCCTGAAGGAGTCGTTGTCGTACTGTTCTGTATGCATTTACGAGGGGTTCGTATTCGGTGTAGTTAAATTCCTCCTCAGATACTTCAAATAAATCACTGTCTAGAGGGACTGCGGCGGGGGCAGAAGAAGGAACAGGCGGATTCGGGGGTGTCGTATTCTCCTTGTTGTGGTTGTTGGTGGGGGTCGTGTTGTCCTTGTTGTTGGGTGCCGACTTTCGAAGGGCAACAGATTCACGAGTGCATGTTACAAGATCTTTCGTACTTTTGCGCGGGACGATGTCGAAGCTTGTTGGCCAGATGCGCATCATGGTTTGATTACAAAATGGACAAGTCCGTCTCCGAGTCTCGACGATGGTCAAGGCACAGGAACCACATAGAGAGTGTCTGCACGGAAGGATGATCATATCCGCCTCGACATCGTAACATATTTTACATGATCTGTCTTCATCTGTGATCGTGGAATCGTCCGAAGGTTCGCCTTCTGTTGCGCCCCAATGGATTTGGCCACGATTACGCCAGGCCTCTTGAATCCGCTTTTCAAGTGCGATTTTACTTCCGCTACACGAAAGGCCCAAGTCGCGACAAATCTTCTCGAGCTACAAATAATCTCTTAGATTGAGCTTGGTATTTGGGTAATGCTTTATGTTACCTGGGCCTTGGACAAGAAGTTGAGGTTGGGAGATTTAATTGGCGCTACTGTGGATGAAATGACTGTCGGATTCTCATGCAAATACAATCGTTTTGCCATCATGAGCTTGCTTGGACTGTTGGGGATCTTTTTCTCAAAGCATTTGGTCTTGAGTTCAGCAACTGTACAAAGTTGCAGTATCTCCTCTTGTTTGCTTATAGGTTCGCTCTTTAAGTAGTCTATTACGGAGGATTTTCCAGCGTACGCGAGTTGCTTCTCCTTTTTCGCAAACGCCTTGAACGTGCGATTAGTGACCATAAAGAAAAAGTAAGCTACACGTACGCTCACAACTTTTTCCGGGTCCTGCATCAACCAAGCAAAATCGTCTTGGTAAATCGGTCGGAGATGAGAGACGATAAGGTTTACGAGTTCGGGTTTGCGCATATCCTTGGTATGACAATCAGGCAATAGTACCTTGGCTTTTGCCTGCAACTGTGGCATCGTCAAGCCCCAGTGGTAGTACTCCATTGCGCGGACTGGAGCTTTTTCAGAGTTTTCTTCTCTCCCGCCAAACACCTCAACAATTGGTGTCCCTACTTTTTGGCTATTTCCTCGAACATTTTTGCAAACAATGCAACACAAGGAGGACGTCCCGAACCCCTCCTTTGCCAATACGGCTGTGCCCGAGTCCTTTGAAGAGATGAAAGCGCTCGTGCCAAGCCTCGGCATGAACGACGTGAAGGACAACCGAAACATTTACAATATAGTCATGGCCTTCTTTCGAGATCCCAACCGAACAGAAATGGTATTTGCGGATGCAAAGGGAAATCCAACTTTGTCAACTGGAAGACGGAAGCTTGTACATGAAATCGTGGTCCCGCTTGGGTTAGCGCATTTTTCCGAGGGAAAAGGAAACAAACGGGTTCTTCATCTTCTCAAGAACCCGCGTCCTTTGGCGCAGGGCAGGTGGAATAAGGAAACAGAAGCGTGGGAACTTGGTAAGTCGTGCATCTTGCTTGATTGTGAAGTTAATTGTTCATATCAAAGTGCTTGATGAGATGAAAGGGCAAAAATGGAAGACAAATGAGTCCAAACTCGTTGTAGTCACGTTCAATGTTTTAATGGACCAGGGTGAATCAGCTGAACAGCAATATAATTTACACGAATTGATCTTTTCAAAGCAGCGGTGGCCTGCCCTCTATGAAATTTTGGGTACGTTAACTCACAATTGAGAAATTCTGGACTGATCATTTTTTTTCTGATAGGCAAAACTGAAGCTCATTTTATTGCGCTTCAAGAAGTGACCAGAGAGTTTCAAGAGGGCCTTTTAAAACAGAGCTGGTATGGTGTATGTAAATCCCTGCAATCGCTCACCACCACTCTTACTTACTGCAGGGTGCGCGAGCGATACTTTGTATCGGATATAAAGGAGGACAATTTTTCTTTCATGGGCAATCTTATTCTTTCAGGTTCGTTGAGCCCTTTAGTAATGATTCTCTTGCTTATCTCCTTTGTTTTAGTCTTTCCGTTTGATCGGATATTGCTGCGAAATTATACGCAAGAATTTGGGGAGCCAAAGGTTACGGTGGAGGGTTATATCGACTCGTTGAACGGACGACGTCTTTCTATTTTCAACGTTCATCTCAAAGCCGGCACAAAGGTAGTACTACCCCTCTTCTTCCTTTTCATGTAACTCCTGAAAAAAATGTAGTGTGAACGAGAAAGGGAGAAAGAAATACATGAAAATATAGCTGTACAATTAGGAGATCCTAATGTAGAGGATGCATTGTATCTTGGTGACTTCAATATGAGGTGCGAATTTTTCTATCCCTTCCCTCATCCTTCGCCCCCTCCCCGCTCTCACGGCGACACTTACCTTTTTCACGTTGGATGTAGGGATGTGGTAAATGAAAGGAATTTGAGGTTGGAGGAGAATTATGTAGATTTATGGAAGGAGTTTCATGGCCTTAAGACTGATCAGCCAATGCCTGAAGGGCACAAAGGATACACATACGATCTGGAGATCAACACCACAGCGAAGTGCGTTTCGGATATTGTGTCGGCTATCAAGAAGACTCAAGGGTATAATAGCCGGTTTGATAGGATACACCTCCGCTCGAATGTAAAGTTGGCCAAAATAGAATTACACGCTGGCACACCTACTCACATAATCTATGATAGGAGAAAGAAGAGAGCAAAGGAGAGGATAAGAGGAAGGCACACAACGCACATATGGGACGATGGACTGTACGAGATATGTGGTTGAGTGGCACTACGCCGATCTACATAACTTCGAATGGGGACCAGGTATTTCCTTCGGACCACTTCGGCATCGTCGTTCATCTTCAATTGTTGGACTGAGTTGGGCCTTGTTGTACTTATTGTCATGGTTACGTATGTATCTGTTTTTCCCTCCCCTTCGCTTTCTCTTTCTACTCCCACTCTCTTTGGAGGGACTCAAACAAGGACTGTTAAAATTTTCGAATTATCGCATCGAATATCGTATTTGTATTTTATTTTATTTTTTTTTTTCAAATCTTGTACTACATGATTAAACTTTCAGGCAGTGCCTAAAAAGTGGTCTTTTTTCCTCTCGCACGTTGAGTCGCGTGGTCTCTAACCACTTTACCAAATAAGGTGCTTCGAGCGACTTGCCCGCTTCGCGGCTTACATCCTTTTTTGGGCGCACTGCTTTGTTTTCTTTGAATTAGTTGACAAAAGGACACGGCGGGAGGTCCTACCCAGAAGAGCAAACCGAAGACCGACG
>Ga0209935_1004394_pt1 | contig 13056 bp, 6 predicted proteins | sample ThiBio_1000_plan_2_FD_183958 | JGI IMG/M metagenome (GOLD analysis project Ga0209935, IMG submission 183958) | Wastewater bioreactor microbial communities from Cape Town, South Africa - Thiocy_cont_1000_plan (SPAdes) | ecosystem: Engineered > Bioreactor > Thiocyanate-remediating >... | reverse complement strand
AGTAAATCATCTACAAAAACTAGAGTACTTATCGAAAAATTCTGATTTTTATAGAATATGTGTAGCAACGTGAGCTGTATTAAATAACATTTGAACGAGCTATTTATTCCATCTAAGACTCGAAATAACCGAGTAGGAATATGTCAAAAACGTGATAGCGTTACGTTTGGACAAGCCGATATACGATGCCCGATTCTCTTTGATTTATGCCTGACGAGGTCAGCAAGATAGGGCAAGGTATAGGTATACGTTTTGATATATCTATACTCATTCAAAATAATCGAAAATGAAAAAGATAGCGTAAGGAGACATTTTTTTCGTTAGTCTTGAGTAAGGAAATATTCGTTAAAATTAAAATATTCACATGCGGTAAATCATCTTATTAAAGGAATAAACATGTAAACGTTTGATGAACTTTTAATTCATTTCGAAAACTGATAGTTAGGTTTTCTCCTCTAATAACATGATTTAAAGCTTTAAGTCAAGCTATAGGTAAAATATTGTTAATTCCTGACTTTCTATTATTTTTAAAATTAAATTTGATTTTTCTAAGAGATTTAATTCTAATATAGGAAAACAAAAACACTTGGCATTTCATAACACATGACCAAGGGAAAACGGTACAATAAGATATGAGTTAAAAAGTATTCTGATTGAGCAAAAAATTTCTAACATAGGAATAATGCAATGGACTTTAAGAGTTTAATCAATCATTCAGTTCAGTTCTAATTCGCACGTGCTGAACCTGTGAACATCTCCAGTTCAGATGAACTTGAACCGAAAACCCAGTTCTTCGTTTCAGTTCGCACGAACTGTTGAACCTGAACTGTCATATACCTAGTCACAACAATCTCATCGTCATCATCATCATCATCATCGACTTCAAACAAACTATTTATTCATTATAAATATGAAAAACGTTTCCGCTCGTTTAAGAGAGACATACATCAAATTCATAATCGAGTTATACCAACACATTTAGCATTAGATCTTCGACTAATTGTTGGCACATGCAATTGATGCAATGCTAAGAATGAATTAATACGCAAGAAACCAAAACAATGGCTATTAAAAGATCAGACAAGCAGAAACAAACGAAAATATTTAAATTTTCTCGGTAAGTTCAACACAATATAATTCTGACACATATTTCATAGTTTGATTAAAGATCGACAACGAAATCTACATAATATCGATCAGTCCAATTGAAACTTTAATGTAACAAGAGAGAATATTAAAACATCTATACTACAAAATGAAGAAACAACAATATTCTAACAAATTACTTTTTATTCATATATCCGTATCAAAATGTTCAAAACGTTAGTCAATATACTGATTATCATATATAATCTTTTCTCATCAATAAATAATCACAAATAATAAATAAAATAATCAAAAATATTCACCATTTTATGAAATCAATCTATTTCGTTTTAGATAAAAATATACTACCTGAAACAACAACAATAGAATGAACAATCGGCAATTATTTCACGAGCGAGGCCTCAGTATATTGGACTGTGTTCTCACCCACAACATTTTGTTCGTATTACATGAAGCGCGTCGACTGATTAAAAATTGATACAGGTTCTTCAGATGAATTACAATAATATCATGCCTAGATTATGATAACTTGATTCATCTTCAATTCCATAAGTATACACAATTCATTCAAATAAATTAATTTTATTCTAGATAAGCACAACAACAACAACAACAACAATTGAATGGAAATCGGCAATTATTTCACGGACGGGGTCATGGTAAGCTGTCCTGTACTCACAACTGCCTAGTAAATTATTTACTACTGCAATTTTTGATTGGAAATTTGCAAATTCGTTTGCTTTTTCATTCAAACATTTGTAGCAAAGTAAATGTCATTTATTTATTTATTTAATTAAAATGACAATTAAGCCATCCGATGAGTCCCTTAAGCAAGGACGAAACCGGTCATGGGAAGCTGTCCTCAACCATATACACCCATTACATAATCTAGAAGTTCTCTATTATCATTCAAATAGAAACTTAACAAAATCTATATGTGTAAACATATACAAAAACGAAAACGAAGTAATAGTCATCTCTATTATTTTAATGGAGATCTATAAACATTTATCTATATATACTCTTGAAATGTTAATTATCTGCTAAAATTTGAAAATTTGTTTGGAATTCATTTTTTATATACAGAATTATTTTACCACTCAAAGCGATTTTTAATTAGACCGAAATCGTGATCATGGTAGTTATTAATTTGAAACTCATATGCTCAAGATAGAATTAAATTCTTTTGCGTTCTGCTTTTCCCTTGCCATTTTTTCTACTTTGATTGTTCTTCCAAGGACAGAACGCAAGCAAACGAGTACCGCTCATACATAATTTGAAAAATTCTCATGATGAGAGAAAAAGAAAAAAAAAGAAAATGTAAACGTTAATCATCGTGATCAACGCTACTATCACAACATTGTCAGGAGCAACCACTGGTTGCTGTTTGATAGTATGCTTTTATGTTTCGACGAGCATTTTGCAACTGCAGCAGTTGATTATGAAGCACTACTAAAACTTGCAGTAATATGCACGAGACAAAGAAGGTGAAGGTAATCAAGTAAATCTGTGAGTGATCAGATGAATTCAAACGTTCGAGTGCAATCAGATACTGGTATTTTTTCTTGCTCAACAAAAAGCTTCCATGTCCGATATATGTTTCTATTTTACTTAATTTTTCGCTCCTAGATTAGAACATTGCTACACGATAAATATTTTTAATATGTTCACTGCATACGAGTCGATCATGATCGCATCATACATGTCAAACTTGAAACTTGAATTCAAATTCAAATTAGTATTATCTATTTTGAAGTTTTCAAGTTCAAATCCAAGTTCAGATTATGATTTAGGATGAGGGCGTCTCTTTGTGAACGGAGGGCGTACTGCCTAAATGAGGGTGTTTATGATACTAATTTGAATCTGAATTTGAATTCAAGTTTCAAATTCGACACTACTGGATCGCATTAGAACGTACTTTTGTTTACTTGACGACGAAATAAACAAAAGGTAACACAAACGATTACTTTTCTTATCGAACCGACAGCCAATCAGTTAGAAGAGAGAGGGAAAGAAGAAAGCAGGTGGCGGGTGAGGTGAACATCAGCAGACAAGGATTGTGATTGTGGTATATTCCTATTTCTATTAAGTTTACGCACGATCATCGTCATAATTATCAGAGTGTTGTGGAGTTTTCCGTTTTGAATAAATAAACCTCTTGGAGTCAACGTCGGATTCCTTACATTCGTAGCTCATTTTTGTTTTGTTTCCTTTTTCCGACCGCATGTATCGATATTCATGCCAGTCAGTCATGATATTATCACTTTCTCTCGTTACCATTTCTCTGTCCAGGTCCATATTTATACTTGAAGGTAGACCATCGCCAAATAAATATTGTGTTGAATGAGATAAGCATTTATGCTTCTCCCGTTTGACGTTACACCGCGCGTCACTATTTAGATAAGTTGCACATAAGTTCCTCATTTTTCTTGTTTGTATTCGCCAGTAATAATATTCATGGACATGCTACTATCTTCTTCAGTTTTCCGTGAACACAATCCTTCTCTCTAGAATAATATAACTGTAAGTCATGCTAAAAAAGCTTCATCCTTTTCGCTAAACTCAAAATTGAATTATTATATTAACATTGATCAAATAGGCGAAAGATCGACTAAAATGGCTAGAAATCATCATTTTCACCCAGTATTTGGTGATTCCCACTCTGTTACCCACGTTTTTGCGTTTACACTCATTTGTAAAACTGTAGTGATGAAAGGCATAAAAAACTGACTAAAATGGGTTGAAAAGTTGTATAATGATGACCGAGTGTGAGCACACATGTGTGCTACTGGGAGAAAAAGATGCTCTTCGTGGGACTCGAATCCACATCTCCTGCTATCTGGGCAGCTGTCCTAAGCCAGTTAGACTAGAAGAGACGTCTCAATCTCCGCGAAGTGCCTGTATGTATCATACAGTCGCTAACACCAAGCTAAATCCAGTCTAGTGCATAGTCTGAATCAGTTGGACAGAATAGATTTGAGGTATTATGAGTTTTGACTGTCAAAACTGATAATTTGGAATCTGAAATAAGGAGTTTCCTTGGGGGACCAATTTGTCTGCATAATGACCCCCTCCTTTCTGGATAGTTTTTAAAAAGATAATAGTCACTGTTTAAAGTGCCGACGTACTTTGAATTTCTTTTTATCTGTTTCTGTTCGAATAAAAACATCAAAATGCAAGTCTTTTTTTTTACTATAGGCTGTTTTTGTCTAGACTTATCTGAACACTTTCTAGTATTAATCCAAGAAGAATTCACCTCGATCTGACATATTGTGCTTAAGGAACAAGAACAATTTACCACTATTTCTTGCCAAATTCAGAAATAGTAAAATAAAGTGAAAACGCTAATATGTCTATAGAGGAAATTTTCCATATTTTCAGATTTTTTTGACTTCTACAGTTATTTATTAAATTTTGAACAATGCGGTGAAGGAAACACATAATACTTCGAAGCATATATGAAACCGGTAGAACGACCGGTCGCTAGATGGCTATAACGTATTAAGTAGAGAGATAGTGTTACTGTTCATTACTAGGTGAGACGAAATGGAGGAGTAACACTATCGTCACCCTCGGTAGATGAGATGTTTATTGTACTAGTATATTACTCCAAATCGTGCCTAACGCCACACTCATATTACATATCATTACACTGATGCCACTAAGACGAGGAAACGTGCTCATGGGAATTAGAAAGGATGTCCATTCTTGGCACAATGACGTCGACTGATCAATGGAGTTATGCAGACTGGTCGACCTACCGGTTCCATGTATGTTTCGAAACATATATAGAGTAGAACAAGCTAAAAATAAAGAGCTTTTAAGTTTTGGATTCGAAAAAAGGAATCTCCTCGAGATCCGGTTGTCTTCACGCGGTTAGCGCACATCTCTGATGTAGAATGTGCTAATTAGACGAGAGAGCACAACTAAATTATAGCAACACTGAAACAGCTGATGTAAAAAAAAGTCGTAATGAAGAGATTTTAAAGCATCTGATAACAGTGTTTTCTGTTATGTTATTTGTTGGAACTAAGATATTTCAAATTTATGACGTGTTCTTCTAAATAGTTTCAATCTCGTATGTCCCGTTACGAAAAATGTTCGAGATAATCTAGATTATCTCACAGGATTTTAACATATAAATTGCTAACTTTTTAAAATTAATATTGCGTTTTATTTTCCATTCGAATTTAAATATTCTTTCTTTTGAATCAGTCAATGCGAATTTATTGAAATAGAAACTATGAGATTAAGTCAATATTCTGTTGTTTCATATTTCATGTTTATATTTGATAACTGTTAATGTTCAGAAATGTTGTTTGGGCAGCAGACTTTTGTTTAAAGTTATATTAATAAATTTTGAAAAAATCCTAAACGAATGTCACACACAATATGAATAACATAAAAACATCATATTCTCTAATCGAAAACATGTATCCATTAGCATCTACGTTTTCCTTTTATTTTTTCCCTCTTTTATTGTAACTATACAGCAATGTATAATTTTAAAAGGACAAATAATAATAAATCTTCTACTTTGCAGATTCATTATCATTATTTTATTCGCTTGTCAAACATATTCTTGAGCTATACATGGCTGAAAGAATGGCTCCCAGTCGTTTTCTTGATGCAGGAGAAGAATCCGATCAGACACTAGCACCGATCAAAGGCTATGAGCAAGTATCTTTGGTATCACTTAAAGAAGCTGTACAACCAATTAAATCATTACTTTATGATGTTGACGCAATGGTTGAAACAGCAAGACGAAATTCGCGCAAACCAAAAGATGATTTAACTGTTGATGAGTCAGCTGCTATTCATCTATATACAATGCAGTGGCCTGACCCTCATCCAAGTCTTTACACTACTCTTAATCAAAGACTTCGTTCCAAAAATAGAAACACACTTACATCATGGTTTCTTTACCTTAAACTTTTTCTTACTGCTTTGTACAAACTTCCATCATACAAAGGAACAGTATGGCGTGGTGTTCGTGGCAATTTAAATGATCAATATGATGAGGATCATATATGGTGGGGTGCAAGTTCATGCACTGAAACGATGAAAACCATGGAAACATTTGTCGGAGCTGAGGGTGTTCGTACCATATTTAATATTGAATGTATCAATGGCAAAAGCATACTAAATCATTCTTATTTTAGGGAAGAAAACGAAATATTACTTATGCCCGGTAGCTATTTTCAAGTTGTGGATAAATGGATGCCAGCTAAAGACTTGTATATAATTCATTTACGAGAGAAAATTCCTCCATACGAAACAATTGCACTTCCTTTTGAACAATCTTCACCATCGATTAAGACATCATCTATAGAAAAACTCACAATATCTACAGAGAAAAAAAGTACTTCAACTGGTAACATTTCATTGGCTAAACCACAAGGTAATTTTTTCATTTTTTTGTAAGATGTCGATAGAATCGATTGTTAACATTAGAAAAAATGAATAGACATGTCAATTTCTGAATAAAACTGAGATCAAATACTTTCAATATAGAACAGAAAAAAATTGAAATTACTCAGATTGACAGTTCTAACCAATGGTTCTTGTTGAATCCTATAACGATAATTGATAGGACCGGACAGGATCAAGTCTGATTTCAGTCAGTGTTTCTATACCCCTATAGGATGCAATTATCGGAATCCAGTCGATTTCATCTATTTCCAAGAAGTTATTCGTCGGATATTTTGATTGGAGAAGCTATGTACTATCGAGATTTTTAAAGAAGGCAGATGGAGAAAAGCTTATAACCTTTGCATGGAAAGTCATAGAGATCTGCGGTTTTCACCGACTAATAGAAGATAGTTGGGTGAATTTTACTTGACAGATTCACATAAAAACTAATAAAATTGCCAAAAAAAGTGTTCTTTCGACATTTTTCGCTATTTCTTTGGTCCAGTGGATCCTTTTCACAATGATATATGAAAAAATTCGAGGTTAGCATTTGAAAAAAAACCAGTGAGACCGAGTAAAATAACGAAAAAATAGAACCGATTTTTTTTATAAAAACAACATTTTCTTTATAAAAAGAAACAATTTTTTTAAAACTAACCATCAATGATACTTTGGATGACTATTTTTCACGCATAGGTACGTGCCCCCAACTGTCCTCTATTGGTCGGCGAAAACCGCAGATTCCTATGACTTTCCATTCAAGAGTTATAAGCTTTTCTTCCACCTGCCTTCTTTAAAAATTTCGATATTAGTATGCATTAAGGTTTTGTAAACATCCTATGTAATCAATTGGATTCATACACTGAGATTATTATGCAACTCTAAATTACTTTATTGATTAGTGCGTACCTCAATTAATACTCACATTAATAAGTACTTCCTGATTATCTTGACAATATCTCCTGCATATCTCACCAAGGACTATCCAAGACATACTTAGAGACGATCCCCATCCCTCTCGAATACGAATACCTATTTCAAATGTTAATTGTAGTGTCTCTTACGAATTCATAAGGATTATCTATATAAGTATATCCAGATATACCTACAGTGATATAGCTGTAATCGTAGGGATATCAATTTCGATCTACTATACTATTCATTGTTACATTGCAAGGTAAAATCGATGTTTCTTTTTTTAGGTGCCGGTTCTGACCAGCGCTCTAAATCAACGCTTGTTGATAGTCGTCTCATTTATCCTGTCCCATCTCCTATAAGGAGCATAGAATTCGAAAAAAACGACCCCGAATGGAAACTGTTGACTGACAATCTTCTTGGTCCATTCGGATATACGTTTCCTGATCCGGATTCTGGCTATATTCGAAAGTATCGTTTAAGGGCAATTTATTATGACGAAAATGCGGGTGGCACCTACAATTTGAAAGTCAAGATTGACTTGTCTGCTGGTAAGTAAAGTGAAAAAAGACTGAAAAGGAAAATTTCGAAAGTAGAAATATGATTCTTTCAAGTCAATCTCGATATTTTCAAAAGCTTGTAGAAAGTGTTTAAAGTCGTCGTGAAATAGCAATCTCTGATGACGACTGGTGCCTTGTCTTATTCACTCCTCTTGAGAAATCGATCAATCATACGATTGAGATAGAAAGGAAAAGAGAACGAGAAGTGGAATAATTAGAAGAATTCTTATGAAGAATAAGAGAATCAACAGTAAGTACAGTGGGCAAGATTTTTTCGAGATTTTGCGTTTCGGTCCTTCCATTTTCCAACTTTTGTCATTGCTTCAGCTGGTAATTCTCCGGTGTTCAATTTGCCAACTATTGCTTCGGGTCAAGGTGCTAATGCTCAAGCATTCAGCGATTGGTATCAATTTGGTAAAGGGACAGCAAGTGAAATAAACAAGGGCCATGGACGATTGTTAGCAGCATTTGATTCGAAGGCACCTTACAACAATCATGCCGCCATTTACTATGTCACATTGGAAGCACATGATTTTTCAGGTAAGTACGATATTTCTCACTAACCTTGAACAAGATAGGAATAATTTCTCATACGACATGGCGGATAGATGATAGAGTCATAGTCTTGTGTTGTCAGAAAATGTTGCATACACCACGACTTTGACTATCATTCGATGCAATAGTTCTTGTCTTCTCTAATCAAACGATGGACATTTCGTCAAAACAACAGTTCTCACTGGTAGATGAAACTTGATTTGTTTCTATTTGCTAGGCCAAGGCTCCAAATCGACGCTTGTTGATAGTCGTCTCATTTATCCTGTCCCATCTCCTACAAGGAGCATAGAATTCGAAAAAAACGACCCCGAATGGAAACTGTTGACTGACAAACTTCTTGGTCCATTCGGATACACGTTTCCTGATCCGGATTCTGGCTGTATCCGAAAGTATCGTTTAAGGGCGATTTATTACGACGAAAATGCCGGTGGCACCTACCATTTAAAAGTCAAGATTGAATTGCCTGCTGGTAAGTAGAGTGCGCAAAAAATTGAAAGTTAAAATCTCCAAAGTAAAACAGTGAAAAGCAAAATTTTCAAATGAGAAATATCGAAGAGACTAATTTTTTTTAAGAACGATAGAGATGACCTCAAAAATTGTTTTCATAAGAACAAAATTCATCAACACTGTTGAAAACTTGTACGTTTGAACAGAATACAAAAATTACATGTTTAATGAAATCATGTGAACGTCATTCTAACAGCATTTCTCCGTGTATTGTGATCGGTCATATGAGTATTCGGTAGAGAAAGTTGTTCTCTGTCGATTTGCACATGGCCGAGCACCCTAACTGAAGATGGAATTATGAAAGTTTAAAAGTACTTTAACTTTTTTAAGGTCGATTTTCTGAAAAGTAGAAATTCAAAAAAATTTCCAGTGTATAGTGGGGCAAGACTTTTTCGAGATTTTGTGTTTTGATCCTTCCATTTTCCAGTTTTTGTCATTATTTCAGCTGGGAATTCTCCGGTGTTCAATTTGCCCACTATTGCTTCGGGTCAAGGTGCTAATGCTCAAGCATTCAGCGATTGGTATCAATTTGGTAAAGGGACAGCAAGTGAAATAAACAAGGGCCATGGACGATTGTTAGCAGCATTTGATTCGAAGGCACCTTACAACAATCATGCCGCCATTTACTATGTCACATTGGAAGCACATGATTTTTCAGGTAAGTACGATATCTCTCACTAACCTTGAACAAGATAGGAATAATTTCTCATACGACATGGCGGATAGATGATAGAGACAAATAAATTCTAAGCTAGTTAGATGCCAATTCTTCTCAAAAGAACTGTAATTGAGTTTTATGGAAGCGAAGTTTTGTTCCCCCTATACTTTACAATCCTACCCTCGTTACATTTCGACTGAGAGATACGAGCGATGTGAACAACAGAGAACACAGCAGATGTTCAAAATCAATCAAGAGAGAGACCAATTTGTGATGAGTATTCTTCTTATACTAAGGAGATTTTGTTGGTGACATAGAAAGTCGGACTTTCGTGAATTTATGAGTTTAGAATTTTAACCTCATAATGGTTGTCCTGAGAAGATTTTTGCAACGACCTATTGACCCAGTTACAGTTCTTATAGTCGAGTTTTTCAGAGCGGTCAGTACAAGATTCCAAATCCATCATTTTCACATCTGTACATGTTTCGTAGTGTAGCAGTAGATAAAGTCATAGTCTTGTGATGTCAGACAATGTTGCATACACCATCATTTTGACTATCATTCGACGCTATACTTCTTGTCGTCTCCGAACGAAAGATAAAACCCAATTTGTTTCGTTTTCCTAGGTCAAGGTTCTAAATCAACGTTCGTTGATAGTCGTCTCATTTATCCTATCCCATCTGGAACAGGAGGTGTAGGATTCGAAAAAAATGATTCTGGTTGGAAGCTGTTGACTAGCAATCTTCTTGGTCCATTCGGATATACGTTTCCTGAACCAAATCCTGGCTATATTCGAAAGTATCGTTTAAGGGCAATTTATTATGACGAAAATGCGGGTGGCACCTACAATTTGAAAGTCAAGATTGACTTGTCTGCTGGTAAGTAAAGTGAAAAAAGACTGAAAAGGAAAATTTCGAAAGTAGAAATATGATTCTTTCAAGTCAATCTCGATATTTTCAAAAGCTTGTAGAAAGTGTTTAAAGTCGTCGTGAAATAGCAATCTCTGATGACGACTGGTGCCTTGTCTTATTCACTCCTCTTGAGAAATCGATCAATCATACGATTGAGATAGAAAGGAAAAGAGAACGAGAAGTGGAATAATTAGAAGAATTCTTATGAAGAATAAGAGAATCAACAGTAAGTACAGTGGGCAAGATTTTTTCGAAATTTTGTGTTTCGATCCTTTCACTTTCCAACTTTTGCCATTGTTTCAGCTGGTAATTCTCCGGTGTTCAATTTGCCCACTATTGCGTCTGGTCAAGGTGCTAATGCTCAAGCATTCAGCGATTGGTATCAATTTGGTAAAGGGACAGCAAGTGAAATAAATAAGGGTCACGCTCAATTGAATGCAAGATTTGTATCGTCCGCACCTTACAACAATCATGCCGCCATTTACTATCTTACTTTGGAAGCACACGATTTTCTTGAATAACCTATATTACGTTAGTCACTTAAAATATCCTTCACGATGTATTTCCCAAAATTTTAAATCTGGATAGAAAAGGAGAATACAAACTAGTGACTCAAATGCCGTGTTTACTTATAACAAGCTTATCGAAATTTTCTTTCTGGATAATATCAGGAATATGAGGAGTGTTTTTCAATCAAAATTTGAAATAAATCATGACCGGATTCTGACCAGATCTGTCAAGACTGAAACATCAAAGATCTCGTCTAGAGTCTTTTCGTTTGTGTTTGTTGGATTTCTGATTAGGAGTCATCCTATTAAAAATTTACTAAGTTTCACAGAATGAGAACCGGTTTGGTTCAACGAACACAATTAGACGATTAGTTAGGAAAGAAGGTAGAATGTGGGAACCGACTAGTCGCAAGTGGCGTACGGAAAATAGCCGATGAGTAACTTGCCGTTAATTCTAATTTTGATATGAGTCTTTCTGTCGCAAAGCTTTCCAAATAATGTAGAATAGTTCTCAGAAGAGCACGACCAAGTGGACAGAACCTGAGGTCATCTAGACACCGACGAGCATGACTTGTATTTTTGTGAATGGTCGAAAAAATCTTGTTTCCCATTAGAACAGTTAGTAGCAGCTGCTCAGTGCCAGAAAATCGATGAGTTCAATATGATAGTAATCAAACCAGATGATTTATTTAAATAAAAATAGGTAGAAAGAATAGTAAGAAGCGATACATAACTGATTTTGAGTTCACACGCTAGCGATGAAGCCAATGTCGCGAAGGCATGCATCGGCGATATATTCTCTACGGCCCTTTGGTACTGTTGGATCAATTTTCAATGGTACGCATTCAAATGTGACGAAGCCAGCTTTTCGAAATAGGCTTCTATAGGTTTCGGCAGTGTACCAAACGGCACTCAGGGTGAATTCGTTGTCTGTATTGGTATCAAGTGTAACAAAGTAGTTTTCTTCGTCACTGAAGCTTGGAGGATTAATGAATGTAATTCCATATTTGTTCAGTTTTTCAGTATTGCTTGGATCGAAGAAAGGATTTGGGATAAGGCCAACGAAGAAACCTGTGCATAATCGACGAATTAGACATAACATTTGATACAATTTGTCCTTGTTTGTCATATGACACAACATAGAGGTTGATATAACTAAATGACATTTGTCGATTATCTTAGTTGTTGTTTCAAAATCTTCGGCATCGATAAAATGATATTGAAGATATTCTTTTTCATGTTCTTGTATAGCATTTTTAGCTAATTGAATCATATCTGTCGATACATCTATACCAATTGCCGACTGAACAATGTCATCACGCACTAATTTTCTTGTCATAAAACCTTCTCCACATCCAACGTCTAAAACAGTTTTGATCGGAGTTAACGAGAGTGTTTGGACATGGTCAATCATCATTTTTAGACTGAATCCATGAACTAATGAGTTTAGCTCACGAAAGTAATAACAGTTAACAAATTTATCTGCAGTCAAATTTTTATCGTACTCATGTGTGAAAGAGCTTGTCATATTCGTCATGTTAGGAAGATTTGAAATGAATGAAAACGTATGAAAAGAACACTCGTCGTGCTCAAAATGAGAGAAAGTTGTGTTTGTAAATGATAGTCATGATTTAAAATACAGAATGAAAATAAAAAGAGAGATGTTTGCCTTTTGTTTCTTTTCTTATTTATCTAATTTAACTAAACTTTTTGTCTGTAACACATTCTTATTTTATCGAAACATACGACGACTATCTCTCCAGGTGAGGGTGTGAGTTCAAAAGGAGGAGACGACTGTGCCAAGAACAAACAAATCGAAGAATTAAGAAGATGATCAATGAAGCAGAATGAATTAATGAAGAAAGAAAAGAAACACTCAATGATAGAGAGAAGTTCATTCAGAACGAGCAAAATTAATGAAG
>Ga0209935_1004388_pt1 | contig 13064 bp, 23 predicted proteins | sample ThiBio_1000_plan_2_FD_183958 | JGI IMG/M metagenome (GOLD analysis project Ga0209935, IMG submission 183958) | Wastewater bioreactor microbial communities from Cape Town, South Africa - Thiocy_cont_1000_plan (SPAdes) | ecosystem: Engineered > Bioreactor > Thiocyanate-remediating >... | reverse complement strand
ACTGACGAGCCATCAGTGATTCCAATCGATGAGAGAAGTTGATCATCGTGTTCGAGAGCTTCGAGGTTGATGTCGACGAAGAGCAACGTGTGAGTGGTTGATGTGATGTCGAGTTGGCGATTGATTGATTGCTTGAGAGCTCCGACACATGCTCCTGGAAACACATTGACTCGAGTTCGTCCTCCTCCAAGCGAGAGAGATCGATCAACAAACACATTGATCGTTGATTCTGCGAGAGACACATTTATCATCAAGCCATACATCATCATCATCGTCATCACCGTTGTGGGTCAGCAAACACGATATCGATTGATTGAAGAGCAACAAGAAAGGAGAGTGATCACGAATGCAAACACAAGAGAGAGAGAGAGAGAGAAGCAATGGAATGATGCACACCAATCAATTGCTTGAGCGATGGTGTCTTGGCGACTTGTGCTGCTGTTCCTCGTGCTTGGGGATGAGTCTGTCGAAGAAACGAGTCAGTGAATGGCGATTTGGAGTGATCAACATCAAGGATCGTGTTCGACGCACCGAGACCACTGTGGTATCGGCTCCTTTCTCGAGAAGCAATCGAGCAACTGATTCGTGACCATTCTGAGCAGCAAAGTGCAATGATGTCAAGTTATCCTTGGTTGCAGCATCGATGGAGGCTCCTCTCTCGAGAAGCAATCCAACAACTGATTCGTGACCATTCTCAGCAGCAAGGTGCAATGATGTCGCAAACAACGCATTTGCAGCATCGATGGAGGCTCCTCTCTCGAGAAGCAATCCAACAATTGATTCGTGACCTTTCCAAGCAGCACAGTGCAATGATGTCGCAAACAACGCATTTGCAGCATCGATGGAGGCTCCTCTCTCGAGAAGCAATCGAACAACTGATTCGTGACCATTCTGAGCAGCAAGGTGCAATGCTGCCCAGTTATCGTTGTTTGCAGCATCGATGGAGGCTCCTCTCTCGAGAAGCAATCCAACAACTGATTCGTGACCATGCCGAGACGACACAATCAATGGACTATTGTCGAAGAAGCTGGTGTTGCGCCATTCGATACTGGCGCCTTCATCAAGAGCGAGAGCAACTTGATGTTGGTCTCCTCGATCCGCTGCATCCCACAACTTCTTTCCAAGACGATCAACTTCTTCGTTGGATGTCATGGCTGAGAGCTCCAACACACCAACCAAACACCACCACGACGACGAGGAGACGACAAGCACAGCAGCAGCGAGCGAGGCAAGGCGACAGAGCAAGTGCCTCGACAAACCCCACCCAACCAGAACAGAGCAAGATCAACAACCACGACCAACACCAACACTCCCAAACACAAAGAGAGAGCCTTGGATGAGCCTCAACAACAACAACCACGACGACGAGGAGACGAGCAGCACCACGAGCAGCAAGCAACACCACCACGACGACGAGACGAGCAGCAGCAGCGAGCGAGGCAAGGCGACAGAGCAAGTGCCTCGACAAACCCCAACCAACCAGAACAGAGCAAGATCAACAACCACGACCAACACCAACACTCCCAACCAAACAAAGAGAGAGAGCCTTTGATGAGCCTCAACAACAACAACCACGACGAGACGAGCAGCACCACGAGCAGCAAGCAACACCACGACGGCGACGACGAGACGAGCAGCAGCAGCGAGCGAGGCAAGGCGACAGAGCAACAAGCAGCGCAACAAGAAGCCGAACGAGAGAGAGAGGAAGAAGAGGAGGGCTGCTCCAGAGTACAGCAGTGGAGGCTCTTGGGGAGCCTTGCGCAGGCAGTGCTCTTTCTCTCTCTCGTTCCTTCTGCTCCTCTCTTTCTCTCTCTCGTTCCTTCTGCTCCTCTCTTTCTCTCTCTCGTTCCTTCTGCTCCTCTCTTTCTCTCTCTCGTTCCTTCTGCTCCTCTCTTTCTCTCTCTCGTTCCTTCTGCTGCTCTGCGTAATTGCAATATCACACAATGCTGCGGCCGGGCAAGCACAAGGAGGCACCGACGACGGTCGAGCGAGTCATCAAGTCGCTCGACATCCACCCAAAGATCAAGAAGCGAGCCACCGAGGAATCGAGCTCGGGCACTGGCGCATTCCGTACGCCACATCATCACTCTCGACCTCACTTTCGATCGCTCACTCACATTGGCACTTTCGTAACAATCGCGCGTATCTATCGCAGTGACCGTATTCTTATTCGCCGTCGTGTTGTTTCTGGTGTGGGAGGAGAGCACGCTGTTCTTCGAGCCACGACTCGAGAACGTCATGTTCGTGGACACGCAGCTCAACGAGACCATGAAGGTGTCGTTCGATATCACGTTCCATCGGCTCGTGTGCTCCGAGGTCCAGGTCGATGCGGTCGACAAGAACAACGAACAAATGGTCGGCGTCGCACACGAGGTAATCAAGACCTCGGTACACAAGAACGGCGATCCGATCTCGTACAAGAAGCAGATCGCTCTCGGCCAGGCGCAGGGCATCACGTATCTGCCCGAGGACTACTGCGGCTCGTGCTACGGTGCCGCCGAGGGATTCTGCTGCAACACGTGCGAGGAGTTGCGACAGGTGTTCCGTGAGGCTGGCAGGTCGGTGTCGCTCGCTGACTCGTCGCCGCAATGTATGCGCGACAAGAACGTCCGCGCGATGCCTGGTGAACACGGCTGTCGCGTCAAGGGAGTCGTCGAGGTCTCCAAGGTACCTCGCCGTGTCTCGCGTCGCCGGTAGCTATCGCTGCATCTCGTTGACCATGCCATGCATGCGTTGCAACAGATCAAGGGCAACGTACACGTGGCAGCAGGCGTCAGTCACAGCTCGTCGCACCAAGGTCACTCGCACCACATCCATCACGTCAACATCACGGAGCTCGTTCACTTTAACATGTCGCACACGATACACAACCTCGCGTTCGGTGAGGCGTTCCCTGGCATGGAGACGCCGCCGTTGAATGGCGTCACGTACATTGCACCAGGTGCGTGTGAACGAGACTGCCACGTGGCACTGTCGCCATGAGACTGACTCGATCTCCCTCTACGTGCCGCGCCTCGCCAGCCGTCGGACAAATGAAGTACTTTATCCAGCTGGTGCCGACCATGTACGAGTCGCTCGACGGTCGCACGGTGTACACGAATCAGTTCTCGGTCGCGGAGCACTTTGTCGAGAGCGAGCTCCAGAGCGGCCACTTTGCCCTGCCAGGTACGCTCTCGATCTCGTGCGCCCCCATCGCAATGCCTCGCCCTCGTGAGCACTGCATCTCCTCTCTAACCTCTCGCGCATCGATGATCCCAGGCGTGTATTTTGAGTATGACTTCTATCCGATGCGCATCAAGCGCTCGGAGCAACGCAAGTCAGTGCTGCAGTTCCTGACAAGAGTGTGCGCCGTCATCGGCGGCATCTACGTCGTGTTGGGCTTGTTGTATCGCATGGTCGATGCTGTCTTCGAGAAGCTGCTGCCCAAGAAGAAGCGCGACGCCTTTGATTAAGAGTATATAGAGTTGAATATAGAGAGTATCAAAGCGAGGTTCTTCATGAGATTGAGTGATGATTGCGTGCGTCATTCGCTTGCTGCCCTCACGCTACTAACACTCGGGGAGGCCATGTCGCGTTGGATACACGTGGCGTTGGCATTGAGCTGCCTGCTGGCCATCGGTCAATGCGCCAGCTGGAAGGTGGCATCGACCTTCCATCGTAGCTACCTGCCGGGTATCTCGTTCACGTCGGCGACGCAGGGCATCGTGGCTGGCTTCGGTGGCATCCACAACGGAGCCACGGTCTTCAACACGTCGAATGGCGCAAGCTCGTGGTCCAACCAGACTCTATCGCGTGTATGGGGGCGATGTCCTCGTCACCTACATGATGCCGACCGACGACGATGTGAGGAATGATGCTGATTCGAGGGGGCATTTGGGTTGGGGATTGTAGCGAGAGAGCTTGAGCTTGACGTGTGCGGCGATGGATGCCTCGGGTCGAGGTATCGTGGCTGGCAACGGTATCGCCATCGTACCTGGAGTCGCATACACCAATGACTATGGCGTGCATTGGAACGATTCATTGATCGTGTACGTCGAGATATCAAGCTCACACATCGAGAGGTTGTCGGCATATCGTGACGACGACGTTGATGTTGATGTTGATGCAGCCACATTGAGAGTCGCGTTCGTGACTGCGGCGTCGTTCCTGGTTCGAATGGAACGTACGTGTGGACCATCGGACAATGGTTCAAGGTCGGGGAGATCCGTGGACAAGGTCTGGGCCTCTCTACTGATGGCGGCAAGGTACAGCGACATCGACAGCGACATCGACATCGACATCGACGATCGACGATCGACAGCGACATCGATTGTAATCGAATCTGATGGAGCACTCGACCATTGATTGCTTGGGATCGCAGGTGTTCTTGTATTGGGATTGGCACATTGGACTGCCATCGAGGTTCGGTTCGTTCGTGAACGAGAACTACGGCTTCGTGACGGGAGGTCGGTACCCGCAGGTGATCTACACCAATGCCGACTTCTCGATCAAGGTCTCGTCCGAGCATCCGATGCTCGAGCGATTGACGGCTCGCTTCGGCATCTGTACGTGGATTGATGATTGATGATCGATGATTGGATTGATGATTGGATTGATGGTTGGATTGATGATTGATGATTGGATTGATGATTGGATTGATGATTGGATTGATGATTGGATTGAATACGGATCGACCTGAACAGATGATGGCAAGCTGGTGTACGCGCCACCGGAGCTCATGGATGTCGATCACACCTACGTGGGAGCGATTGCTCGTACCGATAACCGAGGCCGTCGATTCAACTTGATGTACAACTCGACGTTGTACGGCTTGAACGTGTGCTTCAACGGAGTGTCGTTCGTCGATTCGTACAACGGCTGGGTGGTGGCTGAGGGATACAACATCACCACTGGCAAGCGTACGCGCTCGAGTGCCACGCATCTCGCTACGTGATGTACTTGGCATTGATTGTGCGTGTACGCGTGTAGATGGTGGCTGGATCTTCAACACGAACAATGGCGGCCTCACATGGACGCAGCAGCTGTTCGAGGAGCACGTGTCGTTCTTGCGAATCAAGGCACGTCGTCATCCAAGCAATGCTACAATCGAGCTTGGATTGCATTGAATCATTGACTCATGAGATGGACTACCACAGATGCTGAATGCCTCGGAGGGCTGGGCTATCGGTGGCCAAGTGCCATCGCTGTTCTTGGTGTCTGGCGTCTTCTACCACACGACCGACGGCGGCAAGACTTGGCGCAGCGAGAGCCATCGAGACGTCTTCCCGCTGAACCTGTCGTTGATCGGTACGTTCGAGCGAGTTCTCGCAGAGAGCCATTGAGCTGACTCGAGTGAGTGGGTGTGTGTAGATTCGAACAATGCCTTTGCAACCGTGCTTACGCTGCGAGGCGAGACGCAGGTCTTCAAGTACAAGAGCTAGTGCATCACTCGAGCAGCGGCATTACAGTTCGTGGCGCATTGTATTCTATCGACCACACGCACGAATCAAATCGACGGCGGCTTCTCGTTCGCCTCAGCATCAAACACCATCGAGAAGATGATGAACAGCAGTTCAGGCGGCAGCGACAGGAGTGCCTCGTTGAGCAGCCGACACAGCAGCACGGTACTGATGCACTGGCGGACGGCAGGTCGATGGTGCACGTGATTGTTCGGCTCCCAGAACGTGGGCCCGACTCCAGCGAATAGGGACACAACCTGTTGGCGGCCGTGTACAATAGCGATCCTCGTGCCATGCTCGGGCGAGAAGTGCGACGCCACGCTGATCGTCGGACCGCTGAGCTGCTGCGGCATCTTGGCGACCAGGCGACATTGCGCGTCGAATACCAACAGACCGCCAAAGGTTCGCGTCGTGACGTACAGGTTCCCGAGCGGATCGAATGCCACACTCTCTGGTCGTTCGACCGACACGAATCTAGTGCAGAGTAGCGTCTCGGCTTCGAGTACCAGCACGCGGTTGCGGCTGTAGTCGCCTGTTGGAGATCGAGCAGCGTCAGTTGCTGCTGCATTGCACGGAGGCGATCGAGGCATTCGCTCGCGTACACAGTGCTATTAGGCCACCAGGACCTACTGTCACGCCTCCCAGATAGAGTAGCTCGCTGGGTTCAAGGTCCAACTCGCGCGCGAACGAGATCTCTTGCGTGCTGTCGATCGCGGCATCGAGCTTCTCGGTCAATCGCAACAATCGCTTGGCGGACGAATCGCTCACGTAAACGACGTGGCGCTGGTGGTCGATCGCCGCTCCTCGAGGGTACAGAAGCTTGACACACGTCACGTCTGCGAGTTGGTTCGTGCGGCAGTCGAGTATCACGGCTCGCTCATCGCCCAGGAGCAGCAGATGCTCGCGATCGAGCGCAGTGATGTGGTAGGCATCACGAGCAGCGACACCGAGCGCAATCTCGTGTTCGAGCTTCATATCCACTCCGAATCGATGTAGCCGACACCCATCTCGTGACACCAATACACAGAGTGATCCGTCATCTGTGAACGCCAGTGATTCGATGGAGGACGGCCAAGAGATCGTGGTCGGCTGCGCGATCTGAACCAGTGTCGGAGCCGCGATGATGTGGGCGAAGGAGGTGGTCATAGTGGAGGAGGAGTGGCGGGGGTGACGAAAGCCAGTGAAAACGATGAGGCGGGGGACGGGGCAAAAAGTCGGTTCTGGTGGACTTTGCCGTTGAGCGAAGGCGCCTTTCATTCCACTCGTTCCTTCTCCTCAGCAACACCTCGTCATCATCCACCACATACACACCAAGAGGATTAATCACTTCCCCTGGAGCCTGGAGATAGCGATAGAGGAGAGGAGAGGAGAGGATAGGGGCTCTGGAGATACACTGTACTGGTGGGGTACAGGTGGTATGAGATAAGATTTGGCTGGTTGGCGGTTGTATCTTCTTGAGATATTGTGATTGATTGGGTCACTTGCGAGAGCGACCACTCAACTCCCGCTGCTGCTGCCGTGCAATCGATACCTCCACGCACCCACAACATCACCACTACAAGCCTCCCACTGATACGTGTTCGATAGCATACACAACGATGGCCGACTCTCCGCGAGAATCTCCGCGCGAGAAGGACACCGGCAAGCCCAAGATCACCTCGCGAATACGACGCTTGTTCGAGTCGCGATCGGCGTCGATGGAACTCGAGGTTCCACCCGATGGCCTGCACGAAGGCACCACCAGCGGTACGGCGTCACCGAGCATCTCGCCCGGTCGCTACACGCGTTCGTCGTCGGTCGAGACCGTCGACGAGTCCAAGATCAAGAAGATCGTCGAGGAGTTCGAGAAGCTCGCCGACGCGCCGTCGCCGTCGTGCTCGCCGATCGCGCCCAAGGTCTCGCGCGATGAACGACGAGCGAGGCGCAAGGGCTCGAGCTCCACCTCGGGCGATCGAGTCGATACGCCGGTCGCGTCGCCGATGCGTGAACGGCCGTCGTCCAAGAGCGGCGGCAGCAAGAAGAGGAGCAAGCCCGCAGGCACCAAGCGCAGCTTGATGGATCTCGCCAAGCGCAAGTTCACCAGCGCGCCGAAGCCCGAGCTCCATCCGGCGATCGAGGCCGCGCGCGAGAAGGCTCGTGCCGAGGCCAAGGCCGAGGCTGCCGCGTGTGCCAATCCGATGGCGCGCGATGCGTGCTACGAGATGTCCGAGGAACAGACGCAAGAGATGCGCGGCAAGTCGGCGCAGCGGCTCACGAACGCCTGGCGCACCACCATGTATCTGCCGACGCAGGACTTCAAGAAGGGCTCCGACGTCGTCAAGACCAAGACCAAGCGCTTCCCGACGCTCAAGAAGAAGCCCAAGGCAAGTCGTCCAAAGGTCGATACAGCTGATGCATCAACGTCCACATCCACGTCATCATCGTCGACATCATCATCATCAACATCATCGTCTGGCGGTCGAACAGTCCGACTCGTTGAACCAGCCAAGAGTCTCGCTGAACCAACTCCTTCTCGTGCCACTGCCACATCATCAGGTTCATCATCATCATCAAGGTCATCAACATCAACAGCACCAACATCACCGCCACTCCTCTCCATCTCATCGCCTGGAGCAGGTCGCATCAATCCAAGGTTCGAGGCTCGAATCGCAATGCTACGAGCGGCGTTCACCACCTATCTCGCACCCAAGAGTCGTCGCTATCGTCGAACGCGCTCCGAGTTGTTCTCTTCCTTTCCGAACGAGCTGAAGAAGCTCTCGGACAAGTGCGCCACCGATCCACGCTCGCCCAAGGCCGCCTCCTCCTCGAAGCGCAAGCCCTACGACTGCTTGTTCGACCTCCCGATCGATCACGACGGCGCCGATACTCCCAACTCCAAGCCACGCAATCCAATCCTCCATGCGACCAAGTCTCGTTCGCGTCGAGCCAAGATCTCCCACAGAAGGTACGCGGCCCCCGCTCGCTGGAATGTGTACACATCGTCTCTTGATATTGACTCGCCAATGTGCACATACGCGATAGAACTCTCTCGTGCGTGCGAGAGATCACCGACATCCTGATCGACGAGGATCTGCTACCGATCTTTGCTCAGTGGGATCGCCAAGTCGAGGCGCCACTCATCACCGAGGCCGAGCTCGCCATCACCGATCCCAAGCAACAGCTCGAACACATGCTCAACGAGACGATCGCCGTCGACGAGATCGAGGTCTTCTCCGATGCCATCGAGGCGCTCTCGAGCGAGTTGTGCTCGGCCAAGGACGCCGAGCAGCTCGCGCAAGCCGCTGCCGCCGCTGCCGAGAAGGCGATCGCCTCCGGCGAGGAGCTCGATCTCGACAAGGCGCCGCCCATCTTCTACGAGCAGCGAGGCGATTGTCTCGTGGTCATGGGCGGTCTCTCGCATGCCTTGTTGGAGCTGCTGCTCGATCTTACGTTTGAAGGTACGCAACCCAGCCCTGCTCATGTGAACCTCCTTCTCGATGCTGATGGTCGGTGGCGTCTCGGTGGCAGACTCCTTGTACATCAATCAACTCCTTGTCACATACCACTACTTTACCGAGGGCAAGGTGCTGCTCGACCTGCTGTTAGCAGCGCTCGCACTGCCAGAACCTCCTGCCGACGCCAGTGAGATGGAGCGTACCAAGTTTGTACTCAAACGCGAGCGGTACGTTCACGTTAGCAAGTGCTCTCTCTCTCTCTCTCTCACTCACTCACACACTTTCGAATAGTGCCATGTTTGTGCTTCGTCGTTGGGTCGAGTATTATGCGGAGGACTTTATGCGTGATCGCACACTGTTGTCCGAGCTCTCGTCGTTCCTGACCAAACTCTCGACCTCGGAGAACCGCGATTGTGCCATCTATGCGCGCCAGTTGCGTGCCATCGTGCAGTCCGAGAAGCGAGCCTTTCGGTTACGAGACGCGCACAGCATTCGTCTCGCTGATTCGTTGCTCTCGCGTCTCGTACCCACTAAGCAATCTCGCATGCAGTACGTGCTCACTCATTGCTCTCGTCGCTCTATTCTCTCTCACTGACTCGGAACGTTTGTGTACAGTGTCTCGAGCAGTACAAGCCGCTTCCTGATCTTCCCAGCCGACGAGATTGCCCAACAGTTGACCATCTACGAGCACTCGCGCTTCCGCCTGATCCTGCCCTCGGAGCTCCGACGACAAGTGTGGAACAAGACCAATCCCGAGGAGTTATCGCCCAATGTCACCAAGGTCATCAAGCGCTTCAACGAGACGAGTTATTGGATCGCATCCGAGATTGTGATGCAACCCAACATCAAACAACGAATCGCAGTCTTGCGCAAGGTCATCAACATTGCCGAGGTATGTATTCACTCTCACGCATGCACTCGCTCTCTTTTGCTGCATTGAATACTGAGGAATGATTGGGCACAGTTATGCTTGGAATACCGCAACTTCAATACCGTCATGGCCATCATTACGGGCTTGTATCTCGCGTCGATCCAACGACTCAAGCGCACGTGGAAGGGCCTTCCCAAGAAGACGCTCGACTCGTTCGAGGCCATTACCGAGCTCTTCTCGCACTCGCGCAACTACACGGTGTACCGCACGCACGTGGCAGCGCAGCCGCCGCCCATCAACCCGTACCTTGGCATCTACCTTCGGGACCTGACCTTCATCGAGGTCGGCAACGTCGACTTCCTCGAGCAGGCGCCGACGGCCGTCAACTTTGACAAGCTGCGCATGATTGCGCTCTCGATCCTCGACGTCGAGAAGCACCAGAAGCACGCGTACTCGTTCGAACCCATCAACGACGTCATGATGTACATTACCAACCCCGTGGTGCTGAGCGAGGAGCAGCTGTACGCCTACTCGAACCGCATCGAGGCCAAGGAGGACCCCGGAGGCTACACCGGCTACTCGTACGGCTCGAGCATCCTTCGTGCCGCCTCTCGAATGCGCTTCACAAGCACCAATCAATGAGAGAGCGAGCCTGTCCATCATACGCCTCTGTCCATCTTGCAATCTGCTCAAAACTCGCGTACACTGACAACCACACTCCATATCCATCCAACCATTCTCACACTCTCCTGACCTATCTATCACCCCATCTACCAATCAACCACCCATTGTGCCATCTCTGTCAGTCAGTCTATCGATGCTTACACTCGAATAACCCAACCCAAACGCCAATGTACAATACACACTACTCTGATATATGCCGAATAACAATCGTGCTGCTCTTCTCTCGTTCTTGTTGTGTGTGCAATTGACACAACTGCGCTGTTGCCGCTCTCAACGACTGAGCAGCGCCAAAATATCTTGCTCGAGCTCGAGTGGCTTGTCGGTCGGGCCGTAGCGCTTCACTGGCAAGCCTCGGCGATCCACCAGGAACTGCGCAATCATCGCCACAGGTCAGCGGCCGTCGTTCTTGGCACACGGCGAGATCGCGTCAGTAACGAACCTTGGTAAAGTTCCACTTGATGGCCGAACCAATGGCGCCCATTCCAATGCCTCCAGCACGCGACGAAACAAACTACACGCGCATTTCATCGAGTGAGCAGGCAGTATGCAACAGCTGGATGGCCCGCTGAATAGGACGCACCTTGAAGATCGGATGTGCGTCTTTGCCGTTGACGCGCACCTTGGCAAACAACGGGAACGTGACGTTGTACTGCTTAGTGAAGGTGTTGATCTCAGCTGCAGTGCCGGGCTCCTGGCCGAACTGATCGCACGGGAACGCGAGTACCGTGAAGCCTCGCGTCTGTAGCCGCATGTACAACTCCTGCAACTGGCGGTAGTTGACGTCGGTGAAGCCGCGGTCGTTCGACGCCACGTTGACGATCAGCATCACGTGCTCATGGAAGAGCGTCATCGGAATCTCGCGGTTCTGAATGTCGAGCGCCTTGAACTGATAGATCGACGGCGCCGACAAGATGGCGGCGTCCGAGAACTCGGGCACGGCCTGGAACGGAATGCCGAGGCCGCCGAGTGTCGTGATCCAGTCCTTCTTGAGCGTGACGGTGTCGGCACCGAACGTGTAGGTCTCGGTCGCTGACACGAGGTCAAAGTAGTAGCCCGGCGTGCGATCCTCATCCGAGTTGCGTAGGAACAGCGTGCAGTCGTTGAGCGGGATCGTGACCTTAGGCGCGAGGTCCTGTTCAATTCGGTTCGATCAGTCTTCGTGCGATCGAATGCACGAGTGATGGCTGGTGCTGCTATCCCGTCGTACCGTTTGATTGTCGTACACGAAGATGGCATGGTGGTCGGGCGCAATGACCGTGTATCGCTGGCCCCACTTGAGCAGACCCTTCTTCCACAACAAGCCAGCCTTGAGGATCTTGCGCTGTGCCACGAGTGCCGCTACGGCCGGCCCGCTGCCCTGAGCGCCCTTCTCGTCCTCCTTGAAGCGATAGAAGATCTTGTCGTCCTTGAAGCGATGAGCATCGACCGGATGTCGGAAGAAGCCGTAGTCCATCATCAGCTGGCCGAGGAAGACGCCCTCCTCGCGGTTGCGTGCTTGTCCGTTCGAGAGCATCCAATCGATGGCCTCGCGTCCGAGGAAGCAGTTCTCGTGTTGCTTCAGCAGGTAGTAGCGGTTCTTGATCTCGATGCCCGCTCGCATGGCTGCACTCACTCGAGCCAACTTCAATTCATTCATTCGTGTCAGGTGAGCTTGGCGATCGATGCAAGTCATTTGGCACTTGAAGACGTACACGCTCACGTTCAGAGATTTGCTCAGGCTCAGGAGCGAGGGTCGTCGAACCAACGGGACTCGGAGTTGCTGATGCTGTGGCGAGCGATGGACTCGAGGTCGAGGCCGTGTTGATGATGGGCGACGAGTAGTTGGGCGGCGGGATGTGCGAGTGATAGCACGCCTGCCGAAAGCGCTCGTATGGCAGCGTCACTCGTGGCAGAGACTGCCGAGCCAGCCTCTGCTCCTCGATGTCGGCTGCATCGTCGTCGTCGAGCGCCGCGCCTGAGCGAGCTCCGGGAAGCAGTTGCTCTGGTCGAAGGAGAACATCTGTGAAGGCTTGCGATGATGACGAAGAAGATGAAGGAGCTGGTGATGGCGTTGAAGTGGCGGCAAACGGAGAGTATGGCGTGGTGCCAGAGTCGTCGGTCGGTGGCAGAGGGATCGAGGCGAGGTTCAGCGAGGCCGAGAGACCCGACATTGCAGGCGGCGGCGGCAGCGGCTTGTTGAGGTTGGTGCTCGGTGCGAAGCCGCTGAAGTCGTCGAGGTTGATCGTCGTCGTGCTCGGGAACGAGGCCGTGGTCGTGGCTGCACTCGACGAAGACGATGGTTGTAGTGGTGTGGTCGAGAACGCGAAGCTCGAGAGATCAGTGGCTGCGAACGATGCGGGAGTCGAGGCCGGCGTCGGTTGCGACAGCGCGAACGGCATCCCGATCGAGATGGGAGCCGTCGAGAGCGTTGCTGGTGTCGAGGCCGGTGTCGAGGCAGGTGTCGAAGCAGCGAACGTGAACGATGATGGATCGAAGGATGATGCGAATGGTGAGGCGCTCGAGGAGGAGGTGCTCGAGTATGGCGGTGGTTGTTGGTGATCGAGCGAGAACGACGACGACGAGATGGGAGTGGTCGAGAACGACGAGGTCGTCGATGGTGCTTGAGGCGGTGCTCGCGAGGCCGTGAACGAGAACACA
>Ga0209935_1004386_pt1 | contig 13068 bp, 3 predicted proteins | sample ThiBio_1000_plan_2_FD_183958 | JGI IMG/M metagenome (GOLD analysis project Ga0209935, IMG submission 183958) | Wastewater bioreactor microbial communities from Cape Town, South Africa - Thiocy_cont_1000_plan (SPAdes) | ecosystem: Engineered > Bioreactor > Thiocyanate-remediating >... | reverse complement strand
CACCAAACGCGGCGTGACAAGAGAAGGCTCGCTACTGCTCTACGCTGCGTTCCTCTCTCCTTCGTTCGCTCACGTGCGGCCACCACTGCTTCTCTCTCCCGCTCTCGCGCGCGTACACACCTGTCTGCCTGCCCTCGCTGCCCGCCACAGCCAACCCACCCTCTACTCTCACCCTCTCTCTCTCTCTCTCTCTCTCGGGGCATATTACGCAGCGACCTCCCAGGGCAGAAGATCGGTGGGGCTCTCACACTCACACAGATAGGTATCGCCAACAACAACAACAACTCCATCTCGTTCCTCCGATTGGCATCGATTCTGGGCAAGATCGTCGCAGCCAGCGCTTGTGCGGCACACTAGGCTGCCATCACTCGCACACACACACACACGCACACACACGCACGCGGGGGCGCGATCGCACTGCAAGATGGCAGATCGGTCGAGAGATCGCCGTACTGCAGTCGCCGTGCTGCTGCCGCCGCTAGTGCTCATACTGCTTACAGCGGTGACACTGCCAGCTGCCTCGTGTACGTCGTGCTGCGGCGGCGGCGACGACACTCTTGCGTATCGAGATATCGCGCTATGCTTCTGGCCTCTCACAGTGCGCACCTGGTATGTCTCGCGCGTATACCCACACAGATGCCAGGACGACATGCATGAACCCCGCCGTCGTACCCTTCTATCCAGCGCTCTTTACCACAAGCGTCCTTCTCGATAGCGACAACGCGACAGTGTGCGGGTACGTGTGCCTGTGAGAGAGAGAGAGAGAGATAGAGAGCCATTGCTGCGTTCGTGCGGTAGACCACGTCTCCAGAGGCTGACTGTGTCCCTCCGGTGGCTCGGGGTGGCTCGGTTCTACAGCGTTCCATCAGACTACATCTGGTTCTCGGTCACGGGCAACGACAGGGAGATCGGCGTCACGACCACCAGCACCGCCCAGAGCTACTTCATCGTCCTGAACGGATGCCATAATGCTTTCTGGTTCGTGCGTGCACGCTAGCCATCGCCGTCTCAACCCACTCTATTTATCATCGATTGATCGATGGATTTGATTGGAGCGCAGTTCGATCAAGACCTACGGCGAACTCATCTTCTGCGCCCAAGCCGGCCAGACCTACCACATTGCCATAGCTCCCTTGTCGATGAACGATGCGGTCAACGTGACCTTCATCCAAGGCAGCAGCAGTTGCTTGTTGCCGAACGGCGACTGCGCGCACAGTGTCGCCATCACGGCGGCAGATACACCCATCTACGGCGACACGAGCGGCATCTCGATCATCGCGCCGCTGCCTCCTCCGTCGTGCATCGGCACCACGGGTACGCACAGCGCGTGGTATTCGTTCGTCGGCAATGGCTACACGACCACGATCGACTCGGCCGGTTCGTTGTTCGACACGCAGCTCGTCGTGTATCTGCCGCTCTACAACGACTGCTCGCAGCTCGAGTGCGTCGCCAGCAACGACGACACGTTCGCGTCGCTGCAAGCGCGAGTGGTCTTCTGCGCCTGGCAAGGCACGTCGTACTACTTTGCGCTCACGGCGTACGCACTGCAAGTCGGTGTCTTTGAGCTCACCATCACCGAGAACACGACGCTGCCGTGCCAGCGACCAAGCTCGCTCTGCGCCACGGCAACGCCGCTCGTCGCCGACACGTCGTACTCGGGCGACACGTTGTATGGCGTCGAGACGCTGCCGGCCGTGCAGCTCAACTGCTTCCCGCAGTACGTGGCGCCGTTCAACTACGACCTGTACGCGCTCGTCGGCAACAACCAGCTCGTGTCGGTCACGACCTGTCTGCCTGGCACCGGCTTCTCCGATACCGTCATGTCGATCTTCACGTTCGACGACGCAGCGTGCACGTTGCCGCGATGCTACGCCTTCAACGACGACGACTCGACGTGCAACTATGGTCCGGCCTCGACCGTCAACAACCTGTGCGCACGCAACGGCCACTCGTACTACGTACAGATCTCGGGCTACTACGGCCGCACCGTCACGTACGAGCTCGAGTACTCGAGCGTCGGCAGCTGCAGCGGTCCCTTCGGGCCCAACTCGTGCCTCGACGCCGCGCCACTGGCGCCGGTCTCACATCCCGACGGCATGAGCGGTGCCTGGGGCTCGACCTTGGCGCTCTCCTCCGTCGGCAGCAGCTGGTTCTCGTTCGTCGGCAGGGGCACGCGGCTCTGGGCCTCGAGTTGCTTCTCGTCCTACGCGGCGCAGGTGGCAGTCTACACGCTCGGCACGCCGTACGCCGCGGCGCTCGACAACTCGGTGTGCTCGCAGCCGCTGACGCTCATCGCCTCGGGCACCGTGGACTCGGCGTGCCTGTACGGGCCGAGCTACGCCGCCACGTGGTGTGGCTTGCCGGGCGTCACGTACCTGATTCGCGTCGGTGGCGGCGTGCAGTCGGGCGACTTTGAGTTGCGCGTGCGCCAGAGCACCGACTCGTCGTGCCTCCAGCCGCCGAACGCCGTCGCGTTGGTGCTCGAGTTCGTGAGCACCACCACGGCCTCGATCGCTTGGCCCGATGCGTCGAGCAACTTCATTCCGACGCTCTCGTATACGCTGTCGCTCGCGACGCAGCAGGACCCCGGCACCACGCTCTACACCGTCACCTTGTTGTCGAACACCACCAATCCTTACGACACCTCGACCTTCACGTTCGATGCCACGACCTTCCCGCTCGTGCACGACACTGCCTACATTGTGACGGCCGTCGCCAGTAACCTCTACGGCGACGGCCTCTCGGGCACGCTGCAGTTCTTCACGCTCGGCCTCTCGGACTGCGCGGTGCGCTCGGGCACGCCGACCTTCGTACCGGCGCTGTTGCTCTCCAACACCTCGAGCTCGCTCGTGCCGCTCAGCGACTCGATGCTGCTCGGCAACATGTACACGGTCGACTCGCCGGCGGTCTTGGGTTCGGTGAGCGCGTGGCTCGTGGCGTCGCAGTTCACGTACGCGACGCTCGTCGTGTACTCGAGCAACAATGCACGAACGCCGGTCTTTGAGCTCACGTCCTCGTATCTCGTCAGCGTCTCGCAGTCGCCCGTCGATCCACACACTGGCGTACTGCAACCGATGTTGACCCAATGGGCATCGCTCGGGCTGCAGTTGTGCTCGCACACGCAGTACATTATCGGCATCGCAGGTAGTTCGCTCGAGCTACTCAGCACGCCGTCGTCGTCGTCGTCGTCGTCGTCGTCGTCCAACTCCAATACGATCGAGATCGAGATTGGTAGTGGCTGCGCGAGTGTACCCAATCTACCACAGCCCATCTCGGTGCTCAACGCTGGCTTGGCGATTCCTGCCGTACTCTCGAGCCTCGTGACGCCGCCCACCATGCAGCCCGAGTTGTTCTATCGGCCGTTGCTGCTCAACTCGCTCGTGATCGACATGATTCTCGACCTCGTGGTGCCGCACAACCTGGCCGCACCGCCGACCGTTCCCGACACACCGCGCATCACGTCGATCGAGGTCTCGCTGCGCTCCATGACCGTGCACTGGGGCCAACAGTACTGCCCCAATGCCGCATGGATCGAGACCGTACTCGTTACGGTGCAGCCGCCGCCAGGCACCAACGCCACCATCATCATGCAGCCGTTCGACGGTGCTCAATCGAGCGGCTTCGTCGGCGGCTTGCTGCCCAACACCACGTACCTGGTGTCGATCGCGGCCATCAACTCGAACGGCGTCTCGAGCACCACCAGCGCCCCGCAGAGCATCACGACGCTCTCGCTCAAGTACTCGCTCGAGTGGGCGACGCAGACCTCGTCGAGGAGCAGCAAGATCGGCGCCGCCACCATCGCGTACGCCGCCGGCACCGACGACGGCAGCGGCGCCACGTACGTGGCGGGCCTCTTCTACGGCGGCGCACGCTTTACGAGCGACGCAACAGGCAATGAGTTCCGTTCGCAATCGCTGGCGCTCGACTCGTTCTTGACGCGCTTCGACGCCGACGGCAACGTCGTATGGAACAACCACCTTGGTCGCTCGGTCGGCGGCGCACAGATACAGGCGCTCGCGGTCGACACGGTGCTCGGCGTCGTGTACGTCACGGGCTCGTACTCGAACGATCTCTACCTCGACCCGAACCCGCTCTCGCCACCGACGCTGAACGCGAGCGACGCCTACGGCACCGACCTCTTCGTCGCCGCGTACGCGGCCGCCACCGGTCACTTGCTGTGGGCCTTCTCGGGCTCGGCGTACGGCTTCTCGGCCAACGGCTGGAGCGTGGCGGTCGACGAGTCGCCGGCACGAAACCTGCTGCTCTCAGGCCAGTTCTCGCTCGTGCTCTTCTTCGAGACGCAAGCCGTGGCCGACGCCTTGTTCGCCGTCGGCCAAACCGACTCGTTCCTGGCGCTCGTGTCGTCCAACGGCACCATGTTGTCGCTCACGCAATACTCGCCCGGATCGCCCGACGGCGTGCTGGCTCTCGCATCCGCCATTCCGGTACCCGGCAGCGGCGTGCCAGGCCTCTCGTACGACATACTGCTGAGCGGCTCGATCACCGACAACTCGCCCTACAACTCGTTGTTCTTGATGCCGCTCAGCAACTCGAGCTCGGCGGCCGTAACGTTCGTTGCGCGCAACACCATGGATCTCGTGGCCAACACCGTGTCGCTCGTGTGGCGCGTGTCGCTCGGTGATCCGAACGGCGGCCTTTGCTCGTTCGCGCAAACGGGCGTGCCGCCCGGCCCGAATGCACTCGGTGCCGTGTACGTCGCCGGCTACTGCAAGGCCACCACGCTGCAGTTCGTCGATAGCTCGAACGTAGCGACACAGCTGTGGACCTCGGGCTCGAGCTCCAACGTCATTCAGAACGCCAACGTGCTGGCACTCGACCTCGTGACTGGTGGGTACCTCTGGCTCACGGTGCTCGAGAGCTTTGCGGCGGCGCAGGGTCCGGTGTTTGCCGCGCCGGGCAGCGGCGCCTTTTCGCTCGCATTCGCGACCGGTGGTCTGCCGACGATCGCCGGCTCGTACACGGGCATTCTCGAGAACTTGCCGTTCTATCTGCCGCCGGCCACCTACCAGCAACTCGGCCTCGTGATGGCGTTCGATCCGCAGAGCGGTGCGCCCGTGTGGGGTCGCTGGATCGGCAGCAACTACGGCGAGTCGAGTGCGTACGCCATCGCGGCCTTTACGACGTCGCCCAACACCGAGCCGCCGAATGCCGTCGGGCTCGTGGTCGGTGGCTTGTTCTCGTACGGAACGGCATCGCTCGATTGTTCGGTCAACGTCTTTAGCGATCGCGTCGACGTGTGGCTCGCGGCACTCGTGCCCACGACGCCCGACGTTCCGGTGCCACTCGTGCCCGAGCAGGCGCCGCAGACGCCGTGCGCCTCGTCACCGGCCGCTGCGATCGCGAACGCCTTCGGAACGACGACCACCGGCTCGCTGGCGTACCCGGGCCTCGGCAGCAACGGGCAAGCGATCGCCTACCCGCCCAACACCGATTGCTGGTGGTACGTGGCGCCGTCGGTGCCAGTGTACCGCGTCGAGGCCGTGTTCGATAGCTTCGAGCTCGCGGCCGCCGACGACTATGTCGAGATCTTTGACGGCACGCTCGACGAGCGCCAGGCGCCCGAGCTGCTCGCGTACTACTCGGGCACCAACGCACACTTTGTGCGCGATTCCGGTGCTCCGACCTACTACGACAACTACGAGCAGCGTAGCGACATGCGCGTCTTCTCGCTCGCCGCCGGCTCGATGCTCGTGCACTTTCACAGTGGCGCGTGCCAATCCGACCAGGGCTTCGCGTTGCACTGGCGCTCGGCCGGCATTGCCGCACACTGCGTCAACGACTACATTGTGCGTCTCATCAATCCCACGGGCCAAATCTCGCAGCTGCTGCCGGGTGGCTACAAGCCCAACGCCAACTGCCAGTGGCTCCTCTCGCCGGCGACCGATGCCAACTACATCGTGGTCTCGTTCGCGACCTTTAAGCTCGCGCCGCAAGACTACCTCGTGTTCTACGACGGTGACTCGCCCGAGGCACCGGTGATCGCCACCGTGTACGGCAGCAACACGTTCGACCCCGATCCGCCGCCGCCCGTGCAGTCGCGCGGCCCCGAGATGCTCGTGCAGTTTGTGAGCACCGGCATTGCGACCGACGATGGCTTCCTGCTGACGTACACCACGAGTCGCACCAATAGCTACTGCATCGACCTCGTGGCCTCGGGTGCTCCACCGCTCACCAACACCACCGGCGAGCTCGTGACGCAGAGCTCGCTCACCGGACCGTACCAGTTGCAGAGCACGTGCACGTGGTTGATCGAGATACCGCAGGCGCAGCAGCCGTACTACGACGCCATCTACCTGTACGCCGAGGTGCTCGACCTCGCACCCGAGGACTACGCCACCGTGTCCTTGACGCTCGACAGCATCTCGTGCGCCAGTAGCGGCCTCCAGTCGGGGCAGTGCGTTACGGTGCAAGCGATCGTTGCCGACACGCTGTACGTCTCGTACGGCTCGTCGATGCTCGTGACGTTCCAGTCGCTGCCGCCGGGCAACGTGGCCAACGCCGGCATGCGCCTGCGCTATTGCATGCATCCGCGCTCGGGAATCTCGCCACCCACGACGCTCACGGCGCCGCGCGCCGTGATCTCGAACGACTTTTGCGGCCCGTTCTACGAAGGCAACGCCAACAACGTGTGGCACATTCAACCGTCGCCTCCGTCGTCGCTGCCGCCGAATACCGCCATCTCCACCATCATGTTCGTCTTCTCGACGCTCGACTTCTTCAACGCCAATCCCTCGCAGCCGACCGACGCGTTGGCGCTCACCGAGTACGCCATCAACGGCGACGTCGAGCAGCTGGCGCGCTTCTGGCGCTCGCATACCTTCTACGCCAACGAAAACTACCAGCCGAGTGGCAGCAGTACGTCGGTGTTGAGCTCGACGAATCTGCCGGTGGTCGTAAGCAGCATGCCGAACCACGTCGACCTCACGTTCACGTCCGACGCCTCGGGCTTTGGCGGCGGCTTCGTGCTCGAGTACTGCACCGTGTTCGCCGGCGGCCGTTGTCCGCAGCCGACCATCTTGTCGGCGCCGTCCGGCAACGCAAGCAACGCCTTCTGTGGCGGAACCTACGGAGCCAACGACCAGTGCCAATGGGTGTTTCAGGTCTCGCAGCCGCACTCGCTCGTCGTGCTGGCGTTCCACTCGCTCGCGTTCCCGAACGAGAACTTTCAGGCGCAGCAGCGCTTCTACGACACGTTGACCATTGCGGTCGACTCGCAGTTCGTGTCGCTCTACACCGACAACCTGGTGTTCTCGAGCGCCTTCCCGATCTCGAGCGCCGCCGGCACGCCGTACGCGCTGCCGCTCAAGCTCTCGTTCGTCACCAACTCGAACGTCTCGCTCTCGTTCGCCAGCAACGACCGCGACTATGCGCCAGCCTTCCAGGCCGACTATTGCATCTACACGCCGAACGATCCTCGCTTGTGCTCGGGAACGGCGGTCATCACGTCACGCTCGGGCACCATCGATAACCTCGGCTGCGGCGGCCTCTACCAAGCCAACGCCGCGTGCTCGTGGAACATTGTGCCCAACCGACTCAACACGGCGTTCGAGTCGTTGGTGTTGTTCGTGACCTCGATCGACATCTACAACGCCGACTCGACCACCATCACCGACTCGCTGACGATCGTCGAGAATCTCCCCGCACCACAAGCTGCCTCCAGCATGATGCAAGTGTCAGCGAGTCGCAAGCGCACGGTGGTCGTGTCGTCCTCGCAGCCGACGGCACGCCGCATCGGATGGTACTCGACGTCGGCGGCCGACTCGGTAGCACAAGGTATCGTGCCGGCGGCGCTCGTGTCCGATGCCGGAAACGTGACGCTGCAGTTTGTGAGCGACGGCGTCGGCTTCGGAAGCGGCTTCGTGGTGTCGTACTGCGTGCAACCGAAGCCCGTGAGCTCGTGCGGTGGACCCAAGGTACTCAGCTCGTCGCTCTCGGGCACGATCGTCGATCGACCATGTGGAGCGACGTTCGTGCGGCCGCTCTCGTGCTCGTGGACCATCTCGCCGGCAGCGGGCCTGATCCAGCCGCCGTACGTGATCGTCATCGTGATCGAGACGCTCGATCTCGGCGGCGGCGTCCTGTCGGTGTACGACGGCGCGGTGCCGATCGCCATCTCGAGCGAGGCGCTGTACGGCACGTTCGTCGTCGGCTCGTCGTACATTGCCTCGAACGGCTCGGCGACGCTCGTGTTCTCGGTCGACAAGATGGCGGCGCTCGCCACCGGTTGGAGCGTGCAGTACTACATTGCGCCGAGCGATCCGCGTTGCAGCGGTCGCGCACTCAACACCTTTACGGCGCCGTCGGGGCTCGTGAGCGACAGCGGCCTCACGAGCGGCTCGAGTCTCTACACCAACAACCTGAACTGCGCCTTCTTGATCACGGTCGAGCCCGGCAGCATGATCACGGTCGAGTTCCATCGCTTCGCCACCGAGTTCGGTTACGACTTTGTCGAGGTGTACGACGGCCCCGACCTCACCAGCACGCCGATCGGCTACTACACGGGCTCCGACGTGCCGCCGCCGTTCCAGAGCTCCAGCAACTCGCTGTTCATTCTCTTTACGAGCGACGAGTCGGTGGTCGATCTCGGCTGGCAGTTGTACTACACCACGACGCCCGTGTGCCCGCTCTTTTGCTCGGGCCGCGGTGTGTGCAACAACGCCACGCACGCGTGCACCTGCCAGCCGGGCTTCTATGGTCTCGGATGCGAGGTGCTTCCGGCCCCGGTGCCACGCCACGCGCGCCTCACGCCATCGCTCGGATCGATCGAGCTCGAGTTCTCGCGCGACACCAACCGCGCACAAATGTACCGCAGCTTGCTGGGCGACGTGCACTTCCAGGACTGCTCGGTCGTACTGGCGCCCGAGACTCTCATGCTGCTCGGCAGTGCGCCGCGCTGCATCTGGCAGTCGAACTCGGTCTTGATCATCTACTACGGCTCGTCGGCCGCCATGCTCCCGGGCGATCCGGTGACGGTGCTCGGTGGTGTGATTCAAGAGTCGCCCGCGAGTGCCTACAGTCCGTTTGCGCCGCAGTTCACGCTGTCGCTACTTCCGACGCTACAAGCCGTACTGCCGCAAGCTCGCATCATGGCGCCGCAACTCATCGGACCGAGCGACTCGTTGGTGATCGACGGCTGGCTCTCGATCATCAACGGTGGTCGATCGTTCGCCGACTATCGCTGGAGTGTCGATGCCTTCATGTGCACGGCGCTCGAGAGCCTCGACACCAACAGTCAGCTGCTCGGCGTGTGTCCCGTCTCGCAGCGAGTGCCGGTCGCCGTGCCACAGCTGTCGGCCTATGTCGCGGCGCAACACACGCCGCAAGTCATGCTGCCGTCGAGCATGCTGCAGTGCGGCGGCTGCACGCTCCACTTTACGCTCGTCGTCACGCACTACCTCGGTGCCGCGAGCCCGCTCATCGAGCACTACACACGCACGTCGATCGTGCCGGTGCCCACGATCGCAATCCTCGGAGAGCAGCTGCAGATCGCTGTACCGGACTACTCGTTCACGCTCTACTCGGAGCTCTCGCTACCAGCCGAGCTTACTGTGCAACTGCCCACCACTGGTGCTGGTGGTAGTCGTCGTCGCTTCACGTCACTGGTACACGAGAATTGGTCGGCAGCGCCGCTCGTGTGTCCGAGCGTGCAGCTCGAGTGGACGGTTGCCGGTGGCCCGTCGCTCTTGCTCGACGCAGCGACGCGCTCGCAGAGCTCACTCTTCATCCCACCCGGCTCGCTGGCCTACAACACCACGTACACGTTCCGCGTACTCGCGTCGGTGCCTACGCCGAGTGGCGGAATCGCGGTCGGCTTCGCCGACGTCAATCTCTCGACGCCGCCGCTCGCGTTGCGGCCCGTGTTCGACAGCGGCAACCAGGTGCTGTCGCTCTCGGAGACCATCTCGCTCTCGGTGTCGCTCAGCAATCTGGCGCAGTTCTCGTTGCTGCCAGGCGCCTCGGTGGCGAGCTTGTCCTACTCGTGGTTCTGCGTCACGGACCAGAACCTGCCGTGTAGCCGACTGTATGGCGACGAGATTACGAGCAACACCGAGCCGAGCCTCACGCTGCCGGCCGGTGCACTGAGCACCGGTGGACCGTACACGTTTGTGTGCACGGTCTCGGGTGTTGGCGTCATCTCGGGCACAGCGTCGGCCGACGTGACGATCGTTCGACAGGACCAACTCAAGCTACAACTGCAGGCGATCGGCGCGTCGGCGACCGCCGTCGACCCGACGCGCTACTTGCAGCTGCAGGTGGTGTTGGCGCCCGACTACATGCTGGCTACCGGCGACTCGTTGGTGAGCTTTGCGTGGTCGGTGGTCGAAGGAGATCTCGACCTCACGAACGCCGCCAACCTGCTCTCGAGCACCACGGCGTCCGACACGCTGGTGCTGGCGCCCGACTCGCTCGTGCCCGGTGCCACGCTGCGCATCCATGTCGATGTGCAGAGCGTACAAGGCCGCACGGGCCAAGCCGAGCTCGCCTTGTCGGTCATCTCGTCGCCGATGCCTCGCGCCATGGCGATCACTCCGCTCTCGGGCTTGATCACGACCGAGTTCCGCTTTACGCTGCGCTTTGCCGACGACGATCCGAGCCAGCAACCGTTGCGCTATCAATTCATGTATCGCGCTGTCTCGTGCCCACAGCCGCTCGCGACAAACAACAGCCTCAGCAGCAGCAGCTCGAGCACGAGCATGAGCACGGCGAGCGCGACGCCATCGCAGTGTCCCGAGGTGCCGCTCGCGACGCCGCAGGCCGTTTCGGCACTCGACACCTACCTTCCGATCGGCTCGTACATGATCTCGTGCTACGTGTACAACATTTACGGCTCGTACACGCGAGTCGAGTTTCCGAGCGCGATCGTCGTACAAGCGGTGGAGGGCATCGACGGCACGAGTGGCGTGTGTGACCCGACGGTGCTCATCGGCTCGCTCGATCCGTTGCTGACGCAGGCGACGTTGCTTGCGTGCCTCGGCAACGTGCAGCTCGCTCGCTCGGCGCTCTCGGTCTGCGTATCACTCCTTAGCAGCTGCACGAGTGCCGCGTCGCTCCCGACCGTACAGACGCGTGTGCCGCTCATGCAGCAGATCACCGACGACATCAACGCCCAGGTGGCGCTCGATCTCTTTAACGTCGAGCAGCAGGTGCTGTACACGCTCGCCATGACGTACAATCCGGCGGCGCCCTCCGAGTGGCTCGCGTCCGAGCTGCAACGTCTTGGTGCCGCCGGTGTGTCGGCCGGCTTCCGATTCGCGACGCCCGACGCCGTCGTGGCAGCCGTCAGCAATCTGCTCGCCGGCTCTTCGTCGTCGTCGGCGCCACCGTTCTCGAGCGGAGTGCAGCTCATACAGGCGCTCGAGTTCATGTCGGTCGGCCTCGCGAACGGCTCGCCGTGCGTCGCCGGCGGCGCCATCAAGCCCATGGACCTCAACTCGCCGGCCGTCAGTCTCACGACGCGCATCCAGCACCCGTCGGACTTTGTGTCGCAACTCATCGTGGCCTCGCAAGGCACCGGCTCGAGCTTCACGATGCCGTCGAGCGCGCCGCCGTATACGCCGTCGCAGTGCGTCTCGTACCGCATGGTGGAGTTCGCCACGCCGCCGGTACCGTTCCCGGCCATGAGCGGAAGTGCGTCGTCGCCCGTGCTGCTGCTGTCGCTCAACGACGCCAGCGGCTCGTCGGTGCCGTATTCGAGCGCCAGCGCCAGCGATCCGATCACGATTCGCTTGCGAGACATTGATGGCTCGCTCGAGAGCTTCGTGACGCCCGAGGACCAGCAGGCGCTCCTGCAGCGCACACCGAGCGTGTGCTCGTTCCTCAACGAGGCCACCGGCCTCTGGGACTCGGACGGCTGCCAGCTGAGCCCGGCGACCTTCTCGTCCGGAGGCTACTACGTGTGCGAGTGCTCGCATCTCACCAACTTTGCCGTGCTGCTCGGAGGCCTGCGCGGTCACCACCCGCCGCCACCGCCGCCATTCGCCTTTGGCCCGTTTGCACCCGGCTTCAACGTGTCCGAGTACTTTGCGCCGGCCGACCTCACGCCAGACGGACAGCTGCGAGGCGATTTCGCCGGTCCCATTCCGCCGCTGGCCTTCACGTTCCCAGTGCCGCCGCTGGCCGACCGTGTGCCGGCCGACGACTCGACCACGACCTGGACCTGGGACCTGATCGCTGCCATGGCGCTCTTTGGCTCGGCCGTCATCATTGTCATATTTATCTCGCTCATCACGTACTTGCGGCCGCTGCGCCGCTGGCTGCGTGGCGATATCTCGGCGATCGAGGTCTTTACGGGCAAGAAGGACCGCAAGCAGATGCTGCGCCCACGATTCTCCACCATGCAACCGGCCTTCAACGACTACCCGAGCTCCGACCGTCTTTCGCTCTCTCGTACACAAGATGAGGCGTAGCGAGCGAGCGACCGACCGACCAAACTGTCGCCTGATGTACACATGATGCACGCAGAGAGAGACCTTGTACTACCTACCACCCACATACACACACGTATCCCTCTGTGCCTCCCACACCCTCCCCCTCTCGCTAGCACCTCCTACGTTCCCACCCGATGTCATAACTACCTCCTACGTTCCTGCAGCCTTCAGAAAATGAAGCTCGCTCCTCGCTATCATACGCGCACACGCGTGTGGTAGTGATTTTGTTAAGAACTGATCGATCGCTCGCTCGCTCCAGTTGCTCGCTGTCGTGCTCGTTGTTGCATCTCTCGCTCCTCTTCCCACATGTGGCGTGCTGCTGCTGCTGCTGGTGCTCGTGGCTGCCGCTGGTCCACGATACTCGCTCGCTCGCAGTCTGAGCTCGTCGTACGCGCTCACCCTCGCATCGTCGCGCGATGCAGCAGCGGCAGTGCGACGTCGCCGCCAGAGATACGCGTGCCTGGCTTCGAGGCCTTCACCAAGCCGGTCGGTGCCCCGACACAGCATCTGCGTTGGACCGAACCACGATATCGGTTTGATGCAACGTCGTCTTTGAGTGAGAGCGAGATACCGACGTACGACGTGATCGTTGTCGGCGGCGGCCACGCCGGTTGTGAGG
>Ga0209935_1004385_pt1 | contig 13070 bp, 14 predicted proteins | sample ThiBio_1000_plan_2_FD_183958 | JGI IMG/M metagenome (GOLD analysis project Ga0209935, IMG submission 183958) | Wastewater bioreactor microbial communities from Cape Town, South Africa - Thiocy_cont_1000_plan (SPAdes) | ecosystem: Engineered > Bioreactor > Thiocyanate-remediating >... | reverse complement strand
CAACCAACCAACCAACCAACCAACCAACCAACCAACCAACCAACCAACCAACCAACCAACCAACCAACCAACCAACCAACCAACCAACCAACCAACCAACCAACCAACCAACCAACCAACCAATCAATCAATCAACCAACCAACCAACCAATAATCGATCGATTGCTCAACGCTGATCGATTATTGTGTCTGCATTCATCATCAGTTTCCCATTCGATCCTTCGATGGTGTACCCATGCGGAAAGGTTCCCCCGGCTCGAGCCAACAATGACCTCTACATCTACACCACTTCTGTGAGCTGCACGACGCCAATCTTTCTCGACGTCTTGAGCAACGACCTGACAGTGAATCCTTCGACTCTCTCGATCAACGCTGGCAGCGTGTCAGGAGGAACAGCCATCGTCACCTCGACTCCCTCGTACGGCATCAGCTACACTCCACCGTGCAACTACGGTGTGAACTCGTTCAAGGGCTTCGAGACCTTCCAGTACACTGTGTGTGGCGGAGGTTTCACTCCCTCTTCCGGTATGGCCACCGTGACCTTTGTGGCTGCCGTCGTGTCTCCAACCTCGTCGCCCATCTCGATCTCGCCGGCTCGACTCAAGTACATAATCGTCGACGCCACACCGTACTTTACTGCCGGTACCTTCCCGATCGACTGGAGCACTCTCACTGGAGCATCGAGCATCTCGACCGGCTCGGTCTCGTACTGGAACAATCTCATCACCTTCACGCCTTCCAACGTCCCTCCTGCCACAACGACTTTTATGGTGCAAGTGTGCGACAATCCTGCTCTGCCTCCTGCGAGCCTCAATCCCACTGGTCTCGGAATTCGATGTGTCAATGCCACAGTGACCGTCAATCCCACGATCGATAGCGATGGCGATGGAGTTCCCGATGTGTACGACATTGACTGCGACAACGACGGCATCCTCAACACGATCGAGGCTCCTGGTTTGCTCGATCCGATCGGAGATGCCGACGGCGATGGTATCATCAATGCCGCCGACACGAGCTACGCATCTTGCGGAGGTCTCGGCGGGTTCGGTTGGTGCAACAACTATGACCTCGATCAAGACGGAGTGGCCAACTTTGTCGATCTCGACTCGGACGCCGACACGATCCCCGACGAGATCGAAGGACTCTCGACATCGTTCCTCAGTGGCGGAGCTGGAGTGGCAAGTCTCGACTTGGACGCCAACGGAATGCTCGATGGTCCGTTCAACACCAACGGCCTCGACTCTCGAGTACAAGTGTCCGGCAACAGCGGCACTCCCAACTCGATGTACTTTGGCACTCCCAACTATCCCGACACCGACTCGGACGGTGCTCGAGACTTTCTCGATCTGGACTCGGATGCCGACGGTGTTCCCGACATGTGGGAGAGTCGAGGTCTGAGCTTGTCTCAGTGGGCCTTCATCGACTCGGACTTCAACCATGTGGTCGACACGGGAAGCGATGCCGATCAAGATGGCTTCGACGACAGTGTCGACAAGACTCCCAACGCGTACGGCAGTGCAGGCATCGCCACGAAGCTCTTGTTCGCCGATCCGAGCACTTCGATCCAAGGAAGCGGTATCGATCGAGACGAGGACGGTGTGCCAGACTTTCGAGATCTCGACTCAGACAACGATGGAGTGCTCGACACTCAAGAGTGTGCCTTGAAGACCACCGCTGGAGCACTTGTGTCGAGCACCTACGATACTGTTGCTCCGTTCGGAGTGATCGACACCGAGAAGTCGGGAATGACCGATGGCGATAAGGATGGCATTCCATCCGGCATCGACTCGGACGACACGACGTTCGGCACTGTGTACAAGAACCTCGCCTCGTCGGGAGCCAGGCGAGAGCTCGGTGATGCTGATGGCGATGGCATTCCCGACATGTTCGACCTCGACTCGGACAACGACGGCGTGTCGGATCTCGTCGAGTCGGGAAACCTGGTGGCTCTCGCAGCAGACACGATTCCTGCCGGCGGAGGCGACGGCGAGATCGATGGATCAGACACTGATGGCGATGGCATCAAGGACGCGGCCGATGGATCGATCAACTCGTATGGATCAGCCACCGAGCACACTCCCAAGGACTCGAACGTCGACGGCACCCCCGACATGCTGCAGATCTTCTCGCTCGGACCAGCTCCTCAAAAGTCCGACTTGGTTCGCAGTGCTCGCGATCCAGCCAAGTACGACACCAACAACGACGGACTGCTCGATGGTGTGGCCGACACGGACTTTGACGGCATCATCGACGCGACCACTGTCGGATCGTACACGATCGACATTGAGCTCGCATTCTTTGGAGGTCTGCCTCTGCTGGGACCTCAGATTCCTCCTGGAGCGCCGGCAGTGGTGCCGTTCTACGCTCCCGACTTCCAAACGCTCGCGATCGCAGCCAACTCGCTGTTCGTGCAAGGCTACTTTTCATTCGACTCGACCTCGGTCACCACATCGGCCATCACTCCCAACATTGGCTCGAACTCGATCTCGGGATTCACGATCACGTACACTCCCCTGCGCCACTCGACGACCACCGTAGGATTCAGCATCACGCTGTGCGACACATCGCCGTTCAAGTTGTGTGCTACTCAACCAGTGAGCCTACAACTGTACCGATTCGATTGGGCAACGCCACTCAATACCACGACGTGGTACATGTATTGGAATCAGGTACGCCCTCACGAGTGCAATGGATCTCCTCCTCCTCTTCCTCCTCCTGCTGCCCCTGCTGTTCCTACTCGAGAATTAGTCTGACATACGTGCGCTGGTTGGATTGATTGTGAAGCCGATCCAATGGGTCACCAACCTGCCGAACAACATGACGGTCACCATCACAATGTACTCGAAAGCTGGCACGCAAGCGGCTCCCTTCCCCACCACTACGACCTCGGTGTACTCGACCACTGTAAAATGGGCTCCGGTACGTCTCGCCAAGGCTGAAGCTCTCTCGGCCATGGTCGAGGCTGGAGATAGAACGAGACTCATGTTGTTTGGGACCTCGGGCGTTCTGGTTTCTGGTTTGTTGAGCAGCATCACGTGATCCCGGGCCAGTACTTCTGTCGGGCAGTGACCCACGGCTGGCAGGCGCCATTCGATGGCTTGCAATGGCCCGACAGTGGCATGTTCACGTTGATGGCTCTGCGTCCACAGCGCAAACCATGAGCGAGTTCGGCTGGGACTTATTCAATTCGCGCCTGAGCCAAGCTCTATCTATCTATGCAACACTCAATTGGTGTCACCACCAGCCCGAGAGGATCATCAATCGAGTTATCGTTGTTGTTTTTGCCATGTGTTTCAGTCCGACCTACACTACAGTTTACGTTTCTATCTATCTCCCTAAGGCCCTTTGCAATACTCCTCAGAGGGTGTGAACCCTGTTGTTGTTGTTGGTGTTGTTGGAGGAGGAGGAGGAGGAGGAGGAGGAGGAGGAGGAGCTAAGATTCCGATCCCTCGGCGAAATTCCTCATGTTCCGGCTGTCGCACTTTTTTGCTGGCTATCGGCGATTTGTTGTGTGCGTCTCCGGCAGTGCTCGGGATTCTCCAGAATCGATCGAAATCAGACTTCTCAAGCGATATTTCTGCGTATCTGACTTATTTGCTTCTAGATATGCCGCTCACGAGCCAGCACGCAGGTCCAACGGCAAGGAAAAGGGACGCGAGACGAGCGCCGCCGGAGGTCGATCGCATATGCCCTTGCCAAGAAGGGACGTTCGCGCTCTCGGATATTTGCAGCTTGTACAACTCGCAAGTCCGACAGCATGAATATCTGAGCTACCGCCTCATTACACTATAAACTATACCCAGCAGGGATCTGCTCATTGTATTGTTTTTGAAGCAGAAAGTGAGCAGGTTGAAGTGTCGGTAACCGAGCGGCGAATGCTTCAAACCAGTGCCACCGGCGAATTTCCCTTCAAAGCATATGCGGCAATACGCTGCTGTGCTGCAGTAGCCATAGCAGCCAAAACATGATCGCTTGCTCTCTCTTGCTCTCTCTCTCTCTCTCTGTTGTTCGCTCCCTCTTCTTCATACGCACACGCGCAGCCGCAACGATGAGAATGATGAGGTGCTGCGTTGGCGGCTTGTTGTGGTTGATCGTGCTGGTGCTGCTCTCTCAACGAGCCGAGGCCTCACCTGCCTGCGTGCCTCTGCCTGAGATGCTACTCTCCCAATGCCAAGTGTGCGTGTCGCTTTGTGACTCTCTCGGTTGTGTGTGCGCGCGACCGTGATTCTGTAGTCTTTTCTTGTGCGTGTTCGAGAGGCGTTCTGATTGTGTGTGTGCGTCTGATTCGAGCAGCGCCATCGCGCCAGGCACCATGGTATTCGTGCCTGAAGGCTTGAGCATCGAGCAGCTTGACCAGCAGGCGCGCGACGCAGTCACTCCCTTTCTATTGGGCCTCTCGTCGCCTGCTTGCGTTGCGAGCGGCGTTGCATTCATGTGTTCTCAGGTATTTCACGCCTGTGCGCAGGTGGCTCTTCCTGACGGCACTACCGGTACGGTGTTTGATTTCGTTCACTTGATATCGCGAGCGCGCGATGAGGGAGGAAGAGTCTCGTGTTGCGTTCTGGCTTGAAGGCAGTTGTGTGTTGGTGGTATGATTGATGCGCGCACTGAAAGAAACCAAACCTTATCGCCTTCTCTCTCTCTCTCTGGACTTCCGCCATTTTGGCCGTACAGCTTCGTTTATAACATCGAGTTGCCACAGACAGTGCTCCGAGTTCGTGTCGATATGTTCGAGCACTATTGAGCAGTTCGGACTTGTTGCGCCTGCTTGCAACACAGACCTCAACCAACAAGGTCTCGAGGCTTTTCCTTATTCGCACTCGGTGTTCGAGATCTCTCCCAGCCTTCAGGTTTGTGCACCAGCATGTCATTAGTTGTTACTCAATATTGACTGAGCCCATCTCACAGGTTGAGGTGCCGTGCACCTACTACCATCTCGATCCATCGGGTCTCCAACAAGTACCGAGAGCCTCTTGTCTGGCTGTGGATGCTTCGTCGTTTCCGCTCTCTCAATGCCAAGCAGTGGTCGACTATCCAGTTTACGTGCCCGATGGCTCTTCGATCGCATCTCTCGATTCTGCTGGTTCGTTCTCTCTCTCTCTCTCTCAGAGTTCGGCTCTTCCCCACGATACGATTGAATTGATTCGAATGTTGGCCACTTGGGTAGCTTCGGAGCTGGTTGGTCTTGCGCTGCTGGGAGTCGTTGGAGACTCGTGCTCGAGAGCGCTCATGTCGTTCGCATGCAGCGTCGTGTTTCGGCCGTGTGTCTTCGTTCCTGTGATAGCCGGAGCTCAAGGTAAGTCTCTTCGAAGGACATCGCCCTCTCATCATTTCGATGATCTCGAGTGACTCAGTTGACACACGCGTCATCTAAACCCAGTGCTTCTTGCGTCTCCTCCATGCCAGCAGTCATGCGCGTCTCTCATATCGCAGTGTCAGTCAGACCCAATCTTGTGGACGGTGCTCCCGTCCACGATCACTGACTGCCAGTCGCGCGATACCATCACTCACTCTCCGAGCTATCCCGAGGCCTCGATCTCGTTCACGATTGGAGATCGCTCGAGTGTCTCCATCAATTGCAACGCCAAGTCCACCAACATCTCTCACGCGTTCAAGGCACTGCCCAAGGGTCGATGCGAGAGCTTCGAGCACCCGACCATTCATTCGCAATGCTCGCAAGTCGTGAGCTGGAGTCGATTATTCGTTCGCGACGGCGATTCTCAGTCTCGGATGGACTTTGAGGCTCTCAACTCTACGTTTCAGCTGATGTACCGGGAGGTCGACGAGAGGTGCAGCGTTGCAGCCTTGGAGTACATTTGCGGAGGCATCTTTCTTGGATGCGAGACGGTGAGGGTCGATTCGTTTGGTGTCGATGGTACGTGTTTGATATTGACGATGAGATGCCGAGCTCACAAATCACATTGACTAACGTTGCGCCCGATGAACGACAGTGGTGATTCCTCGACCGCCATGTCGATCGACTTGTGAGACGTTCAATCAGCGGTGTGGAGCAGTGTTGGCTCGCAGTGGAGTGCCTCCTCAAGATTGTTCGAGTCTGCCAGAGAGCACCATGGTCGTCAACTTTGGCAACTATCAAGGAGCATCGGTACATTGCACAAAGAACAAGCGAAAGTCGGTCTCGAGTACGTGAGCTGCAGCTCACTCAGCTTGCAGACAAGCATCGCTTCTGCCTCTTTACCGACACTTGTGATGCACTGCTAATGTTGTTGTTGTCGTTGACGCAGTTCACCAGACCTGCCCGCCTTACACCACCACTACCGAATACGAGCCCAACAATTGCGTCGTTGTTTGTCCGACTCCATTGCTCTCAGACGATCAGATCCACTCCTACACGATCGTCAACGGCGTGTTTGGACACGTGGCCATCGTCTGCAACCTTGCAATCTTCGTGGCCTACATGACTCATCCGTGGAAGTCCATCTATCCCCGCTCGAACGTCGCTTGGTTGCAGCTTCCATACGCGACATTCATCCTCGCCTATCTCCTCGGAGTGTGGCTCGGGTGGGAGAGGATCGCGTGTGACAAATGCAGCGATCCGAACAACGGATACGCTTGGATCGGATGTTGGTTCTCGCATTGGTCTTGGTGCTGGCTCACCGCATGGATGATTCTCTTTGGCTCCATGTCATCCGCTGTGTGGTATTGCTTGGTCGGCATCGGTCTCTTGATCTCGGTGAGTGAGTATCGCATGCCGTTCTCGAACAGAGTGCAGGCCGTGCTTTTTCAAGTGATTGGAACGGTGCTGCCATTCTTGTACACTCTCGGTCTGGCGTTGGCCAACGAGTTTCAGCATTCCGATGGATACACACCTTGTACTCCTCCTCTTGACAAGGTGCGTCGTGTGGATGCACACGCTTGCACTAGTAGCATCGCGCAAATCGGTTCGGCTGACAAGTTTGCTGCCGTTGTTTGAGTAGTGGGATGGATGGTTCCCTGATGTGGTGTTCTGGTTTCCGTTCACGATCTTTGACGTGATTGCCGCATTGACGATGAGCTATGTGCTGTTCAAGATCTGGTGGGTCACCGGCGTGGCGGGACTCTCCAAGCATTGGCGATTGTCAGTGTTCATGTTTTACGGAGTGTTGTCGCTGTTCTATGCAAGTGTGAACAATTGGGCGTTCGGAAAAGCCGAGAGTGCGAGGATCACCAATGCCACGAGCGAGTGGCTCGCGTGTCTGGCGACACACTTGGACCAGAGCCAATGTTATGCTCGAGGTCACGTCCCAGGAGGACTCAACTACGTGGCATTCGTGGCAGCTGTATGTGTATTGTACTCGACGCCCATGGTATTTGCGCTGGTGTTGTTGTCGGACCCCGAGATTCCGCTCCATTGGTATGACTCGTTCCGACGCTATGTGCTCCGGCAGAAGGTGCCAGATCGATGGGCCTCTCACAAGCGAGCACTCAAGCTCAGCAACGTCATCTCTACCTCGCGATCCAGCAGCGGGTCAGGAGGCGAATCGTCAGCGACTTTCTTGAGTTGATCATGTGAAGTGGGAGTATTGCCTCTTGCCATTCTTATCAATCAATCAATACAATACGATAACCACGGTCATGAACCTCTGAGCTTATTGTTGTGGCTGTAGAGGTGGAGTGGCAAGAGGGGTGAGCCGTACAGCGTAGACCCCCACTAAAATCCGGATCTCTGTTGGTTGTTCCTCCTCGAACTGTGCGAGGCCTCTTGGCGTTGCCCTCTCCTGTGCGTCGTGTTGTGTGATCTCTCGATGCCAGATCAACTACTGCTGCTGCCGCCTTTTACAGCCGCCCACTACCCAACTACTGCACACCGCCTGCCGGACGCTAATCTTGACATGTCTTACCTCCTCCTGCTTCCACACATCTCATAGCTCTAATCACTTGCGTCTGCTCCTAAGTTCTCGCTCTGTATCTCGCGTTCTCTCTTTAAGACTCGTAGGCCCTCAATGGACAAGCGACTACGGCGGACCTTCTCACGCATGGGCACGTCGCTCATCTCGCCGCTCTCTGCGTCGGCGCCCACGGTTGCCGAGAACAGTGGTGGCGGTGGTGGCGGTGGCCAGGTGATCGAGGAGGAGACGATCGCTGGCTCATCGAACGCCGTCTTGTGCTTGCGCAAAGCCAAGCTCTCCAAGTCGCTCAAGGACATCTTCAAGCTACTCGATGCCGTGTGCCACATGGTCGACTCGGCCGGCGGCGTGACGGCCGTGTGGCGGCGCAATCGCTCGCTGTCGCGTGAGGTGCAGGCTCGTGTGCAACTCTACCTCGGTCAGTGGCTGTCGTTGCTGTACGACTTTCGCGAGTCGCGCAACACGCGCTCGTGGAGCTCGATCTTCTTCTTCGAGTACGTTGTCGAGGACCGCCAGAAGCGCAACCACATCCTCGACCACAAGCACGTCGTTCGCTACGAGCAGGTGTTGCAAAAGTACTACGATAGCACGGCGCACCTCGAGGTCACCACCGTCGCCGGCAAGCTCGCTGAATTGTTGGACTTCTTTCGCACGCACACGATCGATCCTTACTCGTGCATCATCGGCCATCGCGCCTCGAACACCATGGCGGCCGCCGTGTCGGTGCCAGATCCGCCGCTGGCTGCGCCGCTCGGCGCCCAGCGCTCGCGGCGCTTCTTCAACTTTGGCCGTCGCGACAGCGCGTGCGACGCCGGCGCCGAAACCACCGGCCGCGCGCGCAGCAGCGCCGTCGCACCGCCAGTCGAAGGCATGAACCTGCGCTTCCAGCTCGTGTCCTGGTGCCTCTCGATCGCTGACGACCAGGAGCTCGCGTACCGCATGCGCTATGAGGCCGCCGTGCTGCGAGGTGTCTTGCGCCTCCAACGCGGCGACCTCGCTCTGATTCGTATCACGACCTCGGGCTCTCCCTCCTCCATCATCACCGCACGCCAAAGCAAGGCGTCGCTTCCTGCCACCACTACCAGCGCCCAGCAACAGCCGTTGATCTTTGCACGCTTCATGGGCCAGGTCACGAGCGTCACCTCCGCACGTCCTTCAAGTGCCACAACCGCTCCAGCTGCCCCTCGGCTCGTGTCGCCGCTCTCCCCGCGCTCTTATCGTGCCTCGCTTCGTATGAGCACGATGGCCCCCGCTGCCGCCGCTGCCGCTGCCGCCACCAACTATGACCGCCGCGTCACGACCGAGCTCTCGTTCTGGATCTCTCCCGACGAGGGCTCATCGATCTCGGTCTCGTTGCTCGACGTCTTCCCGATCCCTGCCGCGCTCCTCAACGAGGCCCTCTCGTACCAATGCACCGATTTCGACAAGTGGGCCCAGCACCCCGACACACCCATCATCGACGACATCCAAGCCTTCTCCGATTCGGCCGTTCTCGAGCACCTCGACTCTCACGGCTTCAAGATCGGTCTGCTCGAGGCCCAAGCCACCGGCACGCTCTCTCTCATCCACTGCAACAAGCTCATCGAAATGCGTCGCGAGCTCCGACGCCTCCAGACCTCGATCTCCGATCGCACGTCGTCTCTCTCGGGCCTCAACGAGTACATTGACGCCCAGAAGGCAGCTTACACGCGACACATGGCCTCGTTGTCGACCAGAGAGATCTTTCATCCGACGGCGTCGACTCGAGCCGACAACATTGCGTCGCTCGATCCAATCCGAATCTCACTCGATACCATCGCTCGCTACGAATCCATTTGCTCAGTGGCGATCGCCGATCTCGAGCAAAAGAAGGAAGCCATCTTATCAGGCAAGCAGAAACAATCGCTTGTGACTTGGTGGCTCGACAAGATCACTCGTGATGTCGATGACTTTCTCGTCGAACAGTATGTCTCTCTCTCTCTCTCTCTCTCTCTCGTGTGCGTGTGGTGGACTCGACTCGATTTGTTCTTGTTCTGATTGGATTGGATTGGATTGGATTGGAACAGAGGATTCGATCTCGAAGCGCTGCCGTACAACTACACTGATGTTCCACCTCAGAGCTTTGCAGCAGTTCGCAAGAACCTCTCGATCCTCAAGACGATCTTGTCGACTCGCAAGGACGCTCGATCTCCGGTGCGTGATCGACGACCACTCGCTACTCGTTTGCTTTGTACGTTAATCGCCTAACGGTTTTCCTACGGCAGCTTGCTATTTTGGTCGAAGAGACCAAGGCTGCTGTGTACGAAAAGATTTGTGCCTTTGAGGATGAGATGCGATCAGTGTTGGCGAGTGAGGTACGACATACGCTCTCTCTCTCTCTCTCTCTCTCTCTCTCTCTCTCTCTTTGATCGAGCGAGCATGGAATGGCGTGGAATTGATGGCTCTCTCTCTCCCTCTCACGTTCCGACAGATGAAACTCGAACCTGGCGCCACGCAGACCGTGGCGAAGCTGCGGTTACTATTTGAATGCCACAAGAAGCAAATCAAGCCTTCGGACGTACGTGCGCGCAGCAGCAATCCTTCGATCGAATACAAGCGCCATTTTGATGGCTGGCTTACCATTGGAGTTGCAGGCCACGCGCATGCACGGCGTGCTGCAAGACCTGGAGTACCTCAACGAGATGCAGCGCATGGAAGGTACCTTCCTTCTTCTCGATCAATCACTCGATCTCTTGTTGATAGAGCTCTCTCTCTCTCTCTCTCTCACTCACTGATCACTGATGATTCGAATAATTGTGTTTTGTTTGTTGCTTGTTGCTTGGTGATTGGTGATTGGTGGCGCAAAGACCCAAATTACAAGAACGGCAACTTTCATATTGTTCCGGTTTCGGGGTTGATCGTCGGAGCGCTGAGTCGATATGAAGTCGAACATCGCACGGCTCTCGAGCAATGGGTTCCCAATGCCTGTATTGCCACGGTACGGCCTCACATGTACCAACGTGAAGAAGAGATTGAGTCGAGTATTGACGGTGTCTCTCTCTCTCTCTCTTTGTCGGCTTGTTTCTCTCTTGTGTTTGATGATGTTCGGACCTGTCGTCAAGTATCTGGAAGAGACACTGCCACTTCATCAAGCCATCTCGGAAGGAAATGTGGCAGCCGCCAAGGACATTGTCGATCAAGCCATCATTGACGTTAACAACAAGGACTCTCACGGCTACACGGCACTCCATCTTGCCGCAAGTCTTAAGAGTAACAAGGAAGCCGATCTGCGCATCGCGGTACGACATGGCAGCCACACTCATCGTGCCATTTCGCTCTCTCTTTCTTTCGCATACCAATCGATCTCTCTCTTTCTTTGTGTGTGCAGTTCTGCAACATTTTGCTTTGCGCAATCGGAGTCGACTTGCTGGCTCGAGATGACTCGCAGAATACTCCTCTCCACTACCTCGTGCGAGCCCCACAGGAGATGGAGGAGCGAGGAGAGTACTTTGATGTGCTCCAGAAGATGGTGACACCTCAAACAGCGACTGCGCGCAACCGACACGGCGAGACGCCACTGCACATTGCGGCAATGTATGGCAACACATCGGTTGTATTCTTGCTCATCAGGAACGGAGCGAGCACAGGAGCCAAGACTTGGTGCGTGTTCTCTCACGCTCTCTCTCTCTCTCTGTCTCTCGCTCGCGAGAGAGCTCTCTGTTCTGACTCTTGTTTGGGTTTGGGATGTTCGATTTTTGATTTGATCTGATCTGGGAGAGCAGCATCGGAGAGACGCCAGTACATTACGCCGCACGAGGAGACAACTTGAGGGTGCTGGAAAGCATGGCGGCGCTCCCGTATGTCGAGGAGGAAGGCCCAGTGGCGCAGCTGACACCGTCGATGATCGCCACCATTTATGGCCACCGCACGCTGCTCGAGGTGCTCAAGTACTTTGAGCGCAGCAATTCAACTCTATCCAGCGATCCAGGCAGCGCTCCGTCGTCGGCGTCGTCGCTTTGATTGTGTACATCATGGCATGCGCCCTGGCTCTCGTCACTGATAGTCATGATCAAGCAGCATCGTCAGCGATATCGTTCATTTCGAACGAGCTCGTATCTCTGATGAGCGTCTCCCGATCCTCGTGTCTGCCCACAAACACGATTATCCACTGCCCTCATCTCAGTAGTCTTGTCGTCGTTTGCTTTCTAGAGAACCAAATCAAGTTCAAACGTTAAAATACGTTCATTGATAACATAGCTGTGAGAGAGTCAGAGTCAGAGTCAGAGAGAGAGAGAGAGAGAGAGAGAGTCATAACGAGATATGTTCCTTGATGCATCTGCCGAGAGAAGTGCTCTATCGTGTGAGAGAGCTCACTCCCATTGCTGATCGACACAAACACACCAAAGAGACAAAGAGTACACGGTACTGTTGGTTCTTCTTGAGACCGAACCAGTCATCGTCATCGAATCGAATCGATCACGATCGAACATTCACTGTCACCGAGCGAGAGTTGTTGCCGAGATCTTGATCGACACTCGAGCTCGACACCGTCAATCGAACGATCACCGAGCCATGGAAGCCTCCCACCACTCCAAGCACAACTTGTCCGCTCAACGTCTGCTCGATCCCAATCAATTTCCAATCCAGTTCGAGTGCCACTATTGTCAGCCATCTCAATCCAATCATCTCCTCCTCAACGACACCAATGACACCAACGAGATGGAGATGGAACGTACTCCTCGAGCTTGCAAGCTCTGTTGAATCGCACACTTCTTCAATGCCGCCACTCCGCTGCCAACTGTCGTGCATTGAAGTGCGACGCTGCTTTGAGACGCCGACACCAAGAACGTTCCTCGAGGAGGCGTCAGCGACAAGAACAAGTCTTGTGCCGGCTCGAGTCCGTTGTTGCGGATCGAGTACTGAATCACTGCCGTCGAGTTCGTGAGCGAGCTCAGCACGAAGCTCGGTCCCTTGATCGACGAGATCGTCATGTCGCTGAACGACCGAGGTCCATACGTCGGACTGCTCGCTGCCTCGACAACGTAAAACACTTGATCCACGAACACGAACGAGTCTCGCACATGGTCGCCTCCGTCAAAGATCACAAAGTCGATGAAGAATCGCTTGCCTGGCACCACATTGGCTCCCACGGTCGTCCATCGAGCAGCGCCATCGTATCCCGTGTTGGTGAGCGAGTACGGTCCCTCGATGCATGCTCGATCGGCCGAGTACTGTCGGCATCGAGACCAGAACTGAGGATTGGGA
>Ga0209935_1004384_pt1 | contig 13072 bp, 17 predicted proteins | sample ThiBio_1000_plan_2_FD_183958 | JGI IMG/M metagenome (GOLD analysis project Ga0209935, IMG submission 183958) | Wastewater bioreactor microbial communities from Cape Town, South Africa - Thiocy_cont_1000_plan (SPAdes) | ecosystem: Engineered > Bioreactor > Thiocyanate-remediating >... | reverse complement strand
GGCCACAAGGCCAAGCGCTTCAAGCCCAACGAGCGATCATCCGGTGATGGTCGGCAGTTTGTACGCTGAGCGGCGACAGGCAACCGTACCCGAATAGCAATCATCGCTCCAGTGCAGCAGTACTCCGTTGCCTGCCGCGCCCGCTGCCTGCCGCCGTCGACGTTGCAAAGAGTGATGCGATTTTGATTGAGAGCTAGAGCTAGAGATGAACGAGAGCAGAGCGCCGCGGTGCGGTGCCAAACCTGCGCCGCCGCACCGAGAACCACCACCAACAACACCAACAACAAATGAAACGTCACGGAACACCAAGCAGCCACTCAATATCACGAACGAGATAGCAGCCGTATTGCGTGTGGGGTTCGTTTACGAACACGAGAAGCAGCTCGACGACACGCACAGACTGGCGATACGTCGCCGATTGGCGCGAGAAGCACTCCATTCGTTCGTGCGGCGGCTAATGGTGGGCCGCTCTCCTGGGATTCCGCCAGTTCCTGCGCATACGCAACAAGAGCATCGCGCCGCAGCATCGCGCGGGTATTCATTCTCGCTCCTCACCATCGCTGCATCGCCGCCGCATCATCTCAGCTTCATCGAGAGAGCAGCAGTACTTCTCCATGGCAAGTGTCGAGGTCGCTGGACGCGTGGCTGGAACGCCGCAAGGAAATGTGGCTGTCGGTACCACGACGGCGCTCACTCGCGCAGAGGTACGGCCATACGCCCTCACTACGACGTGCGTGTCGTTGGCTAACGTTCGCTAATGCATCCTTGGTACACCACCAAGGTTGCCAAGCATTGCACGGTCGACAGCTGCTGGGTCATCATCGACTACTCGGTGTACGACCTGACTCGCTTCCTCGACTTTCATCCGGGAGGTGCGCGCAGCATCTCGCTCTACGCCGGCAAGGACATCACCGAGGTATTCTACAGCCTGCACAAGTCGTCGGTGCTGCGCAAGTATGGACCCAAGTTCTTCATCGGTCGCTTGGCCGATGCGCCTCCAGCACCTAATGGCCTGGCCGAGGTCGGTGGTCCTGAGGCCGAGCTCTCGAATCCCGGCGCGCTGTCGACGGTGCCGTACGGCGAGTCGCCGTATCTGCGCGAGGGTTGGCACTCGCCCTTCTACAACGACTCGCATCGCTCGTACCGCCAGAATCTGCGCGAGTTCCTGTGCAATGAACTGCACGATGTGACAATGAGCTCCGACGCTGCGAATGCCGTATGTCACCATTACGAGCAAGCGAGCGAGCGAGTGAGAGCGAGTTGGATGGTTGCTGACCCATGCACGAATGGACTGCTTGCATGCATGATCGACGTTAGTTGCCGTCGTTGGACCTCCTGAAGAAGCTCGGTCGCATGGGCCTGTGGGCTGCCAAGCTTGGCCCTGGCCCGCACATGAAGGGCATGACGATCATGGGTGTACGAGGCAAGGACTTTGACCTCTTCCATGAGGTACGTGCGATGCACGATTGGGGCGCACTCGCTCGCTCACTCACGTCGAGCCTGCTTGCAGAGCATCACGCATGAGGAGTTTGCGCGCATTGGCGCTGCAGGCTTCCAGGACGGGCTTTGCACGGGCCTCGTGATCGGATTGCCGCCTGTGATGCACTTTGCACGCGAGGACATTCGCGATCGCGTGACACACGAGTGCATTCAAGGTGACAAGATCATCTGCCTCGCCATCTCGGAGCCGTTTGCCGGCAGCGACGTCGCGAACATTCAGACCACCGCCACCAAGACTCCCGATGGCAAGTTCTACGTTGTGTCTGGCATCAAGAAGTGGATCACCAACGGCACCTTTAGCGACTACTTTGTCACTGCGGTACGCGTACACCGCAAGCCGCAACGCGCTCTCGTTGCAGCTTGATTCGCATATGCCTTCTCACCGTAGGCCCGCGGCGTTCGTTGTCCAGGTGCGCACTGGAGAGGCTGGCATCGGCGGTGTGTCGCTGTTGCTCATCGAGCGCACCGAGGGTCTCACGACCGAGAAGATCCCGGTCAGCTACGGAGGCTCGGCTGGCACGGCGCTCGTCATTCTCGAGGATGTCAAGGTGCCGGTCGAGAATCTGCTGGGCGAGGAGAACCGTGGATTCCAGGGTACGCGTTTGGTTCGATGCGCTTGCAGCATCCCGTGATGCAAACTAACAAGCATAATGACGGTGGTGTCGTGTGTGGATAGTGATCATGGGCAACTTCAATCACGAGCGATGGTACATTGCTGCAACGCTCCAAGGAGCAATGCGTGGCATTGTCGACGAGTGCTTCCGCTGGAGCTCGTACGTCAACCAACTGAAGAAGCAGCTGCTCATCTTGATGCACTTCGTCTGACCGCGTATCTGCGTGGTTGATGGGTTGATTCAACCGCCAGACAACGAGTGGTGTTCGGCAAGAAGCTCATCTCGCAACTGGTGATCCGTGAGAAGCTGGCTCGCATGGTGTCCAAGCTCGAGGCCCATCAGGCGTGGCTCGAGTCGCTCACCTACCAAATGATGATGATGAACCATATGGAGGCGTTCATGAAGCTTGCCGGCCCGATCGCTCTGCTCAAGATGTACTCTTCGCGAATCGCCTACGAGCTCAGCGATGATGCCGTGCAGATCTTTGGTGGCCGAGGTACCTACATCTCTCCACAACATCAGAGCTGAGCTCACGCTTTGCGCCCGCTCACTCGTCCTCTGTTGATAGCCATCACGCTCACTGGCATGGGAGAGCATGTCGAGCGTTTCCAACGAGCCATCAAGTTCGGCTCGATTCTTGGAGGCTCCGAGGAGATCATGGCCGACCTTGCCATCCGTATGGCATCGCGTTACATCACGCCCGACGCGCGCCTGTAAGAAGGGAGCCAGCAAGCGCGGCGCGTATGTGCTTTGCCGCTGTAGCGGTGACCGACTAGGCGCGCATGTGTGTGTAGAGAGTGTGTGGGTGCGTTCGTGACATTTAACTTTGGACACGTTACTTCCTTTTAGTACAAGATGCTTTGACTGCTGTTGTTTGACGCAACTCCATGTGACGGCTGAATGAGAGAGCATCCGATCGGTGAGCGGAGAGAGAGAGAGAGAGAGAGAGAGAGAGAGAGTGAGTGAGTGAGTGAGTGAGAGAGCTATACACAATCTCAGGAGAGATACCGCCATTCTTGATGCACCGAGATATGCGCCTTGCTCGCTTATGGCGCGAGCCAGGAAATCGCCATCTGCTCGACAATGACGAACAGCAGCTCCTTTGGCAAGAGATAGAACCATACATTGTCGAAGCGAGAGTAGCCGTCCTTGGGCAGCGAGAGTAGGAAGATCGTCTGTACTGCCTGACGGAACGCGAGCGGGAACTCGTAATGTCGCTCGGGCGACCACTCCTACAACAACGACGACGACGACGTCAGGTGAGCGAGCGACGCCTCGGGTGGCGTGTGTGATGACGGAGAACCAACCAAACTGCTCGTACCAGCGGAACTAAGTGTGGATTGATGCGCACTGTCTTGGTTTGACCTGGTGGCATTCAATAGTGAGCGACGACACTCCGCGAATGAGAGAGAGAGCCGACGCACCATATGGCTCGATCAATCCCCACACCGGAGTACCGGATGTCAGGCCGGCCCACTTGATCGATTCCGGGACGGGAAAGTCCATCGGCACGATGGTCTCGTTGAACTCGAGCAGTAGCTTCTTGGTCGAGAGGCTCAGGATCGCGCGCACCTTGTCTGTCTTGGTGTGCCGATGCGGCAGCGTCTGCGACGGCCCGTTGGTCTGCACGCCGACGGCGTCGACCACGTTGGAGGTCACCATGGCGCCGTCAAAGTCGAAGCCACACATGTACGGTACTTCGGTGATGTGGATCGACGCGAACTGAATGTCACTCGGATTGGTGACCGTGAAGCCGAGCTTGAGGCCGCCGGCCCAGTCCTCGACCTCGACAATCTCGAGCGCGATCGAGTAGCCGATGTGCGTTTGTTCGCCGATACGCATCATGGTCTCGCGCAAGGGATTCGCGAGGTAGCACGACGAGTGGTAGAACGACGCCGTACGTCGAGCCAAGAGATAATCTTCGCATAGCTCGAGGTTCTCGCCCTTGTTGCCGTCGCAGATACGCACGGCACCGTCGGCCGATGGATCTGCCATGCGAGGTTGCGCGATCGTCGGCCGGGAGACTGCCGGTCGTGATGGAGCAGGTACCGGCGGAGATACGGTGCTATGATCCACCTGATGACTCGAAGACGAACCCGTAGTTGAGTGTGTCGAATCAACAACGACGACGAGGTGGATAATATCGGATGGTCGAGCTGCCAGATAGATAGATAGCTCGCAAGGTGAGGTGCGTGCTGGCGTGAGCAACGAGGAGAATAACGACCCTCGTTCTCTATGCGAGTAGGGAAAAAGTCTCAGCACGAGTCTTTCCCGCCATTTTGTTTGCTCACCACTCGCCACTCTCCACTCTCCACTCACCACTCTCTCGCGAACTCAATGGGGCTACTCACGATCATCCGCAAGACAAAAGAACGCGAACGCCAATTGAGAGTATTGGTGTTGTACGTTGTGGTAGTGTTTGTTTGTTTGGGCGGTACCAATGGTAATGTGCATGGGCTCGCTACAGAGGGCTCGACAATGCTGGCAAGACGACGTGCGTCAAGTACCTCAACCACGAGGACGTGATGTCGATCAGCCCCACGCTTGGTTTCTCGATCCAAACTATCGAGCACAAAGGGTTCGTTCATCGGAGAGAACGAGCGAGCGAGCGATCGAACTCGTCAGTGGTCTGACGGGTTTGCAACGCCAGCTACTACGTTCACGTGTGGGATGTAGGAGGACAGCGATCGCTGCGCACCTACTGGCGCAACTACTTTGAGCGTACCGATGCACTCGTGTGGGTGGTAGACTGTGCCGATCGAGAGCGATTGCTTGATTGTCGCACAGAGCTACATCAGTTGCTACAGGAAGAGGTTCGTGCGTGAGCGTGAGCGAGCGAGCACGGTCTATGCGCCCTCACTCACTCGCTCGAATGATGGCGCTAGAAACTCGCTGGTGCCACACTGCTCGTGCTCGCAAACAAGCAGGATATCGAGGGAGCACTGAGTCCCGAGATCATTGCTGAGGTACGCGCCAAGAGACACACACAGACACACGCTGTCGTACGGCGTATTGACTTGATGGTACAGCTGCTGAGCCTCGAACAGATGAGCACCTCGCGGCACTGGCGTGTGGCTCGCTGCAGCGGTATCACGGGCCTCGGACTCGACGATGCTTTCGATTGGCTCGTTAGCGACGTCGCATCTCGATTGTTCTTGTTAGCTGATTAGACATGGATGCAGCCAGCAACTGGATATCAGCTACGACTCGCCGCCCTTCTCGTTGGAGATTGATGGCTTTATCGGTTGTATGTACAACGACCAACGACCAGCGAGAGTGATTACGAGTGCGAGGTACACTACGGCGGCCCGGCGTCGTCGTCCTCGCCTTCGCGATTCGTACGTGGTGCTGCAAAGTACGCGCCGGCCATGCTGTGCGAGTTACCGGTCACTGCGCCATCACGATGCAATACAAGCGGCCGCATACACGAGTGAGTGTGCGTGATCGCTACGGAATACGCCGCCCAACAAGCGCATCTGCGACGTTGTACCATGTGCGAATACGAGCTCGGGAGCCAACGGGGCTGCACGAGGCGACGGCGGTGGCGGCGCCTGCTCGACCAGCGACACCAAGGCCTCGACGCCGTCCGTGTCGACGCTGCGAACCTGCTGCACTGACTGCAGCATTCGAGCGAGATCGGCGCGCATCTGCGGTAGCTCCGACTCGGAGACAGCGAGCTTGGAGAGTCGTGCGATGCGTTGTACCAAGGCTGCGTCGACTGCTGTGGCGGCGGCTGCGTCATGTTGCTGAGAAGCTTGGAGCGATCGAATCGACCATGTGGGTGGCGGCAGCGTGTATGCAGACGTGCTGCTGAACTCTTGCGTAGATCGGATTCGATAGGTCGAGGCGGTACACAACCGAGTACACGAACCGAGTGTCCGAAGCATGATGTAGACCGCGGTGTGTGTGTGTGTGTGTGTGTGTGTGTGTGTGTGTGTGTGTGTGTGTGTGTGTGAGCGAGAGCGAGGCAAGGAGCGAATGACGTCGAGGCGCACGACGATGTCCACGACGTCATTGTGTTCGTGGCTTCGTTGGCGATAGGTCGGGTCAAGTCGGTGCAGCAGGTCTGCGATTGCAAGATAGTGTCCCCCTCATCGATACCTGAGTCATCGTTTATCATCACCATCAGACGTGATTTCGTGTGAATCCATCAAGATGGGAGTCGATGCGACCGAGAGGTTCGTGCAGTGTCTACGGAGCGCGCGACAGCAGAACGAGCACGACGATGGCGGCGGCATCGTCGTCAGCGGCAGCTCGCGCACTCCGACACGACGACTACTACGACCATCGATAATGCGACAACGAGCCTCGCCGATCCTACGAGAGGCATCCGATATCGTGCGTATTACCAGCAACATGATCGATCGAATGGCTTTCTGGTGTACATTGTCGCTCACGGTGTGTGTTTGGTGTGCGTGCGTAGCTGCGAGATATCAAGTCGCTACTCGAGGTACGACGACACTCGACCCTCTCGATTATCGACACACAGTACTGATGCTGTAGAGATTGGACTGATCCATGCACAGTTCATCAAGGATGCCAGCAGGGCGTATGTCGATATCGGGCGCTTTGTGTCAGGCAGCGGCGTGCGCATCGATGAGCGACAACGCGATCAGTACGATCGAGTGACGCGCAAGGAGCTCGAACGTATCGGTCAACGAGTCGCTGCGCTCAAGTATCTGCCTCTCACCAACGATGCAGCGAGTCTTGGAGTTGGTGCCGGCAGTGCTATCACCATCGATGATGGCAGCAACAGCAGCACCAATACTGCCGCACCATCGTTCCAGTATCAACCAGAGGATGCATCGTTGTTGTTGAGCGATATCTTGGCTCAAGCCCATGAGGCCGCTGCTGCTACTGCTGCTACTGCTCCAGGCGGCAGTGGAGCGACTTTGAGCAGTTCGAGTGGCTCCAATGGCGTATCGACACCGATGCGGACGTCACCGTCCTCAACATCAACATCAACCACCACAACCGCGAATGCAGACCTCGCTCCCTTCCTCGAGCGGTTGCTTCAGGTTGCAGCTGTGGATGACGATGATGACGATGGCGCCACCGATGCCACTGAGTCGAACTTGCACTCGAGCCACGATGGCGATCACGATAGCAAGGCTTCGACGCAGCAGCAGCAACAACAGCAACTGCTGCAACACTGCCAAGGGCTCGTACACGTGCTGTACTCGCGGCTGCAGAAGCTCTTCGAGTATCACACCGAACAGCATCGATTGCGACTTCAACAGTCACAGGCATCTCGCGAGTGGATACTCAAGCCTGTTCGCACGGCCGACCGTTCGGCGCGAGCATTCGCGAGCATTCTGCCATCGCTGACCGGCGACTCGGCCGAGGGCTCGACCGACTCATTGTTGCCTGCCGTGCCGAGCCCGCGCTCGAGTTCTGCGGCGTCCTCCTCTCCGTCGCCTGCCGCTACGATGGGCTCGAGCTTGCGAGTGCGAGCAGCGACAGCTGAACCGCGCGGCGCCGTACTGGCGGACGCCGAGCTGACGAGCGAGCTCTCGCAACAGCAGGTGCAAGAGCTTCGCACCGAGAACATGGAGCTGATGCAAGAGTTCGAGGGCATGCTGGATCAAGTGCGCGTGGTCGAGAGTCAAGTGGCGGAGATCAGCCAGCTGCAGGACGAGTTCGTCGGTCAGGTGGCGCAACAGGCCGAGGCCATCGATCAGATCTACCACATGACGACGCAGAGCACGCAACGTATGCGCGACGGAGTGCAGAACCTGCGCGATGCCGCGACGCACAGCGCCGACTCGCATGTCTTCATCTTGGTGCTGCTGATCACCTTATCGTTCGCTCTACTATTTATCCACTGGTACGACTGAACCACCGTCGTGCGAGTCGTTCATCGAGTCACATCGCCGTCAACCTCTCCTTCGGCCATCCAGTGCACCGGAGAAGCAGGAATCATCGATAATGTACATAGGCAAGATTGCTTGTATCGATAGCGCAATGAACAACACACGCACATTGTTGCCAACGCGTCGTTCTGCTCGCTACGAGGACACTGCCTCGAAGCGGAACCCGACGTGCACCTTCTCTGTGCGTGTGTGTGGCCAGATTACATACATTCGCTCGTGTGAGAGAGAAGAGAAGAGCCGAGTTGCTTGCGCGCAATTGCCACGGTACAACGAACCTTTGGGCGGTACGACGATGAAGACATCGTTGGCCTTGAGTACCACGGACTTGCCCTTGCCGATCTTGACGTCGTTGATGAAGGTTCCGTTCGAGCTATCGGATCGCGCAGCACATCAGTGAGCATCTTACGCTGAGCAAGCAGCGGCGCAGTTGGATGACGCACCTGAGGTCCTCGAGAACAACGCCGCCGCTGGCATTCACTGATATGCGGCAGTGTTGGTTGCTGACGAACGTGTTGGTGAAGCGGCACCCTGCAGCACAGCCGCTGTTGCGCCCGAACGACAGCACCGAGTTGGGTTCGAGCGTGAAGGCCGTCTTGTTCTCGGCGGTGCCTCCCAGAGGAATGAGCCTGCCGAGCACCTTGACTTGCTGCACGCAAGGCCGTTTGGTGGCTTGCGAGGCAGCAGCGGCTGCCAACGGCTCGAGCCTACGCTTGCTCGAGGCAGCAGCGTTCAGCTCGACTTCCGAGAGCTCTTGCGTGCCACTGGCCGCTGGCGCCGCTCCGCTCCTTGGAGCCGCCCTGGCTGCCGGCACCGGAACGGCTGGTTGCCGCGGTGGCGGGGCTCGTATGGCAGCTGCAGTTCCCGACGTTGGTCGCGCCTTGACGGGACTGCGGCGCTTGGCAGTCAGCAGGCGATCCTCGTCGTCGCTCCACATGCCGTCATCGTCCGAGTCGGAATCGAGCAATCCGCCTGTGGCCGCTGCCTTGACGGGAGCGACGACCACAGTCTTGGCAGGCGTCATCTCGGTGCCGCTCAATAGGTCCTCGCTCTCGATCTCGCTATCGTCCTCGAACAAGCCGCGCTTCTTGGGCGGAGGCGCCAGCATCGCGTTGCTCGTGCGGTTGCTCGACGAGATCATATCGATCAGATCGTTGACGTCCTCGTCGGCGTGAGAGTCGAGCGCGAACGAGTCGTCCTCATCGCGAGCGAGGGCCGCTCGCTCGCCGTTGCCGTCTCCAGCTGCAGTCGGAGAGGCAGCCGGTTGCTTCTTGGAGACGACGGCCAGCGGCGCCACGACGGTTCGGTTCACGCGCAGGCTGTTGGGCGAGACGGCCTTGGGCATGCCGGAGGCCTTGGTGGCTGACGGAGCCGCACTCGAGGTGTCAGTGGTGATGCCAGTGACGGTGACGGTCGTTGCGGTCATGCTCACGGTGATTGATGAGTCGGTAGCGCCACTCGGTAGGGCCTGTGGTGGTGTGTCAGCGGCAGTGCCTTCGGCTGCGGCTCCTTCTTGCGGCGCCGCCGCTGCTTCGGCTTGCGACGCGTCCACCAGGCGCTTGACGAGGTCGGCCTTGGCTCCCGAGCGAGGCAGATTGAGCTTGCGGCACTCCTCACGCAGCACCACGACTGTCATGGCCTCAAAGGCCGCAGCAGATAGCGGTACTGTCGTCGTCGTCGTCGTCGTCGTCGTGCCATTGCTCGCGCCACCACCAGCGGTCGTCGTCGGCGCCTCATCGATCTGAGTACTTGCTGCAGGAGTTGTGGCACGTTTGGCCTTTGATCGTTGTCCGCCGAGCCATGTCGGAAGCCGTCTGCCACTGGCTGCATCGGATTGTTGCTCGGGCTCGTCAGCTTCCACGGCCGTCGGTTGCTCGGGAGCCGCCTCCTGCTGCTGCTGCTTCTTGGTCTTCCTTGTCGTCGCGCTGCTCTTGCGCGTCTTGGCACGGCGCGGCGCTTCGTCGTCTTCATCCTCGTCATGATCCTCGTCTGTGTCGTACTCCTCGGTACGGCGCTTACGGCGAGTGCGAGTACTGGTCCGTGTCGCAGTCTTGGCGGTCTTGGTGCGCGTCGACCGCCGCGCCTTCGCTGTCGCACCAGCCTCCTGCTCCTGCTCGTGCTGCTCCCATTCGCTATCGGGACTCTCTGGAGCGTCAGTGCTCTGTTCTCCTTCCGAGCTTGACGGCATTCTCAAGCTTAGATCCTCTCTCGCTCGCGCGCGCTCCCCGAGACACGAATGGCTCCTCCACTCGCGCGGGGGCAGCAACCAAGCAAAGAGCGAGAGCGAGATGCGAGAAGGTCGTCAAGAACAGTGCCGCGCTTAAGCTCTCGACTCTCGCAACGAACGACGCGCCAGACGTAAGAACAGTAACGCACCCTTGTCTCTCGGCCTCGCGTCGCTCGCACACGCACACCTTCGGTGAGGGTTGGTACTGGATAGATTGGTCGCAGCCAATCAGAGACCAACCGGAGTGAGGCACGATGCAGCTCGGTGTGATGCTGACGTTGTGGTTGCTGGTGTGGGGCTTCGATCTCTCGGGCGATTGCTGCGAGCGGCCCCCGTGGCAGCGAGTCTTCTGTCCCAAGTGCTACTCGGGATGTCCGCGCTACGACGATGGGTTGGTCCGACTTGGTAGAACATTGCGAAGCCGCCTCGTCGGTCAGGCGGACGCCATCGACGTGATCGCGACTGCGTTCGCGAGACCGCCAGCAGCGCACGGCGTTCGCTCGCTGCTGTTCATCGGGTACGCCGACACTCGCTGCCTGCCGCCGCCCACATCAAGGTGTACGAATGATAGATCCACTGACGAGGTGATTGCTGCAGCAACGACGGAGTCGGAAAGACCTCCGCTGCACACGCCATCGGAGCGGCACTGTTCTCGTTCGAGGAGGAGGACACTGGCAGTCGCCGCGGTCTGATGTATCTGCCGGGCAGCATGGCGCCTCGCAGCACGACGCAAGAGTCCGAGCTGCGTGCGCGCATCTTTGATTATGTGAAGGAGTGCCCCTCGGCCGTCGTGGTCTTGGATTCACTCCAAAAGTGGCCTGTCGAGGTGCGAGGATGCCCATGAGGCCCGCCGGTGTGATCCCGTGTGATCGCGTCGAGCTCAGCTAACGCAGCACGAGGCACAGTGGGTGACGCTGCTATTCGATGAGCTGGCGAGCTCTCGCGCGATCGTATGGGACCAACAATCTCTGGTGCTCACGAACGCGACCTTGATCGCGATCCACGACATGGCTGACGGCAGCAGCACGCAGCCACACTCGGCCTCCGAGATACTCCACCGCTACTGGCCGGTCCACGGCGCTGCTGTGCAGCTCGTGCAGTTCGCCGAGATCGAGAAGGCCGAACTGCCAGCTGACTTTGACCTCACCACGTCCGAACTGCTGCCAGCACCGACGCCAGTGGTGCACAAGGTCCGCCGGCTGATCGAAACGCTGCCGGACATCATCTCGATGCCGCGCTCGATGTGGCTCCGCGGTCAGAGCTTGCTGTGGGTCGAAACCGATACGACGACTCTCAAGCTCGTGGCCTCGATCCTGTACACGAGTGCCATGTCGAGCATCGTCACACACGACGCGAACTACCGCGGCATCGAGAACGTCTTCCACACGCTGGTCGAGGCGCCCATATCCCACAAGATCTACACCTTCAACTGGAGCCTCGCGCCACGAGATCGACCGGCGCGATTGATACTCGTCACCGAGCCCGACCGCTCGATCTCGGTTCGAGTGACATTCCCGCGTAACTTCCGTACCACAGAACTGTGAATTACTTCGCGATGGCAGGTTGCCGCGAAAGAGCTTGATAGATAGATATTGATGGATGGATTCGACAGCCTGTCGCAGGCGCATTCCCCAATGAATGTACAATATCCCGAAGAGCATCACACCAAGGCCCACCTTCGCAAGGTAGCTTGTATTCACTCGAGCTCACCATGGTGTTGATCATTCGATTGTAAGAACAGACTACATCATTGATAGATAGATTGATTGATTGAATGCCAGCGCACATACATTCATTCATTCGCTGCTGCCTCACTGCCACTCGCACCTCTCACACACACGCTACTGTCCCATCGCATCACTCGCCCGCTCGCCCACTCGCTCAATACTCACATCGATACTACTCATGGATGACGTGGATGATATACTACTGCCTCCTCCTCCAACATCGCCACCGCCATTATCCGATGACGAGAGCGATCTACCGCCGCCTCCGCATTCGAATGCGGCGTTCGTTCCTGTACCGCCGCCTCGAATCAAGGACAGCGCCAACAACTCGCTGAGCAGGAGCAGCAGTAGCAGTAGCGGCGGCAGTGATAGCGTCGGCAACGACAGTAGCTGCAGTGCCACCAACACACCAACAACGACGACGACGACGACTCCTGTACGACGTCGTGCACTGACGACCAGCGCCGCCAAGCCTCGCTCGCCAAGCATCGCGACGCCTCCGACACCGACGCCAGCACCGCTACAGCAGCACCATGTGCCACCGCATGCTCCTGTTCTTCTACCCAATGCCCACGAAGCTGCCGCCGCCGCTCTGGCGCGTGCTACGCGCCAGGGCGTCTTCTTGCCACGGCTGCACATATCGACCGACTCTCCGGCCTCGGCGTCGGCATCCACTGCGGCCTCGGCATCGTCCCCGCCACTGTCTCTCGCGCTGGTTCCCACGAAGGTCGACCGTTCCTTTCGTAGGAGCATCTCGGGAGAGCTGGGTAAGTTCGGACCGGCCAATGTGCGTCTGAACGCCAAGGCCGAGCAGCTCGCTGCCGAGGTCGGTGCTGCTACATCGCCTCAACGTCCGGACGAGCCGCAGCAGCAACAGCAGCAACAACCACTGCAATGTCCCGGCAATGGGATTGTGCCGGCCATTCGAGTCGCTCCACCGATACCTCCTCGTGTCAAGAGTACGCCATCGAACGAATGCAATGGATCCAGGATGCTTCCGGCTGCCGAGTACTGACGAGTGCGCGTGTTTCGCATGTGGTTGCTCGCTCGCTTGCGTGCGTGCGTGCGTGATTGCTGGCGGCCACTGCGGAGCAGCAATCCGCATCCAACCCGATCCCAGCTCTGAGGAGCAGC